>Ga0272441_10008166_pt1 | contig 16699 bp, 39 predicted proteins | sample SSMProp6N_FD_193582 | JGI IMG/M metagenome (GOLD analysis project Ga0272441, IMG submission 193582) | Marine sediment archaeal communities from Little Sippewissett salt marsh, Falmouth, MA, United States - SSM-Prop-6N | ecosystem: Environmental > Aquatic > Marine > Wetlands > Sediment ...
TTGTATTGACATTTTATATATTATATCAACCCATTATTATTGTAGTCAAAAGGAAACAACAAAAAAAAATTATTGTAGTCAAAAGGAAACAACAACAAAAAAAAATTATTGTAGTCAAAAGGAAACAAGACATAATACATAATAACGACAAAACAGACATATCACACGAAATATCGACAAAACAGACAAAATAGACAAAATAGACAATATAGACAATATAGACAAAACAGACAATATAGACAAAATAGACAAAATCAACAAATTCGACAAAATCTAAAACCAAGACATTTTAGTTAGGCTTTATCTAAAACTAAATCTAAGGCAACTCAGTTAGTTAATTACTTAAACTAATCTCGTTCTCGAAACTTCAACCAAGACAACTTAGTTAGCACTCCGCTTAAACTATTTCTCAAAGGGATAAAAAGATGCCTCCTGTGACAGAGGCATGAAGTAGGGAAGTGATCTTATGTCGAGATCATCATCGGTATCTTATGCGGGTATTCGGTCAGGTCAACGTGACCAATGGCGACAGCGTTCGGCGCGTAAAACAAATCTACAGTTTCATGGTCGGTCACAACAAATCCAACCAAGCGTCGAGCGCAGAAATCTCTTACGACATTCAACACATCGTAAGTATCGCCTCCTCGGGCAATCACATCCTGCACAGCGGTTTGGAATTCATTTGTCAATTCATCAATCATGGTAACACCCTCCTGTGTATTTTGTTTTTAATGTGCGAAACGATCAGCGGGAATAATCGCAACAAAATCCTCGACAAGTTCGATGTCGATTATATAATCAGCGGGTTGACAGGAGCAGAATGAGAATCCCCCGTCGATGCGAATATCAGCGTGAAGCAGATCACATAATCCTTCGATTTCGGTATTGTCGAAATCACAAGCATAATCAAGCAGAGCAGCCGCCAGCAGTTCAGATTTCAGATTTTCAATAGCGTTCATGGTAACACCCTCCTGTATATTTTGTTTTTTGTTTATATGTTTCATAATAATATTATAACAGATAAAATATCATTTGTGACAATCTTCATAAAATCCTGCGTGGTTCATTTTAATCTTAATCACATTAAGTATCTTCGGGTTTAGGGCCAGCACCAACACTTCTCTCAATCGTCCACCCCTCTTAAACCAACATCCCCCTCACCCTCCTCAACAGTCTGCACACCAACACTCATCTTTTATATTCTGTTGCGTCTGCAACCACAGAACTTCAGTTAGCGTTTCGCTTAAACTATTTCTGGACAGGACAAAAAAATGCCCGCCGAAGCGGGCGTGAACGTGGTACTGGAAGGTGTTATAACAGCAACATATCGCGAAGCTCTTCCAAATCAGCAATCGTCATATAATGGTCATCGTCGATCAGAGCTTCAATATGGTCACGAACATTTTCGATTTGATCCACCGCCTCGTTGTGCTCTTCGACGAGCGCGTCCAGTTCATCAACCACCCTGTTGTAGAAATCGAAGTATCTCCCGAACCCTATCAACGCGATCACGAAGAACACTCCCAACAGTATCGAAATTGCGTTCATTTTCCGACCTCCCTCTTGCACCCCTTCATCGAGTTCGACGGGACACATCCCTTACGCATCACCACTTCGACTCCACAGAAGCGGCATCGGTACACATCCTCACCCTCACGGTATTTTTCGGATTTTCGCCTCTCCACCAGGTCGAACACATGCGATTTCGTTGTTTTCATAAGTTTAGTTGTCATCAGCATATCGCTCCTCTCCACCATGTCGAACACATGCGATTTCTTTATTTTCATAAGTTTAGTTGTCATCAGCATATCGCTCCTCTCACGATTATTGTCGGTTCAGTTCCTACATACATCAGTTCGATCTCCGGGTGTTCGATCATCAACATTTCAACTTCAAAGGGAACAGCACCCTCTGTCGCGATGAACACATCCCCGTTGTCGCAAACACAGCAGCCGAATGATTTCGCGTAATCGACTACCAACACGTTCACGATCTTCCCAATAATTTCCCTCTTGTTGGTTAATACGTTCGGCATATTCGCACCTCCCAGTACGATTGATTTGTTGCGGGATTAAAACTTCCCCGCGTTGATTTCGTCCACCAGGTCAGTGATGATGATCCACCCCTGACGCGGGGTTATGTGATTGTCATACAGCGCATCGTGATCTATGTTGAGCGCGTCGGCAACCTCTTCGATATAATCACCGTCGATCATCCACTTTTCATTGATCGGGTTGTAGGAGAAATCGGTAAGAGTTCTAACTTGCCCCGCTCTGTCAGTATGCGTTTCACGTTTGAAACACATTTCAGCAATCCGGTGTATCGCATCCATCACATTCAGGTTTTCCATTTGTACCTCCCAGTACAATTTATTTTTTATTGTAAATAGATTATAACAGATGATATACAGAATTGCAATAGTCCGTTGAAATAACTGTGATTGTCATAGCTTCGGAGACTAACACTTCACTGATTCTCGTTTCCGCGTCCGTTCCTAAACTTGCGTTCCAAACAAAAAAAAATAAGCCGGGGATGTGACTCCCCGGCGTTTGTGTTACGGCATGTATCGGTCGAAGTAACCAACCCCCATCTCCCATTCATCGGAACCTCTCGGCGCAAGCTCCATGAGACGATGGGCAATTTTGCGCTCCTGCGAGTTGAAGTCGGATTGGAAGTCCTCCGTACACCCGCACATTTCGGTCATCGGGTCATCGTAGAAATTCTTGACCTTTTCGTGATGGGCATTGAGAGCGCGCATACAATCTTCCACCGTAACGAGAGGGCGGGGTTTACGTCTGAACAGGTCGGCCTCAAACGGGCGAAACATTTCAGGAATCAGACAACAGTGATGCCTCCCGTGATTGTCAGCGATTTCTGGAATCCAGATTCCAGTAGTCGGATGAACAACGATGTCGAGTATAACATACTGCCTGATACAGCAGTCATTCGCATCGAATATTCCTCCTGCGGGTAAATCGACAGTCTGAACGTTTTTCATGGTGTACCTCCCAGTACGGATTAGAATATTCGGATTATTTCCTCTTCAGCAATTTCGTCCAGCGACAGGATGATCGCCACATCGGGTTTCTCTTCGGGCAGCGTGATGTCAATCGAATCACACATGCCATCTGCGCGAGCGATTTCAGCGGCACGACTTCTGAGGCAGGGAATCCTTACCTCGTCGGGGCAGATGTCACAACATTCATTTGCGAACTCCTCGTAGTAACATTTCATTTTTTTGTACCTCCCAGTACAATGTTTTGTTTATACATAGATTATAACAGATGATATACAGTATAGCAATAGGCTTCAAAAAATAATCGCGGGATTAAAATATAAAGGATTTTAATAACACATAGTATATATATACAATAATACAATTTCGACTCATTACGACTCATTTCAAATGGGTTGCCGACACACGTTTTGAGCATATCAGAGAGTACAGGAATTAGAGACTTGTCTAACAGTGTATTGAACCTATGCGAGGGGAATCCAATACCAACACTTCTCTGACACTCGACATCCCAATGCACCGTTTTCCACAGTTCTTACGACCAATACATATTAGTTAGTTCCGAGCTTAAACTTTATCTTGAGGAATGACAGTTAGAACTCCGCTTAAACTATTTCTCACGGCACTCAAAAAAATGCCCGCCTGTGACAGCGGGCATCTTGCTCTCGTTGGGCGCGTTGTTTACTTCTTCGCGGTGGCGTTCTCTTTTGCGCGGGTGTCGAGCGACTTGATGATGCTCTGCGCTTCGTCGTCGGTGATGTATCCGCCCACCCAGGCGCGGGCAGCGAAACGGATTCTGCGAGTCAGGCCCGCCTTGTCCTGCGCCTCGTGTATCGCGACGATCTTCTTGCGGTCGGCGGCGGTACACTTTTTGTCACGGATGAACTTCGGGCAGTGCTGGCAGTACACTTTGCCCTTGTGTTGATTCTCGTTGTGGATGCGGCACTCTGCCATCGCGGTGGCGTAGTGTTCGGGGTGATCCTTCTTGATCGCAGAGAGCGAAGTTTTGTTCCCCGGCTGCTTCAGTTCCGCGACGAATTCGCGCATCCCGTTTTTGATCTTTTCGAGAACGGGAGCGAGAGCGTTCTTCGGGGATTCGCTCTTCGGTTTCGCGTCACTCTTGCCCTTCGCGACCTTCTTGGTTTCGGCCTTCCCCTTCGCGGCGGTTTTGAGTTTATCCGCCTTCGTTACCTTCTTACCCTGCTTCTTCGTTTTTGATGCCATTGTTGGCACCTCCCTGTTTGGTTTTCGCCTCTGTAGGCGATTTTTCATTACACATACATTATAACAGATTACCTACAGATTGTCAAGAGACTTAAAAACTTTTTGAAATGACCCGTTCTGACCCTCTATGACCTGTTATAATTTACATTATTAATATAAGCGGAATGATCTTGCCTAATCTTTTCTTGAAACCTCGGGGATTTTGAACGAGCAAACCAAATCTAACGGTAATATTGCCGATACTAACACTCATCTTACGCCGAACACTAACACTCATCTTACACACACACCTGGGCCAATATCTTGGCTTCAAAACCGTCAGTTAGGACTTATCCAGAAACTTTATCCGGATTCATCCGAGTTAGGCTTATCGTGAAAACTTTTCTGGTTAAAGGGATTTTTACTACCGAATGACCCAGTTACGCTTCCTGTCGGGGGGCAGTTCACAGAATCTAAATGGTAAACCACATACTCTAACCGAACTGCAATACAGTGTGCCAGTAATTACTATTTTTCTGCAATACATTGACAAAAATAATACCTACACGATTCCAATATTTGTTTTAACAGTTCCATCTTCATTTATTTTCTTACCATACCAATCTCTTTTCACATACGTTTTACATCTATCGTCGATGGTTAGTTCCGGCATTATTGAATGGCGCGGAGCACTGACGCACAGGTAGTGTAACTTACACCGATATTGATACCGGCAACTCCCTGTTCTGCATACCCATTTCACTTCCCTCACCATAATCTCCCTTCCATTCCTCCGAATTCACGCATTACCTCCTTCACAAACTCTATTACATCCTCCCTGTCCACAGTTATCGAATAGACGTTATGTTCATACTCATTTTGCATCGTCAACCTCAGCTTCCCTCCCCGCAACTCCCCTTCCCACTGTTCCTCGTCAGATACAGTCAAATTGTCTTCGCCTTTTCCTATTTTAACAGTTCTCGACATTTCATCTCCTCCTTCTGAAATTAGAACATACGCTCCCATAACACCTTCCCCCGATATGCGAATAAGTCATCAACATCTCATCCCTACATACACATGGATACCTCTTCTCAAATCTACCTACCCTTTTATCCTCCACCGGCTCCGCACAGTCATCACAGTATAAACACTCCACGTTATCACACAATACCGTTCTCGGAATCGGCGTTCGACAGGCACTTATGTAATGACCCATCGACGGATAAATCTTCCCGCAGTTATCACATTTTAATCTCGCGAACTCCACCAAGTCAGGGTCTTCCATCCATATCAATTTACCCTTTTTACATTCCCTGCATATCAATGGTTCTCCCATCTTATCCACCCCCACACTTACAGTAATTCTCTACCGTCCAGCATACAACCTTTACCCACAGGTACGCCGCCCACAGGCAGACAAACGACACAACCGCTAATGTTCCAAGTATGTTCAGTATCTTTTTCATCATTCGCTCCTTTGAAATAAAACCTCTATTCCTCTATTTTGTATTTTCTTCTTTTGCTCCAACAGATAGTTGAAGTACCGGGATATTATCTCCCGCCTCCTGCCTCCCTCATACCAGACGATTTTGTATCGCATCAGCCAACTCCAACTTCATGTTTTACTTGGCAGTAAGGGCAAACCCTTACCCTATCCCTGAATATTTGCATATCCTTTGACGCTTCCCTGATGTATTCAGGATGTCTCACCAACAACCACTCTTTAATGTCATTTGCGAGACTTTCATCCCACGTTTGCGCGAGACAGACAGTATCTCCCTGCAACGTTCCATCTCCCTGAACAAACACTCCCCATCTCTTGACCATTACTTCCCGCTCCGGTGGTAAGCCCGTAATGTGTTTCTCCTTTATATATAAGCTCCCAACCGACCTCCCTTGAACAATTCTTGCTTCGTGCATACATACTTTACAGTGTTCGTTCAACATAATTATTCCTCCCAGTGTAATTTAACTTAAAACCCCTCCAGGCACGACTTAGCTACCGTGATCGCAACAACTTTTTCCTTTGGAAACACGAACATCGTCTCCGAATTCATTGATCTTGGGTCAACGAGAATAACAGGACACCCATTCATCATCCTCTCACCCTCATATCGGCCTCTCCATGTCTCGTTATTCGTGTCGATAATTCTTACATCAGAACCCCTCTTGATGTTCATTCGTCATCCTCCTTCGGGTCATATCTCTCGTACTCCTTGAGTATGTCACCGGCAAGGTGAATCAAATTCTCTACCTCATTCTTGATGAAATCAGCGAATTCATTCACATCCCCGAACACATACTCCTCTCGTATATGGTATTCAACTCCTTCAATTTCAATCTTATAAAACGGCGACCCTGCTCCAATGGTCACAAGTTCAATAGTCCCGACTAAAGGATGAAACAGATTTTCTTCCTCAACAAACAGGACATCAGAACTTACATCATACCTTGACGTAGCCATTTTTCACTCCTCACACGATTCGATGGCTCTTTTACCATCAATCAGGATTTCTTTTATTTTCGCTGGATATGCGTGTTTCCCGTGTTTAATCAGAAAACAAGCTCTATCAAAACACTTTTTCGGCGCGTCAGGGTCAAAGTTCTCATTCGGGAAAGTCATAGCATCCAACTCTCCATCCACGATACACGCCAGATAATAATTCCCCTTTGCCATCTCATTCCCCCTTTAATTAACGATCTTTTTCAGTATTCCACCCTCGGTTATCCCGGTGAAATAGAACCGATGCGGTTTCGGATAGTGCGGGCCTTCAAAACAATGGCTACCATCCGGGCAATCCGGCCCAAAAGGACCAGGCTGATAACAGCGAATTACTTCTCCGTTTTTCAGAGCTTCCTTTACGGCCTTCTTCGATTGGTAATTTGTCACTGTATACATACGTTCATCCTCCTTAAAAAGTATTGTACGGCTTCCCAATACCGATGTTCAAAGGTATCTTCGGCATGGGCATAACGATATTCCTGAACGTGCCACCATACCTCCTTCCTTCCATATTTACGGGTCAGTCGTTCAGCCATTCTGTCGGGACGCACGATCACAAGCAATCATCTCCCTCATTGGAATATGATCCTGACAACCTGAACACCAGTAATACACGATCCCCATAATCATTTCACTACTGTTACAAATGCTTCCACAATACGGACATTTCATTCCTTCTGCCTCCCCAAACGTTGGATTCAAGTTCCCTGCGGGTTGGCGGGCCGCAGGGCAGTTGAAGCCATCGTCAATGGCTACCGTTTCATAAAGAGCACCTCCTGCTCTTGAATTCAAAAAAGTAGGCGGGTGGCTTACCCGCCCAAAACGGTGCTTTTGCACCAAGAGGAAATGAGGAATTAGAGGTATACTATTAACCTGCATCAGAATACGCTCTCTCCATATATTTGTCAAGCACCTTGAGCGATTCAGCGATGATTTCAGACTCATCCACATGGCAGTCGCTCAACAGTTCGTCCAACGCTCTCAAATCGCTCTTCGCGATGAACATCTTTTCTCCCTCACCCGCCGCCACAAAGAGGAATGTCTGCTTGTAATTTTCGATCCATTCCTCTACATTGGCATCCTCCCGCAATTCTCTACTTAATGCCGATCTCAGAACGTTGTCAAAAAATTCGAGAACGACTTTATAATTCGGTATCAACTCAACGGTTTCAGGCATCTAATTCCTCCGTTTTCTCGAATGACAGAAGCCATTCTTTAATAGTTTCTATTTGCGTTTCGCCTCTCAAGGATCGAACGGTTATTCCATCCGTTCTGATGGAAAATCCCCAGAGCATAGATACTTCCTCGATTATTTCTTGTATAACGAAATCGCATCCATACAAACCAACAGTAGCCCACCGAGCGAATGGGCATCCATCATCACACTCTGCGTTTTTCAAATGCTTCTCGCAGAATGGACAATCCCTGTTCAGCTCTCGCATCCTGTAATCTTGTAGATGAATCGTCTCCTCGTACTCTTCGAGACTGAATCTTTTTACGAGTATCGCGTGGATGTCATCTTCGATTTCGATTATTTGACCTCTAAACTCCTTTTTCATCATTCCTTTATTCCTCCTCAAATGTTCACCACCGATGGTCGAGATCACCGTTCAGGGCAAGCAGAATAAGAACCACAGCAATTATCACCAATGTCATATCGCCTCCTCGCGTTGCATTTCAGAACGTAGGCTCTTCCCCCGTTCTCCATATTTACCATCGAGTTTTTTCATCTCCTTCTTAAATATTGTTGTTTTATCAGGATTCTTGGATTTGAATCTCTTTTCCAGAGTTCTTCGATACGAATTTTCGACATCCTTGAATCCCCTGTGCACCGCAAACGCGAGACTCTTTATCCATTGATTAGCATCCCCTCCGTCGCGCTGCGGCATTTCATATTCCGATACAGCTTCCTGATGCCAACAATGCCCATGATGTTTTCCTCCCGGACACGAGCATCCTTCTTCCCCCACAAAATAACTTCCGATGTATTGCTCACCATCGAGCGTTCCTTTTATCACCTCCCACCTTCCAGATTTGTGCGGGGTAAATACATAAAGGAAGTTCTTATGTTCTACCACAAACTCCTCTGGTTTTTTCTTCTGTTTCCTTGTCATTTCATTCCTCTCAAATCAATTTTCATTATACATATATTATAACACATTTCTTGCAATTTGTAAAGAGACTTAAAATGATAATCTTCACTGTTCATCTCGATTTTTAGAAAACCGGCTCATCGGAATCAAGTATAGTCATCTCATATATTGTAGCCAAACGATTTGCCTCTGACTCCTCAACCCCGTGGTCAATGTACTCCTGAACCCTCCTCTCATGCACAGCGCGTGGGTTACTCTTGAACTCCTCTCGTTCACGTTCTACCTCCTGTGCCAACTCACATTCCATTTCAAATACGTCCATTTGTTCCCTCCTTAACCAATCGCGGCGATTGCGGGTGTCATATCCTTCTCTATCAAATCATTCATCTCGGTCACGAGACAGGCGACATACCGGGCATTATCAGAATCTCTATCTCCTGCCTCCATTTTCATTCTTCTCGCCTGTACGTCAGCATAGATTTTGCGAATCACAGCATCTCGCTCTCGTTTATCCTTCCAGGCTTCAGTGAGCGTTTTTCCCGCCTTGCGTTCAGCGCGTTGGTCGGCTCTCATCTCCCTCGTGAGCGCGGTTTCAAAAGTCAATCTCGACAAAGCGGCTCCATGATTGCGAGTGGGCATCTCCATCTGCCAGTTATTGATCTCCTGCAATTCCATCTCATGTTGTTCAGGGGTTATGTGGCCTTTGAGTAATTTCCTCTTGAGTAATTCACGCGCTCTCGTTGGACAGGAATCAATCGAACGAATGACCGTATTGTTGACCTGTCGGATACATTTTCTATCGCAGAAGCGACAGTATTTCTTTTCGATGTCATGCTTGGGTTTTTCATCTTTTTCAAGGAGTTCTTGAGGAACTTCTACTCCTTCAATCGTGTAATGGAATTTACATCTGAGATTTTTACAACTGATTTCGCCTATCCCGGTTTTTGCAACAGTTCTGATTGATGCTCTTTTCGTTTTGCTCCCGCAAAACGGGCATGTGCTCCAAAACTCGAAGCGGTGCATGTACCTCTCAAATTCGTTCCACATTTCGTGCCTCCCAGTTTTCGCGCTCCTTGTGTTTGCGCGTCATTTATTATAAGGATTATAATAGAGAGCTTACGAAATGTCAATATACTTAAAATTAAATATTCATCTGTTTACTCGTTTTTTTATTCCATAATCCACAAATGAAATCCAAAACCTGGCGCAAGAAATGTTCCGTCAGGAAGATATGGTTCTATCGTTTGCGCTCCACATGTTGACTCTTTTATATAATTTTCTATTCCCTCATCCAATTCATTCTCAAATTCCGAACTGTCAGTTCTAAACTGCAACTCATCATTCAAAAAATCATTTACCAGTTCCCGCACTACATCCCGATCTGTAGTAACAGACTGTAACCACAATTTCGATTCCCTAATTATAGTGACTATTGCTAACATTTTTTTGCCTCCCATTCTGATATCTATTCTCGATAATCGTTAGTTACACACTTGCGGAAACTTTTCTGGACTCAAACAGAATTAAGGAGATTAAGAGGACATGGAACCGAAATCCCATGCCCTCTCGATCTATTTACGCCTTGATGGATTTGTACTCCTTCGGTTTCAATCCGTGGCGTACCCGCTCGTGATTCAGCAGTTTGTGAAGCTGCTCCTGGGTGATGACTCCCTTGATAGCCGCACGAGCGAGAAAACGTATGCGCCTTTTGCGCCCCATCTCGTCCTGTTCGGTGTGGACGAGTTTCATTATTTCTCTGGCTCCCGGCGTACACGTTCCCTTCTTCGCGTCAAATCCCGGACAGGTTTTGCAAATCTGCAACGGATACTTCCATCCGGAATGCTCGCCGTTGTAGCACTCTTTGAGAGCTATCTCCTGATGCTCTTCGGACAGAACAACTTTGAGTGTGTGTTCCGCCAGATTTGTGCGTACTTCCCGAAGGTGTTCCGCTACAGTGTCGCGTATCAGTTTCGCTTCCTGCGCGGCGGGGTCGGTCTTTTTGACCTTCGGTTCCTTCGGCTCCTTTTTCTTCTGAACAGCGGTAGGCTCGGCGGTTCCGGTTTTCAGCTTTTTGCCTTTTGCCTTCTGTTTCAGTTTTTCAGTCACGCTGTTCTCTCCCTTGCCCTTGCCCTTCTCTTTTGTCGGCATCTTCTGTGCCTCCCTTCAATTTAGATTTTATACCTCTTAATAAATATGCGCCTCCGATCAGGCGCACATTTCATTATGATATAATTATATCACGATCTCAACAAAAAGTCAAGTTACTTATAGAACTTTTTCGATCAGGATATATCTTTTCCTACAGCATCTATAGGCTCTTCAAGCGAACTTCCGGGCGGTAAATCTCCATCCGGGTCAGGCATGTCATCCATATTAAAATTGAATGTCTGCTTAAACTGTGATCCACGTCCATCATCTCCTGAGCTTCCACCCCTCAAAATACCCTGCAACCTGGCTATTTCTTTTGAAAGGTCAATAACTCTTTTCGAGAGATTATCAACCTGATTATCGAGTAATCCACCTTCAAAGAATTCCATCAACTTTGCCCTGTCCAACCGCGCCAGATCATCATTCAAAAGACCAGTAAGTAAAGTAATTAAATCTTCTCTGTCCTCTATTTTGACATCTTCCAATTTGAATTTTCCTGATTCAAAATAACATGTCTCTCTATCCTCATGCGCGTAAGGACACGCACCCCCGCCTTTAAGCCCAAAACAGAACTTACATTTACGTTTCAGGTCAAATCTCGTTATCCTCCCGGCACTCGTATCTTTTGCTCTCACTTCGAGACTCGTTATATTTTTAACTGCATGAGCGCGATGATTCCCACACATCAATATTCCATCTACACGACAAACAGCCTGTAAACCACAAATTTCTCCTTTTCTATCCCCATATTTTACTTCAACCTCACACGTCGCATCATCTGGAATATCATCATATTCAATTTTAACACCCTGTTCCTTTTCAAGTGGAACAAGAGCTTTTACTTCCTGACCATTAGGACTATCTCCCAACATGTCGGGTCGTTCCTCTATTTCTCCACTTCCAAAAGGATCATCCCCCATCGAGTAAAGTTCCCCATTTTTGTCATTTTCTTCGCTCATCAATTAACTCCCAATTTCCTTTTTACTGGAATTTTTGTTTATTCAGAAAAACCACTCGAATACTCAGTATTTTTACTTTTGAAGGAATTTGAAGACCTTCAAACACCTTCAACCTATCTTCATTATACCTTCAATGGGGCTTCTGTGCAACCTTCAAATACGCTTTGTTGGCCGGTAACGTTGAGTAAATTTTCTCGCTTCCCTCTTGTTTATTGCTCTCATAATTTTAACGCTCACATGATCTCCTATCCCTTCGAGCGTTTGACCATCAACCTTAAAATCAGGGTTCGGTTTCCTTTGAAATGGTTCTATATATTTATAATTTCCGAACCTACATTCAACCGTTGGAATCCACCTTTTCAAAGTCTCTTGAGTAAGTGCTTCACGCCTGTTCATGTAGTTACGGACATTATCATAAACTCGCGAATCCTGTAGATCAGAAATTCCATATTGATGTCGTAATCCCGCATATCGTATCTTCTTGTGAATGTGAAATCCAAAGGCCGGTGTTTTCGCCCACGTTGAAGAATCAGCCGAATAAAATGGGAATCTATTCAATCCCCACCAATCGGTTTGAGCGAATCCGTGGAACCTGTGTTCGGGAAACATTTTGAATATCTTTATTCTCGATTTTCGGCTTGTACCTGATCCAATTGCAATGTAATCTGTCATCCTGGCATATTCTTCCAAAACATAAAAGTACGACGGATTTCCGTGGAACACAGGCATCATCTTCTTGACACCCTTATTGAGCATGTAACAATAATTTCTAAACGTTCCAACCGTAACCCCACTCTTATCCCACAACGGGTCGAGCGTGGCACAGATTGTATAATAATCTTCTTGTTCAATACAAAATCTTGTGTAAGCGTCGAGATCAATTTCTTCCCCTGAAGCCAACGACGAAAAGGCTCCACAGTCAAGGAAAATATTCTCAACCTGTGGATACATTTCACGCAACTTCTGAGGGGTCATCAACTTCCCCTTCATGCGTCCACTCTTCGGATTTTTTTTCCTTATATAATGGTAGGAAATGAGAATATTCTTTACACCCTGACCAACAAGCCACTCGACATCGTTTTCACTCGCTGCCACAAAGTAATAAATCATAATCCCATTTTAATTGAATTCGGCTAACTCCTCAAGAGTTTTGTTCTTAAAAGCCGCATCGACAGGAACATATTTTTTATTCTTAATCCAATTAAGAACTTCACCCGGATTAGTAAACTTTATGCTCTCCAAAACAACTTCATCCAGTTCAGTAGCATCTTTAATTGATTCCACAATTGCTTCTTCTCTCGTATTCACAAACCGTTCCGGAAGTGTAATATAAACAAATGTATCTCCTACTTCTACAAGATCGAATGAGAGAATTAAAACCGGAGAATACTTTTGCTCCAACGTAATAGCGTTCAGCATTCCAACTGCCCCTGTTTTAATATTAACTTCCCACATCACAATCACCCCTTTTCAATAATCATAAAATATATTTGAATTCCTTATTACACACGGTCAGAATCCGTTTGTAACCACATTTCAGGGTCAACAGTATATTACATATCATCAGATTTGTTTGTCTCATTGTGTCCGATTTTTTTAGGAACGTATGCCGGTGTCACAGCACATTCCTCCGTTTGCATAATTCTTCCGCATTTTTTACATCGTCTTCTTCTCCACACAACATTGCGGTTCGGTTTATGCCGGGAATCAACTACTCCTGTATTTCCTCCACAATGTTTACATTTCAAAATGGACTCCTCGGAAGCGTTTTCTTCGCATCACGCAAAGTATTGATTGTCTCGTCAGGATTCACTCCGTTCTTTATCAATAACTTCCGAATTAAGTCCAAATCCACTTTTCCCGAAAGTACCATAGTTTCGGTAATCCGTTGTTCCCCTTCGAGAAGCCAATTTATGAACGCTATCTCTCTGGTCAATTTCTGTCCAGAAGTCAGAGTAGAATTCGGTAAACGCCTTTTCTCCTTGCCGTAATGACTTTTCCAAGTGTAAACAGTCATCTCGATTTGGTGCCTCCTCGAAAAACAACTTCTCGCATATCATATCCCGGAAGGTACAAAATGCGCTCCACCTTTTATATATATTATCAAACTTCTTTAATTCGCCTTCCGGTATTTCGACACGTTTCAATTCTCGATCCAAATAAATAAGAATCTGACTAACGTGCATCCCCTTCCACCACATATCAGTGAAATGGACTTTGGTATACTCCCGGTACATTCCTCTCATGCAACCTTCGATACCGTCTGTTACAATTAAGTGATATTGATGACCATTTGCAGGATTAACGATCCCATTGTAACGCGCCCATAACCTGAATTCAGCAATCGTCCATGCTATTATAAGTTTCATATTCTCTCCAATATTATTGAATCATTCTCTACACGAACAGAAGAATATTCTCTTCCTTCATCGTATAACATCGGAAATTTATCTTCACATAACAGATCGAATTCGCACCCGTCATCCCATCCTAATTCAAAACGCTTTGCAGCTTGTATCAAAGTGTTATCTGGATTCAATATCTTTACAACATCATCCTCAATTAGAATTACAGGAATCCTCATGCTTTACCTCCTGTGCCGATTTTTCAATTTCCACACACTCCGCGTCAATCATATCATTTAACGTTCCAAGTAACCCATTACAAAAACTCGTAACCTCTTCTGCAAGACAGAGATCACATTCAACTAAATTATTCATGGACTCTTCCAGTTTGTCGCGTTCTCCTTCAATTATACGTTTCGCTTCCAATAATCCCATCAACATCACCACCACCCCGCAATCCCATAACCATTCTCAGCACACACACTGAACCACTTTTTGAGGTTATCAAACACTTCCTTTGAAAAATAATTTCGATCTTCTTCTTCAAGATCGTCATACTCAACCTGATCGAGTCGCACCGACATTTTTTCCACAGTGTCAGGCAGAATGATTTCCTGATATAATGACTCCGATGTAAGTCTCTCAATCAAATTGTCATAAACTTTACCCCTGATTCCAGAAGACTCTTGCCCACCGGAAAACATTCCTCCACAAAGATTTATCCCTTTGAACTTTTCATCCGGAGCATTAGTACCTTTTTTCTCTCTCTCATTGACGATTACAGCATAATTGTCGAGTCCCATTTTGTGCCTCCCAATTTATTTTTTCATTATACATATTATAACAGATAACTTACATTTTGTCAATAGACTTAAACAACACGATCAACATAGTCACTGTCTTCTGTAACCAAAAGGACTGTCGTGCCACCTTCGTTGTTTCGTTCTTCTCTTAACCGAATGATTTCTTCTGTTTGTCTGCGTTGTTCGTCCCAAATCCCTAACCCTGTCAGAAGCATCAAAAATCCGAGCATCACATTCCACCACCTCACATTGAAATCCGCAAACAGAACACTCACACGAATATCTTCCATGCGGTTTGGAAGGCTCTCCCTCTGTAGAGCATTGTGGACACACCCGAACTCCATCCACATTGTAATGACACGAATCCATCATCCAATTCCCTTCCTGAAACAGAAGCAAGCATTGTCTACGACAACTCCATCTTCAATTATAACGGAATTATTATTTGAAAAATCATCAAATGCTATCCGGCACTGTTCGCAAGAGTAATAGTCATCTATTATAACGAATCCTCTCGGAACAACCTTCTCATAAAGACTTGTAAGTATCTCCCATGTCGATTGGTACATGTCTCCGTCAAGACGTAATACCGCAATTTTTTCAACCGGAAGTAAAGGTAAAGTCTGACCGAACCATCCTTTAATGAAATTCACGTTCGCATTGTTCACCATATACTTTTCAAAATTCTTCATTACGTCAATCTGTGATACTTTGAGAGTTTCAACACTCCAATGAAAATCTCCCTTGTCAAGAGAGCAGACAGGCTTTGGCAAACCCTCAAACGAATCACACGCCCATATATCCCTCTTATCATCTTCTCCGTAAGCGATCAAAGTTGCTGATGCCATTATTGATGCTCCACCCCTCCACACTCCACACTCCACAAAGTCTCCGGGAATATTTTCAAAGATGCAAGTCTCTAATGACTCCTTAACGTTCCGTAACCTTTTCAGCCCGACCATAGTTTCGGCGTTTACAGGCCAATCAGTTCCATCCCTGCGATCATACCACGTTGAAGATGACACAACTTCGAGATTTCTCTTACGAAGGTATCTCACGATCAACGGGTTCAAAATGTTTCCAAGCCACCCTTTGAAAAACATCTCATGCGTTGAATACAGCTTATCGTCAATCGAGCGCGTGAGACATCTTTGCATCAATTCCAGATAACGAACTCTGAGTTCAGACTCAAGCTCCATTCTTGACCTCCTGAATTATCATTTCAGCATGTGCCTTCCCGCGAGTTACAGCTTCCTCTCCCCCATCGGAATCAAAATCCACTCCGAGTAGGAAATGAGCAAGAGCGAAAACACATTCCACAGTTTCGTCGTAAGGACGATACTGCGTTTTGCAAAAATGGAAGTCACTTCCATCTGTTGCGCTTATTCTACATGTTTCAAAAGAATTTTCTCCTGCCCCGTTGAAACTAATAATTTCATCTGTTATTTCAGGCTCCCCATTCCCATCCCATCCTGCAAATTTGACTCCTTTTTCACCGAACTTTTTCAAAGCATGACGAACACACTTCGAGAAAAAAGAAAATTGCTCTGCATTTACAACTCCACTCAGATAATGTGTGTATCCCATCTTTTCATCCTCCTCCTGGTTTCTTTTCTACAAGTATCT
>Ga0272441_10008167_pt1 | contig 16699 bp, 15 predicted proteins | sample SSMProp6N_FD_193582 | JGI IMG/M metagenome (GOLD analysis project Ga0272441, IMG submission 193582) | Marine sediment archaeal communities from Little Sippewissett salt marsh, Falmouth, MA, United States - SSM-Prop-6N | ecosystem: Environmental > Aquatic > Marine > Wetlands > Sediment ...
CTGGCATGCAATGACCACCAAGTACATCAAGAAGATTCTCGAGGCGCACGTCTACGACGTTGCGGTTGAGACGCCGCTGGAGGAAGCGGTGAATCTGAGCAAACGCTTCGACAATCGCGTGCTGATGAAACGTGAGGATCTGCAGAGTGTTTTCTCCTTCAAGTGTCGCGGGGCTTATAACCGCATCTACCAGTTGATCAGGCAGAAAACGCTCAGTGGTGTGATCGCGGCTTCGGCAGGCAATCATGCCCAGGGCGTGGCGTTGGCGGCCTCCCGGCTGGGTGTCGATGCGACCATCGTGATGCCGAAAACCACGCCCGATATCAAGGTCAGGGCGGTCCAGGCCAGGGGCGGCAAAACGGTACTGGTCGGCGATGCTTATGATGATGCGTATCAGTACGCGATCAAGCTGGCGGAGGAACGGGATCTCGAATTCATTCATCCGTATGATCATCCCGATACCATTGCCGGGCAGGGCACCATCGGCATGGAAATTCTGCGGCAGCACAATGATGGTATCCACGCAGTGTTCGTGCCTGTTGGCGGTGGCGGCCTGATCGCAGGTGTTGGTGCGTTCATCAAATACCTTCGGCCGGAGATAAAAGTCATCGGCGTCGAGCCCGAGGATGCGGCCAGCATGGCTGAATCCTTGCGCAAGCAAAAGCGCGTTGTACTGGACAGCGTCGGTCTGTTTGCAGATGGCGTCGCGGTGAAACAGGTCGGCCGCGAGACCTTTCGCATTGCCAGGCAATGTGTCGATAGTGTGGTCCGAGTGTCTACCGACGAGATCTGTGCGGCCATCAAGGATATTTTTGACGATACGCGAACGATCATGGAGCCGGCGGGCGCGCTGGCGGTCGCAGGCATGAAGCACTACGTTGCGGAACACAGCATTCGCAAGCAGACACTGGTCGTGATCAACAGCGGCGCCAATATGAATTTTGACCGCCTCAGACATGTCGCCGAACGCGCCGAGCTGGGCGAGCAGCGCGAGGCCCTGCTGGCGGCGACGATACCGGAAAGACCGGGCAGCTTCAGGACGTTTTGCAAGACCATAGGCAAGCGCGGTATCACCGAATTCAACTACCGCTATTCCAATGATGAAGACGCCCAGGTCTTCGCCGGTGTGAAGTTAGTCAAGGGTTCGCAGGAAAAAGAGGAGTTGCTCGACAAGCTGATCGCGCACGGTTATCCGGTTGTGGATATGACAGAAAACGAGATGGCCAAGAACCACGTCCGTTACATGGTTGGCGGTCGCTATCCTTATATCAGCGACGAAGTGCTTTACCGGTTCGAGTTTCCAGAGAGACCGGGTGCGCTGCTGGCTTTCCTGACCAATGTCGGTAAACGCTGGAACATCAGTTTGTTCCATTACCGCAACCACGGTGCTGCCTACGGTCGAGTACTGGTTGGTTTGCAGACACCCACCGACGAGCGCGCGGAATTGGTCAGTTACCTCGACAAAATCGGCTACCGCTATTGGGAGGAAACCGATAATCCCGCATATAAACTGTTTCTTTGAGACGATAAAAAGGAAGCAACCCTTTGTGCAAAAGGGTTGCGTCCCATTGCTGTCCCACATGCCACGCTATCAGATGATATCGAACACCGATATGAAAGCGCTATCTTCACTGGTCATTTCGAAGAGACCTGAATTTCCGTAAGTTAATAGTCCTGATCCACTCGTGTTAACGCGTCATTGCGAGCGAAGCGAAGCAATCTTTCAAATCTTGCGTCGCTTCAACGGTTCGGATTCAGTGGTTCAACGGAAGCGCCAGATTCAGGAGATTGCCACGCCGCTGTCGCGGCTCGCAATGACGAGTGAGTGGGACAACAATGGTTGCGTCCCCTTTTCGCCTATACGGAGATGATGCGCTGATCTGTTGCGATCATATCCAGCGGTATGTCCCAGCTGTTCGAGTTCAGTTGTTCCTCGCGTTGCAGTTCGTGCGCCAGGCCGATCAGTTTCGGTCGTAACGAGCGGGTCCGGGAGCGTCGGTAGGCCAGCGTTCGGTCATAAAAGCCGCCACCCATCCCAAGGCGGTTACCGTTGTCGTCAAACGCCACCAGCGGTAGCAGCATCAGATCGAGCTGCCACGCTGTGACCCATTCGACCGGTCTGCAGGTCGGCTCATCGATACCGTAGCGATTTTTAGCCATCGCCATGCCCGAGCGATAGGGTGCGAAATACAGTTTGCTCAAAAATGGCGAAAGCACCGGTAAATACACCTGTTTGCGTAGCTTCCAGGCCGTGGCAATGATGAAGCGGGGGTCGATCTCACCATCATTGGCCAGGTAACAAGCAATGCGCCGGCTGTTGAGGAAGGCTGGCAGGCGGCTTATCTGTGCACGCAAGCGCGTAGCGTGCTCGGTCTGCTCAGGCGCTGTCAGTTGATTGCGAAGCTTACGCTTGGAGCGGCGGATCGTGCTATGGTTTGAGGGCATAAATGAGTGGTGATTAGAAGGTGCCTCCAGAAATGCCGTAGCAGATACTGCTAACCTTGAACCAGAGGTTCAGGTGGGGATCGCGATCGCACCTCAGGCTTCCCGCTCGTGGCGGTATTGCACACAGTGTAACCAGCTTCATTCCCCTGGTTAGTAGTTAAGGCTCAAGGGATATTTCAGATTGCTTACGCACACCCCAGAGGCAACCAAACCTTATTCCTATGGCGCCGGATCGTTCACCGGAACGCCTGTCTGGATAACTTATGATAACTGAATTTCGCGCAGACTGCTGTCAATTTTTTCGGACAACGAGGCGATGCGCTGATTGAGCTCGGCATGCTCGGTTTGCAGCGACCTGCCGGTCAGCAGCTCATGGCACAGATTCAGCGCGACCATGATCGCGATACGTTCGGTACCGATGACCGCGCCTTTTCTCTTGATTTCGTTTAGCTTTTTATTCAGCTCCTGTGCGGAGGCGCGCAAACTGTCCGTTTCACCGGGCGGGCACGCGACCCGGTATTCTTTGTCAAGAATAGTAATGCTAAGGGATTCCTGGTTTTTCATCGATTAACCTGAAGTGCCGTTCGAGTGTTTAAGCCGATTCCATCGAGCGCAGGCGGGAGATCATCGCTTCAACCTGTGATCGAGCCTGCTCTTTCTGTTCGAGCAAGGCGGCGCGCTCCCCTGACAGCGCACGCAGCTGAGAGCGCAGGTTACTGTTTTCGTTGCTCAAGCGTATGCAAAGGTCGAGCAGCTCGTTAACCTGCTGTTCGAGGTGATTGATGGTCGGGATTGAGTCATTCATAGCTATTTATTCGTTGTTTTGTTGACTATGGTGCCGGGTTGCGAACTCCAATGTCTTTAAGTTTCTGTGTTCGAGTGCCTGCACTAATACTAGGACGGGAACGCACTTGGGTCAAATGAAACTGCAGCGATTGATCGCTGACTAAACCATTTAGACATCATGATAGAATCATGGCATGGAGCAGCTGCCAGAGATAACAGAGCTCGAAGAGATCCTCTACAGAATCGACGCCAATATGGGCGCGGCAGAAGCCCACGGCGCGCTCTGCGGCATGGTCTGCGCCAGAGGCAGTATCGACTTGTCGGAATGGATAGACCATGTGCTGGGTCAGCAGGAAGACGGTGGCGCGCTGTTGCACGACGTTGTGCATAAGCTGTCAAACCTGTATCGGGCCACGTTGGAAATGATGAATGATGTGAGCGGTGAATTCAGACTGCTTTTGCTCGATGATGACGATGCGTTGGCAGAGCGGGTCGAAACGCTGGCTGCCTGGTGTCAGGGTTTCATCTATGGCCTCGCAGCCGGTGGTATCAGGGAGGATAGCGAACTTCCCGAAGATACTGCCGAGCTGGTGAAAGATATGGTCGAGATTTCGCGCGCGAGCCATGATGTCGGCGAAGCGGCGGTCGGGGGTGCTGAAGATGAGGATGAAGTCGCGTATATGGAGATTGAAGAGTATGTCCGCATGGGGGCCTTGCTCATCTACGAAGAACTGCAGCCACTGCAGTCTACTCAGACCATACATTAACGGCCTGAAAGTCGCACGGATCCCGATGTCCAACTCATGAATACCAGACTCCACGCGCAGCATCGCAAGCAGCTGATGCGCATGATGGGCGAACACTCCATCGCGATTTTACCGTCGGCGCCCGTGTTGTTGCGAAATCGCGATGTCGAACACAGCTTTCGTCAGGATAGTGATTTCTACTATCTCAGCGGATTTCCTGAACCCGAGTCGGTTATCGTGCTGGTGCCTGGGCGCAAGCAGGGCCAGTATATTCTGTTCGTCCGTGAGCGTGATCCGAAAAAGGAAACCTGGGATGGCAGGCGCTACGGGCCCGAGGGTGCGGTAGAGCAGTTTGGGGCCGATGATGCCTTTCCGATCTCGGACCTCGAGGACATACTGCCTGGGTTGATGGAGCATTGTGAAAGCGTCTACTACACGATTGGCCTGAATCCCGATTTCGATAAACACGTGATGAACTGCGTCAACAATCTCCGCAGCAAGGTGCGTGGTGGAACGCATGTGCCATACGAGTTCGTCTCGCTCGACTATCTGTTGCACGACATGCGACTGTTCAAGCACCGCGATGAGCTGCGTAAGATGCGTAAGGCGGCGAAAATCACCGTAAAGGCGCATATCGATGCGATGAAGGCCTGCCGACCCGGAATGTACGAGTACCAACTGGAGGCCGAGCTAATGTATCGGTTCCATCGCAATGGCGCCAGTTGGGCCTACCCGTCGATTGTGGGTGGCGGAGCCAACAGTTGTATTCTCCACTACACCGAGAACGACCAATTGTTGAATGACGGCGACCTGGTACTGATCGATGCCGGCGCAGAATACGATGGCTACGCGGCTGACGTAACTCGCACTTTTCCTGTCAACGGCCGGTTTACCGCTGCGCAACGCGAGGTCTACGAGCTCGTGTTGGAGGCGCAGCAGGCCGCCATCAAGAAAGTCGTGCCGGGTAACCATTGGAATGATCCACACCAGGCTGCCGTGCGTGTGCTGACCAAAGGCATGGTCGAGCTGGGGCTGTTGAAGGGCGATGTCAGGAAGCTGATCAGGGATAATAAATACAGCAAGTTCTACATGCACAGGACCGGACATTGGCTGGGCATGGATGTTCACGATGTCGGCGACTACAAGGTCGACGACGAATGGCGCCTGCTGGAAAAAGGCATGGTGATGACGGTGGAGCCGGGAATTTATGTTCCTGCCGGCATCCGTGGCGTCAAGCGCTGGTGGAATATCGGCGTGCGCATCGAGGACGATGTAGCCGTCACCAGCGATGGCCACGAAATCCTCTCGAAAGGGCTGCCCCGAACCTGTGACGAAATCGAAGCGTTGATGGCCGGATAGCCCCGCCGACAGTTGGCACGTGAAAGAACATAAATATGCATAGGTCTGAAACAGAGTGTGAGGTCGTCATTATCGGAGGTGGCCTGGTCGGTGCCAGTCTGGCTTGTGCGTTGCAGGGCAGCCGGCACTCGGTCCACGTCGTCGAGGCGTCCCCGATCGCTTCGACAACGCAACCAAGCTATGACGACAGGACACTGGCTCTGTCGTGGGGTAGCCGATGCATCCTGGAAGGCATGAAAATCTGGCGGCCGCTGGCTGAGAAGGTCGAGGCCATCAATACGATTCACATCTCGGACAGGGGGCATTTCGGCGCGACGCGAATTCGTCATTATGAGGAACACGTCGAGGCGCTGGGCTACGTTGCGGAGAATCGTGTGCTCGGAGAGATCCTGTATGACCGGCTGTCCCAAGACGGCCGGCCGGTATTTCATTGCCCTGCGCGATTGATCAGCATTGAACAGGGCCCCGATGCGGTCAATGCGGTCATCGAAGAAAACGGCACGCAGCGCGTTATCAGTGCGCGCCTGCTGGTTGCGGCTGATGGCGTGGTTTCCCAGGTCCGTGATCTGCTGCATATCGGTAGCAGTGTCCAGGACTATGGTCAAAGCGCGGTGATCGCGAATGTGACCCCTGTATTGCGCCACAACAATGTCGCTTACGAGCGCTTTACCGATGCCGGCCCGATCGCGTTTCTGCCGATGACGCAGAATCGCTGTTCAGTGGTGTGGACGGTGCCCACGGCACAGGCCGATGAACTGATGCAACTCGACGATGCATCATTTTTGCAACGGCTGCAGCAGCGTTTCGGTTATCGGCTCGGGCAGCTCAAAAAAGTCGGAAAGCGTCATGCCTACCCGCTCAAATTGATCGAGGCGACCCAGGTCGTCAGAGGTCGAGTCGTCGTTGTCGGCAATGCTGCGCATTCGATCCACCCGGTCGCTGGCCAGGGTTTCAACCTGGCGCTCAGGGACATTGCGATGCTCACCGAGCTGATCTCCAAGGCCGAAGATCCGGGCGACAGCAGGCTATTGCAGTCCTATGTTGAGCAGAGGCAGGATGATGCCCGGCGGGTGTATCGATTCACCGACGGTCTGGTCAAGATCTTCTCCAACGACATTGCACCGATGGGGCACTTGCGCGCAGCGGGGCTGGCTGCTGTCGGTTTGATCGCACCGTTACGGCACCAGCTTGCGCGTCAGAGCATGGGGCTGAGTGGCCGTTCCTCGGAACTGGCGCGCAGGGCAGGGCATGTCTGAGACCGGCTCGGTACATTACGATGTAATCATCGTTGGTGGTGGCATCACCGGCCTTTCATTGGCCTGTGCGTTAAAAACGACAGGCCTGCAGATCGCTGTCATCGAACAACAGCAGCCTGAAGCGGTGACCGATGATTATTCGTCGCGTGTCTCGGCAATCAACCGCGCTTCATTGCAGCTTTTCGATGAAGTGGGTGCGTTCGATCTGATGCGCAAGTTCCGCGTTTCGCCGTTTCGGGAAATGCATGTCTGGGATTCGACTGGCGTTGGCGAGATTCATTTCGACTCGGCTGAACTGGGCCTGGACACGCTCGGGTATATCATCGAAAACAATGTCATCCAGCAGGCATTGCTAGAGCTGGTCAGCCAGGCTGATCACATCGCCTGGCTGTGTCCGGCATCGATCGAAGCGCTCGATGTTGAATCAAGGATCAAGCGCGTTGAGCTGACGGCTGGCGAGACCTTGACAGCACCCCTGGTGGTCGGAGCCGATGGTAGTCGCTCGATGGTACGTCGAGCCATGGGAATCGGCTGGGTGCGTGAATCTTATCGGCAACAGGCGATTGTCTGCACAGTGGCCACCGAGCTGGCGCATCGACAGACAGCCTGGCAGTGTTTTCTGCCCACCGGGCCGCTTGCGTTCCTGCCGCTCGCCGACGGTAACTGTTCTATCGTATGGTCGCTGGACGAGGCTGAAGCTGAGGCGTTGATCGCGCTCGATCAGCCAGATTTCGCAACCAGGCTCGAGCAGGCATTCGAGTATCGCCTGGGCGCGGTGACTCTGGTGTCCGAGCGGGCGGTCTTTCCGCTCGGGCACGGTCACGTCGAACACTATGTTCGAGAGGGTTTGGCACTGGTCGGTGATGCCGCTCACAATATTCATCCGCTGGCCGGCCAGGGAGCAAACCTTGGAATTATGGATGCGGCCTGTCTCGCTGAAGTGATTGCGCACGCGTTGCGGTCACATCGGCAATGGAGCGAGGTGCATACGCTGAGAAAATACGAGCGTAGCCGCAAAGGTCAGAACCGAATCATGGAAATCTCAATGAGTGGTTTCAAGCATTTGTTTGGCAACCGCAATCCATTGTTGACGGAAATTCGCAACATCGGCCTGAACCTTGTCGATGATGCGGGCCCTGTCAAGAAGATGTTGATCAAGCACGCGCTGGGCGAAGTCTAACGCGCATTTCTCGTTCGTTTTGTCCGGGAATTTTTGATCCGATCCGTGTAGGATTGCCGAATATCATCATAGCTGAAGAGATATGAGCAAGAAAACTGTTTTATACGACAAGCATGTCGAATACGGTGGCAAGATCGTCGACTTCGCCGGGTGGCAAATGCCGGTGAACTATGGCTCGCAAATCGAGGAACACCATCAGGTGCGCACAGATGCCGGTATGTTCGATGTGTCCCACATGACCGTCATCGATCTGACCGGCGAAGACGTCAAACCGTTTTTGCAAAAGCTGCTGGCGAACGATGTTGCCAGGCTAAAAGCCCAAGGCAAGGCTTTGTACAGCTGCATGCTCAACCAGGACGGTGGCGTGATCGATGATCTGATCGTCTATTACCTGGAGGACATTTGGTATCGCATGGTCGTCAATGCGGCGACCCGTGACAAGGATCTTGCCTGGATCGACCAGCAATCGAGCGGATTTGATGTCGAGATCAAGGAACGTAGCGATCTGGCGATGATTGCGGTTCAAGGTCCGCGCGCACGCCAAAAGGCGATCGAGGTGCTGCCCGTTGACGTTGTTGAGGCCGCTTCCGAGTTGGACAGGTTCTACGGCAGTCAGTGCGGTGAGTGGTTTGTTGGGCGCACGGGTTATACCGGTGAGGACGGCTTCGAAATCATGCTGCCGGATAGCGAGGCGCCGTCCTTCTGGGATGGCCTGGCCGAAGCCGGGGTGAAACCCTGCGGCCTGGGCGCGCGTGACACGCTCAGGCTCGAGGCCGGCATGAATCTGTATGGTGCGGACATGACTGAATCAACAAGCCCATTGATCTCAGGTTTGGGCTGGACTGTCGCCTGGGAACCTGAGGATCGCGACTTCATAGGGCGGGCTGCGCTGGAACGGCAGCGTGAGAAGGGCGTAGCGCAAAAATTGGTTGGATTGGTGCTGGAAGAGAAGGGCATTTTGCGCGGCCATCAGCGCGTCGTGGTCGACGGCGTGGGTGAAGGCGAGACCACCAGTGGGACCTTTTCGCCAACGTTGAAGCAGTCGATTGCATTCGCGCGCGTCCCCAAGCAGACCGGGAGCCATTGTCAGGTCGAGATCCGCGGCAAACTCTTGAGCGCCAGGGTGGTCAAACCGGTATTCGTCCGTGACGGCAAGGCGGTTTGATCGACTTTTTCATTCACAGAAACCGGAAGGTTGTGTTGTCGACCGAAAAAGGTAATATCAAAAAAATTTTTGCGAGCAATGAATAGGTCAGCCTTATGAGCGAAATACCCTCAGAACTTAGATATACAAAGTCTCACGAATGGGTCCGGAACGAAGATGATGGTACGGTCACGGTTGGCATTACCGATCACGCGCAGGAGCTGCTCGGCGACCTCGTCTACGTCGAGCTCCCCGAAGTCGGCACCGAGATGGCAGCCGAGGACGCAGTCTGCGTAGTGGAATCGGTCAAAGCCGCGTCAGACGTGTACATGCCGGTTAGCGGCGAAGTCGTCGTGGTCAACAGTGATCTGGCGGATGCACCAGAAACCATCAATGATTCGCCCTACGACGATGGTTGGTTGATCAAGATCAAACTGTCGAATCCCGATGAAATCAATGATCTGATGGATGCAGATAGTTACGAAGCCGAGATAGAAGAAGACTAGCATGCCATTCATACCTCATACCGATCAGGAAATTGCTGAAATGCTGCAAGTCATCGGCATCCCGGATACCGATGCGCTGTTTGATGAAATACCGCCGCATCTCAGAGTGGCGGGTCTCGATGGTATTCCGGAGACAATGTCCGAAATGGAGGTGTCACAGCTGATGCACAGGCGTGCTGCGGAAAACAAGCAGGCCGTCTGTTTCATCGGGGCGGGTGCCTACGAGCACCATATTCCCGCAGCAGTCTGGCAGCTTGCGACAAGAGGTGAATACTACACCGCCTACACGCCGTACCAGGCCGAAGCTTCCCAGGGCACGTTGCAGCTCACTTACGAATACCAGAGCATGATGACGGCCCTGACCGATATGGACGTTTCCAATGCTTCGCTCTACGACGGCGCGTCGGCCCTGGCCGAAGCGATGTTGATGGCGGTCCGCGCCAACCGCAAGTCCAAATCGCGCAGGATCCTGATGCCCAGAACAGTTCATCCTGCCTACAGAAAAACCGCCGACACGATCGTCAGCGGTCAGAATATCGAGCTGGTCGAAGTTGAATACGACCGCAACACCGGTACCGTGCAGCTCGATGCGATCCAGCAAGCGGCAGGTCAAGATGCGACCGCCGTCGTGATTCAGCAACCAAGCTTTTTCGGGACATTGGAAGATGTCGATGCAATCACCGATTGGGCCCATCGCAACAACATGTTGGTGATCGCGATCACCAATCCATTGACGATTACGGTGCTGAAACCACCTGGTCAGTGGGGCAGTCAAGGCGCTGACATCGCGTGTGGTGATGGCCAGCCACTGGGTGCACCGTTGTCCTCCGGCGGGCCTTATTTCGGATTTCTCTGCAGCACCCAGGCGCTGGTGCGTCAGATGCCAGGGCGCATTGTCGGTCGAACCATCGATGTCGACGGCAACGAAGGTTTCGTGCTGACCCTGCAGGCGCGCGAACAGCACATCAGGCGGTCGAAGGCGACATCGAACATCTGCACCAACCAGGGTCTCGTGGTCACTGCTTCGACCATACATATGGCGATCATGGGGCCGCAGGGCCTGGAAAACAGTGCGGCTGCCTGTCATGCCAATACGCGTGAGCTGGTGGCCCAGCTGAGCACGATTCCCGGCGTCAGCCAGGCCTTCAGCAGTCCGATGTTTCATGAGGCGGTGCTGACGCTGGACAGGCCGGCGGACGAGGTGTTGTCTGCGCTGGCAGAATACAACATCCTTGGCGGCTATGATCTTGGCGCTGAATATCCCGAACTTGGGCACGCGATACTGGTGTGTGCGACCGAACTCAGAACCGAAGAGGAGATAACGGCTTACCGGTCCGCGCTGCAAACAGTGCTTGAGCAGGAACAGGAAACCCGACAAAAGGAAATCGCCTGATGCTGATCCATGAACACTCCAGACCCGGACGCGAGGGTGCGCCACAGGCGCCGGCCGTCAAGGCCGACGTGAGCGACATACCTCAGCAACTGTTACGTCAGGGTCGTGCCGCTTTGCCCGAAGTTTCAGAATTGCAGGCTGTGCGGCACTACACCCGTTTGTCGCAGAAGAATTTCGCGATCGATACACATTTTTACCCGCTTGGCTCTTGCACGATGAAATACAATCCGCGAGCCTGCAACACCCTCGCGATGTTACCCGGCTTTCTGGCACGGCACCCGTTGACGCCGGACAGATACAGTCAGGGCTTTCTTGCGTGCATGTATGAGTTGCAGTCGATGTTGTGCGAGGCCATGGGGATGGCTGCATTTTCGCTCGCGCCCATGGCGGGTGCCCAGGGTGAGTTCGCCGGGATCAAGATGATCAGTGCATATCACCAGGCGAATAATGACGATGCGCGCAGAGAAGTGCTGGTGCCTGATGCAGCACATGGCACCAACCCTGCCACCGCGACTATGTGTGGTTTCGCGGTCAAGGAAATTCCGACGCTCGCAAACGGCGACGTTGATCTTGACGCCTTGAAGGCTGCGGCTGGCCCGCAGACCGCCGGGCTGATGTTGACCAATCCGTCGACACTCGGTGTGTTCGAGCGTCAGATCGAAAAGATTGCGACGATCGTGCACGACGCCGGGGGGCTGTTGTACTACGACGGCGCCAACCTGAATGCTATTTTGGGCAAAATTCGTCCAGGTGACATGGGCTTCGATGTCATCCACACGAACCTGCACAAGACGTTTTCGACACCACATGGAGGCGGCGGGCCGGGTTCCGGCGCGGTCGGCGTTGGTGAGCGATTGAAACCCTTCCTGCCGCTGCCGATCGTTGCCGAGGATGGCGGTAGTTTCCGCTGTTTAAACGAACAGGATGCACCGCAGTCCATTGGTCATCTGTCGGCCTTCATGGGCAACGCAGGTGTCTTGCTGCGCGCCTACATCTATATGCGGATGCTCGGCAAATCGGGTATGGAACGCGTTGCTGAGTTCGCAACCTTGAATGCGAATTACATGATGGCGGAGGCCAAACGGCGCGGTTTCCAACTGGCTATTCCGGACCGACGCGCCAGCCACGAATTCATCATTACATTGAAGAAGGAAGCCAGTGAGCTTCATGTTACTGCAATGGATTTCGCCAAGCGCTTGTTGGATCTCGGCTACCATGCCCCAACCACCTATTTTCCATTGCTGGTGCCGGAGTGCTTGCTGATTGAGCCAACGGAATCAGAAGCCAAAGAAGCCCTGGACGGCTTCATGGATGCGCTCGAGCAAATTCGCGAGGAGGCCAAAAACAATCCCGAGCTGGTCACTGGTGCACCTCATACGCTGCCTGTCAAGCGTCTCGATGAAGTCAATGCGGCGCGCAAGCTCGATCTGGCCTTCAAAATCGAAGAGGCTGCTCCACGGTAAAATCAAAATTTAGGAAGCTCTGAATAATTCATCCCTGAATTATCAGAGCACCGGAAACAAAAAATGCGATTTTCTGTTTCCCCTATTGTCAATCGCTTAAGGCGATCAAAAATGGCGGCGCATCCGTGCACCGCGGAAACTCTGAATTAATCAGAGTTTCCTTAACGGTATGCTACCTGCTAGAGCGGACTTGTCGTGGTCGGCGTCGACAGTCTCGACTCGGTCGCGGCCGTGCTTTTTGGCGTTGTAGAGCGCCATGTCCGCTCGTTTGAACAGGGAACCCATATCGTCCTGACCCGCTCGGTATTCTGCAACGCCAAAGCTGCAAGTCAGTTTGCCCACCTCTCTGAAACGGTGATCTGCGATGTCTTGGCGCAAACGCTCGGCATGCGTGCATGCCCCTTGGAGATCGGTCGCCGGCGCCAGAATGATGAACTCCTCACCGCCGTAGCGTGCAAAAATATCCGCTTTGCGATTGGCGTGCTTGACGACGGCGGCAACTTCCTTGAGCGCTTCATCGCCAACCAGGTGGCCGTATTCGTCGTTTATTCTCTTGAACGCATCAATATCGAGAAAGATAATCGAAAAAGTGCCGCCATAGCGCTTGACCCTGTCGATCTCCGCATCGATGAAATGACCGAAGTGGAGCCGGTTGTAGATTTTGGTGAGTGGATCGGTGTACGCGACCAGACTCATCTGTTCCTGCAATAGCTTTATTCTTGCCAGCAAGTATCCAAACAACGTACCGGCGAACAACGGCGCGATGAAAGCCTCGGGCGAGAGCGCTATGTGCAGCAGGTATTTCGCATGGATGATGTTCAGCACCGAGGTGAACAAGCAGGACACAGTAATGTAGAGAACGTACAGCAGAATCTTATCGCGAGTCTTGACGCGTAGCGTCTTCATATTCAGTATCCATTTGCGCTGGCATCGGTGTCGAGTGCGATTATATTACCAAGGTGGCTGCATTTTCATTGATGGAGAGAACAATGATCGCACAGACGACGTCTGGTGAGAAATGCGGGCTAAGGCGAATGGCACTGACTTAACAGCTATCGTCAGGCAATCGACCCGCCGACACGGGTCACTTCTTCCGGAAAACGCGGTGAATACGTCCGTGTAGGCTCGACGGCGGCTTCCCTGCCGCCGACATTTCCTCCAGAAGCAACCCGTATCGGCTTAGTTAAATGCTATTAGGCCTAAGGCAACGTTGGATCGGTCTTGCTGATTGGATCGTTCAACATGACGTTGATGCCACCGGCGCGTGATTTGACGGCCCCCTCGCGGCTGAGCGCATCGCGGTCTCGGATGCAACGCCGGTGAGCTTGTGCTCCCCGAACAGGAAACTGGGAACAGCTTGGATTTCGAGTTTTCTCGCGACATGGTAGTTCGAAATCAAGCGTTGTCGGTATTTTTGATCATTCCATGCCGATTCGACCAGTTCGTCGCTGATGCCGTTGTTGCTGGCCAGTTCGCGTAAAACCTCGCGATCACCGATGTTCTTGCCGTCAACAAAAAACGCGGAAAACAGGTTCTCGTGCAGGCGATAAAATTTGTCTCGGCCCTGCTCTTTGGCCGCTTCGGCCAGCAACAGCGCGTCTTGCGAATTGGTCGTAAAATCATGTTCGCGCATCACGATATCTTCCTGTTGCGCAAGCCGATTCAAACCTTGCATCATCTGTCGCCATTGGTCCGAAGGGTATTGAAGCGAGGCGATTGGCTCGCCGCTGGATGATGTTTCCGGGTGGATTTCGACGAATCGCCAGTTGATCTTCAAGTCGTACTCGTCCCGCAAACGCTTCAAGCGATGATAACCCACGTAACAGAAAGGGCAGATGTAATCGCAAAACACGGTTACTTTCAGTTCTGCTAAATTACTCATAATGACACCCCGAACTGCTTACCTGGTCAAGATCATTTCATGCCTGATATTAACATCAGGGACAGTATTGTACTCGGCGGGTTCATCATCGCAGGATTTTCGCTGGGAAGCCGGTGTTGGCATGGTGGCTGTCACTTTGCCGCTGTATCCGGGCTCAGCACAGGATACGGATTACCTGATCCCCTTCCCGTATCTGCGCCTGGAGTCGAAATATCTCAATATCGATCAGGGAATCGAGAGTCGGCTTTTCCGATCGAACAAGGTCAGGTTCAGCCTCAGCGGGGGGCTAGGCGTGCCTGTGAACAGCGCAGACAGTACTGCCCGCGCCGGGATGCCCGATCTGGATCTGGTGTTGCAGGTCGGACCCTCCCTCGATGTGATTTTCGACAAACGCAGTCAGGGTGCGCGTGAGTTTCGTCTCGAACTGCCTGTGCGCCTGGCAGTTGCGACCGATTTCAGCTCGACCCGAAATATTGGTTGGTTGTTCGAGCCCAGGCTGGTCTATGAGTCAAAGCGCAAACACAAGGCGGGTTGGGCCTATGAATACACAGCCGGCATCCGCCTGGCTACGGACAAGTATCATGGCTACTATTACAACGTTGAGCCCCGCTTCGCGACGGCCACACGTCCTGCCTACACCGCTGCAGGTGGCTACGGCGGATTGTTCACTGATCTGGTGGCCAGCTGGCGCAGGAACAGCCTGATCTACTTTGCCTGGGCCCGCTATCAGTATCTTGGCGGCGCGCAATACGAAGACAGCCCCTTGTTCGAAGACGACAACTACTGGTTTCTGGGTATCGGACTTAACTGGATCTATGCCGAAAGTCGTTAGCCCGCATTTCTCACCAGGATCACGGGAGCAGGCGCAGGACGGAGCCCGCCTGTCTCACCAGGGGGCGTGATCATCTCGCCCCCTGGTGAGACAGGCGCGCTGGTGTTCGTAAGCGCCGCTCTGGAGCGAAAAGCGTAGCCATAGCTACGGTTTGAGTGAAGAGACCGTAGGGCGCGCCATGCGCACCGCGGATCTTCAGTTCGGTGGCCGGTTCTGGTGTGCGCGGCGCACCCTACGATCTCGGGCAGGCGAAGACCAGGCTGAACCGTGATAGGCATGCTTGAAAAACACGCTGTATTTTCGGTCAGGTGAGTTTTCTCAAAAGAGCCAATGCCTTACCAGTACTCTACGCCGCCTGGTGAGAAATGCGGGTTAGCCCGGATGCTGCACGAATGCGGTCCAACGACAGTCAGAATAACAGCATCTTTAGGCCCAGCACCAGAAGGAACAACGCGAAAATCAGGCGCAGTGTTGCCTGCGGCAATCTGTGTGCCAGGCTCGCACCCGCGGGCGCCGTCAGCACGCTGGTGATGATGATCAGCAAGAAGGCAGTCAGATTGACAAAGCCTAGTGAGCCTGAGGGTAGCCCATCGGCGTTCCAGCCGCTGACGATGTACGCAGCAGTGCCGGCTGCTGCTACTGGAAAACCGCAGGCGGCCGAACTCGCCACAGCGTTTCGAATAGCGATGTTGTGCCAAAGCAGGAAGGGGACCGTTAGCGTGCCGCCACCGATGCCGACAATCGAAGAAATGCTGCCTATCACGGTGCCGCCAACGAGGCTTCTCGTGCGCGAGATCGAGTTTGCTGCGCTTGCAGGCTGATGGCCCAACAACAGATGCAGCGCGACCAGCAGTTCAAAGACGCCAAAGACCGGTTTGAGGATGTCACTCGGCAAAACGCTGGCGAGTTGGGCTCCGAGCCAGGCACCAACGATGATGCCTGGCGATAAAGCTGCGACTACGGACCACAACACTGCCCCGCGCTTGTGATGCGCCCAGGTTGACGAGGCAGAAGTGACAATAATGGTTGCCAATGATGTTGCCAGCGCGATGTGCATGGCATGGTCGGTCGCCCCAGGCTGTGAGCTGAATATCAGGAAAAGCATCGGTACGATGATCAGTCCGCCGCCGATACCGAGCAAGCCAGCAGAAACGCCAGCGACGGCACCCGTTAGCAGGTACAGCACCGGTTCAGTCATCATTGGCGGCTAGCCCGCATTTCTCACCAGGATCACGGGAGCAGGCGCAGGACGGAGCCCGCCTGTCCCACCAGATGGACGAACCCTCACTTGATCTTTGAATGCACAAAGCATTTTGCTCAGTCGGCAATACACTTGGTTATTCCACTCCTTCGCAAAATCCTTTGTACATCCAAATCTCGGCGTGATCGTCTCGCCCCCTGGTGAGACAGGCGGGCTGGTGTTCGTAAGCGCCGCTCTGGAGCGAAAAGCGTAGCCATAGCTATGGTTTGAGTGAGGAGATCGTAGGGTGCGCCATGCGCACCGCGCATCTCCAGTTCGGTGGCCGGTTCTGGTGCGCACGGCGCACCCTACGATCCTGGGCAGGCGAAGACCAGCCTGAACCGTGATAGGCACTGTTGAAAAACACGCTGTATTTTCGCTCAGTCGAGTTTTCTCATAAGAGCCAATTCCTTATCAGTGCTCTATGCCGCCTGGTGAGAAATGCGGGCTAGCCCGGATGCTGCACG
>Ga0272441_10008168_pt1 | contig 16698 bp, 4 predicted proteins | sample SSMProp6N_FD_193582 | JGI IMG/M metagenome (GOLD analysis project Ga0272441, IMG submission 193582) | Marine sediment archaeal communities from Little Sippewissett salt marsh, Falmouth, MA, United States - SSM-Prop-6N | ecosystem: Environmental > Aquatic > Marine > Wetlands > Sediment ...
CATTTATTTCATCTATACGCCAGTAGTAAGTCGTATCGTTGGACATTGAGCCGGTGTCGAAAGTAGTAGCCGTCTGGTTGCCCTGGAATGTGCCGGGACTTGTTGTGCCGAAGTAAACATCGCTTGAAGTAGAACCGCTGCCGGCGGACCAGCTTAAATCAGCATCGACAGCTACGTCAGTTGCGCTGTCAGCCGGGCCTGGGTTGGAAGCCTGTCCCGGAGGCTGAGGCCCCGGGGACCACTGGCCGATGGGCTGGGTTGAAACTACGAAGTTATCCATGTAGCGTTCCTGCAATTGCGGTGAACCGGCATTCCAGAAATTCTCAAGGAAGATGGCGTTTATGGCATAATCCGTATATGACGTTACAAAATCAAGATTGTCACTTCTTGCATCAAGAATACCATCTATCCATGCCTCATGGATACCGTTGGCCTGTCCGGGGTCGTTGAGTTTAACGTGAACTTCTATGCAGTGCCAGATGTCATCATGGTCCGAATCAAAGATAGGAGTGATACCATCCTGGCTACCAATCCATTCGAAATGGGCAAAGTCATTATATCCAACGCACATTACCTGGCTGCTTGCATCGACACAGCTTACAGGCTCAACCTTTAGAGTATACGTGCTGCCATTCCAGTGATGTGCAATCGCAGCCTCTGACCAGTCGGAAGCTGCAATGACCATGGCTCTTGTCAGCTTTGCTGGATTTCCTGTCCAGCCGTCCTGCATCTTCAGATAGAGCCTGTAATAAACTTCCCTGAAGTCTTCGGTATTCCGGTTGCCCTTGTCCATATAGCCGCTGGGATTTCTGCCGAAACCAAGTTTGAGGTTGCCTGCATCTGTTTCAGAGACCTGCCAGATTACTCTCATACCAAGGGAGTTATCAACTCCAACTCCGGCAACAGCTACAAATTCACCGCTGTCATTGTTGTATTCGAAGTAGCTGCCCGTTCCGGTTACAGGAGTACCGTCTTCAAAGTCATCGCAGAATATCCATTCGGGATGGAGGCTCTGCCAGTTATCGCACTCGCTTATCGGGGCCGCTACTGTGCTAAAGCTCCAAACGTTACCAGTTGTCGTACCGCCGAGGTTTATTTCGTCGATGCGCCAGTAATAGGTTGTATCGTAATCCAGCGTTCCTGGGTCATACGTCTTTGCCGTCTGATTGCCCTGGAAGGTGCCGGGACTACTCGTGCCGAAATAGACATCGCTTGAGGTTGAGTTTGTACCAGCTGTCCAGCTCAAATCAGCAACAATACTTACATCTGTTGCGCTGTCAGCCGGATCGGGATTAGTTGCCTGGCCCGGAGGCGTCGGGGCGGCTTCGGTTGTAAAGATCCAGACTGCTCCGGTGGTCGTACCTCCGGCATTGACCTCATCAATACGCCAGTAGTAGGTTACATCGTAACTCAGCGCGCCCGGCTCAAAAGTAGTATTGGTCTGGTTGCCCTGGAAGGCGCCGGGTGAGGAAGTGCCGAAGTAAACATCATGACTTGTAGCATTGCTGCCCGTCGTCCAGCTAAGGTCAGCATCAATACTCACACCCGTAGCGCTGTCAGCCGGACTCGGGTTACTCGCCTGTCCCGGCGGCTGCGCGCCGCGGGGACTTTCCGCAGGCCCGTCGCCTGTCGGGATGTAGCTCGCATTAGTAGTTAAAACTATCTTATCAAAAACAAAGCCGTCCTCACGCATCCACGCATTAACAGTATGGATACCTGTAGAGGTCACATCAAATGTCGCATCGGGACCATCCATAGTCGCTTTCGACCAGGTATACGAGGTTGAGAACGTACTTATCCTGTCACATGTACTTATCTCTGCACCGTCAAGGCCGGCATGGATAGAGTCGTCATTGCCGGTGGCGCCATAACCGCGTATCCACACATAGTGTGTCCCTGTCTTGACAAAGTCCACCTGGAAATCCAACTGCGGACTATTGGCTGCATAGCCGGCATCCTGGTTAGCGCCAGTGTTGGGCGTTGTGTTCATAGCAGCCGTGCCCGTGTAACCTGACGGAGTCGTAACAGAAATCCAACTGTGAGTGCCCTGCTGCGTATAGACATCATAATTTTCAGCTTCCATAGATACGATACCATCGGTGCCGCCGTCCTGCATAAATGCCGGCGGGGCCGTCCCTGTCGTAAAGCTCCAGACATTGCCGGTCGTAGTACCGACGGCATTTAGCTCATCTATCCGCCAGTAGTAAGTTGTGCTTTCAGACATAGTGCCGGGGTCATAACTCGTAGCCGTCTGGTTGCCTTGGAAAGTGCCGGGGCTGGATGTGCCAAAATACACATCATGAGACGTGGTATTTGAACCTGCCGTCCAGCTAAGGTCGGCGGTTATACTAATATCTGTTGCGCTGTTAGCCGGGCTGGGATTACTCGCCTGTCCCGGCGGCGGCGGTGCCGCCTCGGTTGTGAAACTCCAGACGTTACCTGTCGTTGTACCCTGTGCATTGACCTCATCAATCCGCCAGTAGTAGGTCGTACTGTTGGCCATTGTTCCGGGTTCATAGGTCGTTGCCGTCTGGTTACCCTGAAACTCACCTGAATCCGGTGTCGAATCGGTACCGAAATACACATCGCTTGAGGTCGAACCGGAACCTGCGCTCCAGCTAAGGTCGGCGGTTATACTAACCTCCGTCGCGCTGTTAGCCGGGCTCGGGTTAGAAGCCTGTCCCGGCGGCTGTGGTGTACCACCGCCGGGAGCGAATGCACCGGCAAATTCTCCGCCGCCAAAATTGGCAGGGGAATTCAATGGAATGTTAAAGTCTCCATTTTGCATGTCATTAAATAAGGGGTCTGCGAACAACGAATTCAAGTCGTGGCCTAAACCTTTCCATCCGGAAAAGCTATAATCCACGTGTCCGTATCTAACCAGACCAACTTCACTGGTGCTATAAAAAACGTTATTATCAGAAGTAACGTTGAAAGGGCTCATATCTTCCGTCCATTGCCAAAACTGCATCACTCTGGCGGAAGAGGAGTTGTAGAAAATGTTGTTTTGTATGACTGAACCTTCTTCGAGATATCCATCCTGGGTACTCAAACCCACCCCTCCACCAGTTACAATTGTCATGTGTTCCACCAACATCCCGCCATCCATATATGGGTTGGGGTCGGTTATTCCCAGACTAATTCCTCCGCCGTTATAAGCGACAGAATATCTGAACGACGAGTAATCACTTGCGCCACCGTAAGGAATGTTGTCATCGATAGATACGCAGTTATGAACAATTAGTTTCTTGGGGCCGGCATGCTTAATCTTAAATCCTGAGATAGTATCCTGAGACAGACAGTTCTGGATATAAATATTACCACCGGGGTCGGATTCTGTATAAATGAGGAAATTTGAGGAGTTCCAGTGACTATTCCCCGGGTCGTCATTATTGTATCCCTCACAACGGTCGAAAATTACATCAGTTGCACCCTGTGCCATGTATCCGGTGCAGTTATTTGCAGCGGCCCAGTGGCACTCTCTGACAACCGAATCTCTAATCATAACGTGGGTCGAAGCGGAGGTAAAAAGTCCGCCTCCTCTGCCGGAGGCTTCTCTTGCTTCAAGATTACTGAAAATTACATAGCTGGTGTCGTAGTACCAGAGTCCGTGTCCGCTAAGGTCGCAGTCCAGGATGGCGCTTTCGCCGGGATAGCTTCTTATTTCCACCGGGTCTGCCGCTGAAAAATCTTTCGCTCTCAACGGACTGTAGACGCCTGCCGCCTCCCAGGCATAAGCTTCATGGTATGTCCCGCCTCTTATATAAATGGTTTTACCGTTGCCATTGCTTATCTGCCGCATAGCGTGCTCGATTGTTCCATAAGGTGAACCTAAACTTCCATTGCCGGTTGTGTCACTTCCGCCTGTTGCGACAAATATAAAATCTGTTGTATTGACATACAAAGTGAACGCCCTCTCGATATATCCGCCGGCATCGCGGGTAACTTTGACGGTGATATTATGACTGCCGATATCACCTGTTGTCGGCGTCCAGTCGACATTTCCATCCTGGTCGATGGTCATACCGGCCGGTTCATCGATTAACTCCCAGGTCAGGGGAGAATTATGTATCTCATAGGCAACAAACCTGAAATCCAGCGGGATGTCGGGATATGCACGTGTGGGGTCCGGCCAGTGCAGGATAAATTCGTCGCTGATGTATGGCGAATAATCAAAACCCGAGCCTGAAGCTTCGGTTGTAAAGCTCCAGACATTACCTGTGGTTGTGCCGTTGGCGTTGACCTCGTCGATACGCCAGTAGTAAGTCGTACTGTTGGACATTGTCCCGGGGTCAAAGGTGGTAGCTGTCTGGTTGCCCTGGAATGTGCCGGGGCTGAAAGTACCGAAATATACATCGCTTGAAGTGGAACCGGTACCGCCGGTCCAGCTTAAATCGGCATCGACGTTTACGGCAGTTGCGCTGTCGGCGGGGCTTGGATTGGACGCCTGTCCGGGCGGCTGGGGCGCTGTCTCGGTTGTAAAACTCCAGACATTACCGGTGGTAGTTCCATCACCGTTAACCTCGTCAATGCGCCAGTAGTAGGTTGTATCGTTGGTCATTGTACCGGGTTCGAAGGTCGTTGCGGTCTGGTTGCCCTGCAGTTCACCTGAATCCGGGGTCGAATCGGTGCCGAAATATACATCGTGACTTGTTGCTCCTGAACCGGCGTTCCAGCTAAGGTCAGCATCAACGCTAACATCCGTAGCGCTATTAACAGGGCTGGGGTTACTCGCCTGTCCCGGAGGTGTCGGCCCGCCTATAAGACCTATCATATAATTGCCGTACGCATCCTGCTGACTTGGTGTATCGGTGGTTACCACTATAGAATCCATATAGGAATCCATGTCATATTCGGGCAGGTCGTTCCATGTCGTGTATATATAACTGAAGTCGGCATAGTCACCCACGTCGGCTGTTTTGAAGTTCGTTTGTTCTATTTTAAGTACGCCGTTAATCCACATCCGGTTAATTCCATCGGTCTCGTGGAACTTAAAATACATTTCAACGCATTCCCACTGGTCCTCTACTAAGACATAAGGTGCGCCTACATTTTGATATACACTGGGATTGGGACATCCTTCGTTACTCATAAACAGTTGCCCGTTGGCCTGACCAATGATTGAAGCGTAACCTCTCCAGCTACCGTCGGATTGATGGCGGGCAATTCGAAGGAATTTCCAGTGTCCGGAAGTAAAAGGTCCGCAGTAGCCGTTGCTCCAGGGTGATTTCTGGTATATGTAACAGCGAAACCACACTTCAGCTCCATACGGAATATTTGCAGGGTAACTAAAATAGGCGTGCGCCTTGCCCCAGATACCCTCGCACTCTCTAAAATGGAAATTACAGGATAGACTGCCCTCTTTGCTGTAAGCATTGGAAAAAAGGGAGTCCGTTCCTGCAGAACCAAAAGAATCCGCAGTGCCCTCGGCCTGTGTGCCGGGTGTACCATCTTCAAAGCCGATGGTTTTTGTCCAGGCTTGAGCATTTTGGGCGCTTAAGCCAAGCAGCACAAAAACAACAATCAAAAAAAATAATTTCTTAAACATGACAAGTCCTCCTTAAAAAATGTTAATGATTTGAAATACTAAATTCGCTCATCGTTTAACTCCACAGCCGAATGATTGTTTCGCTAATATAAAATACACAAGCTCACTGCTGCAAAATAGTTACAGCGCTTAGTAACGTATATTTTGAAGTTCCGAGGATACTCCTCCGAAAATTCGCAAATTCGCAATTTAATGCTGTATATCCGGTCTCCTGCATTTTGTCAAGAATTTTTTTTCTTGACAAGAGCCGGCAGTTAATATATTTAAGCCGCTGTTTATATAGCGAAATTTAACTGGAGGAGCCTCAATTGATTCTCCGGATTTCTGTTGTTTCTAAGTACTGTACAACGCAGCACTTGCGATTGTTGGTTTATTTAGCAAAAAAACTGTTTGGCGGTACAGTTAAACAGTTCTAAATAGAAAATTTTGATTAACCTTTATTTAAGGAGGCAAATCATGTCCTGGAGAAAATTACTTTATTTAACGGCTTTTGTTTTAGCGCTTGTTTCGGCCGGCAACTGGTCTGGTGTGTGCCGGGCCGACTGGCCTGACAACGTGGGGTTATTATTCGGCTCGCAGGGTATTGAGCCGGGCGACCCTTCGCAGGGAGAGGCCCCTCCGGGTAATACCAACTGGTATGTCGATGCCAATGCCCCCGACGGCGGAGACGGCTCGTATGCAAATCCCTATAACAGCTTCGAACAGGTGTGCGGGTATTTGGATGGTGGTAATTATATCACCGGACAGATTCGAGGCGGTGACTATCTTTACGTCAAGGGAACATTCAGCGCTTCGAACCACGTCGAAGGCAGTAACAATATGGACATCCACATCGGCAGAGGAATACAGGCCGGCACAGCAGCCGAACCAACCGTGATTAAAAGCTGGCTCGGCAGCCCACGGGCTGTGTTCGACGGGGAATATATAAAAAATAGTTTAATCCAGTTTCGCTCAACAACTACGGCCGGACACTTTGTAATTCACAATGTTGAAGTTAAAAGAGCCGCTGGGCGTGGTATAAGTGTAATTGAAAATGTCGCCGGATGCGAAGTAATCAGCGTGGTAATCCGTGATGGCCACGGAGACGGTATCATGGGGACGGGCGGGGCTATTTTGTTCCGGCTAAATGAAGGCCAGCCGCATTACATTATGCGGAACTCGCTGGTTTACAACAACGATGTAAACCCTGAAGGCGGCACCAACAACAGGGGTGGAATTTCCATTCTGTCGGAAGGAACCGTGCAAACGGGGGCCTCAATAGATATTTATGACAATGAGATTTATGACGAAGTACACGCCATACGCCATAAACACTCCGGGAATGTCATATTCAACGCTTACCATAATATTATTCATGACAGTATGTCCGCCTTTTATGTTCGAATTTATAATGAAAATAACATCCACCATAATCTTATCTATGATATGAGCGGGACTGCTTTCCAGCTTGTGGCTGAGAACCAGCAGGGAGACAGGCGTTCATATATATATAACAATACGGTTTACCAGGCTCCAGCTTTGCTTAGTACCGGCCCGGATGATGCCGCCGGTTGGCGAAGGATAGTCGACCTTAGAGATAACATTTATTATGACACCATTACCACCGGCACCAGCAACCCCGTTATTACTTTGGGAAGATGGTCGATGGACGACTTTGACCTTTCGGACTGGACCAGTACCAACAATGACTATTACTACCTTGCGGGAAGAACGCCATTTCTTATTCACCACAGCGACTTTATAAGCTGGAGTGCGGCCGGTGCATACTTAAACGACCCGGTGATGTATGATTTTGACCCACAGTTTGTAGATGGGCCAAATCACGATTTCCACCTTCAGGGAACATCTCCTGCAATAGGCGCCGCTTCAGATAATGGCGACCTTGGGGCATTAGGCACAGGTACGCCGCAACCGCCGGGTCAGGCAAGTAACCCCAGCCCGGCCGATACCACCACAGATGTAAGTGCAAATGCCGACCTTAGCTGGAGCGCCGGCTCAGGAGCAACAAGTCGTGATGTTTACTTCGGAACCGATTCTACGCCGGATTCAGGAGAGTTCCAGGGTAACCAGACGGCTACGACTTATGACCCCGGCTCAATGGCTAACAGCACAACCTACTACTGGCGGATTGATGAAGTCAACGCTGAAGGAACGACCACCGGTAATGTATGGAGTTTCACAACTGAAGCAGCTCCGACACCACCCGGACAGGCTAACAATCCGAGCCCGGCTAACAGCGCTACCGATGTTAGCGTTGCTGCCGATTTGAGCTGGACCGCTGGTTCAGGTGCAACAAGCCACGATGTCTATTTCGGCACCACAAGTCCCGGTACCTTCCAGGGCAATCAGGCAGCAACTACGTTTGATGCCGGCACAATGGATTACGATACGACTTATTACTGGCGTATTGACGAAATCAATGCCGCCGGTACAACCACCGGCACCGTCTGGAGCTTTACGACAACAGCTACTGCGCCGACGAGCGAGTGCGAGAACTGGCAAACGCTGCATCCGGAATGGATATTCTGTGATGATTTCGAAACTGAGCAGGATTTGAGCGTCAATTATAACGACCGTTCAGAAAATGGGATGTCAGTAACTACAAATGACCCCTTCGACGGCACCTACTCTCTGGAGCAGGCATATACCATCGGTCAGGTCGATGCCGGCTGGATTACAAAGTTCATTGGAGACAATCCTCATTTAGGTTCACCGGGAGCTAAGCTGGATGAAGTCTATTTCAGATTTTATCACAAGTTCGAAGACGGATTTACAGGGTTCCCGCCCAAAACAGCCCAGTGCAAAATCTTCAGGACTTTCGATGACTGGAGTGGCGGTCTGGCTGTCTACCAGTGGTTAAATGCCAGCGGCCCACTCACCGCAGATATAAGAACTTATGATGGAAGCGACTATATATGGATCGGGGCGACAAACTCAACCCTGGATTATTCGAATCCGGCAAATATAGGGCGATGGATCTGCATAGAAGTCAGAATTAAATCGAATACCGCAGGCCAAAGTGATGGTGAGGTTCAATACTGGATAGATGGTGCTCTAGGTTTGGATTTGACAGGCCAAAACCTGCGGGCGGAATACAACAACGGAAAAGGCCTGAATATGGTAATGTGGAATTGCTACTGGAACGCCGGCTCTCCCGCGGTACAATCAAGATTCTATGACAACCTTGTTATATCCACTGCACCGATTGGCCAATGGACGCCAGGCCCTCAGCCCCCGGAACAGGCAAGCAACCCAAGTCCGGCAGACAGCGCAACTGATGTAAGTACAACGGCTGATTTGAGCTGGACGGCTGGCACAGGTTCTACCTCAAGCGATGTGTACTTTGGAACAACCAGCCCCGGAACATTCCAGGGCAACCTGACTGAAACTACTTTTGACGCCGGTACAATGGCCAACAATACGACCTATTACTGGCGTATCGATGAAATTAATGCCCAGGGCACGACAACAGGTAACGTCTGGAGCTTTAAGACAATAGTTGGCGCGCCGGCTCAGGCCAGCAATCCGACTCCTGCCGATAGCGCTGCAAATGTAAGTATAACTGAAGATTTAAGCTGGACTGCCGGCTCAGGGGCGACAAGTCACGATGTGTATTTCGGTACCAGCAGCCCCGGTGCCTTCCAGGGCAACCAGGCAGCTACGACCTTTGATACCGGCGCAATGGCCAACGATACGACTTACTACTGGCGGATTGACGAGGTCAACGCGGGCGGCACAACCACCGGTACCGTGTGGAACTTTACGACCATCGTTGGCGCACCGGTTCAGGCGAGCAATCCAGGCCCGGCCAACAGCGCTGCTGATGTAGCTGTTAACGCCGACTTAAGCTGGACTGCCGGCTCAGGTGCAACAAGCCATGACGTTTACTTCGGCACTTCCAGCCCCGGCAGTTACCAGGGCAATCAGGCAGCTACTACGTTCGATACCGGCGCAATGGCCAACGATACGACTTACTACTGGCGGATTGACGAGGTCAACGCCGGAGGGACAACAACTGGCAGCGTCTGGAACTTCACGACGATAGTCGCAGCACCCTCTCAGGCCACCAATCCGAGTCCGGGCAATAGCGCTACGGATGTAGCCGTGGATGCCGACCTAAGCTGGACTGCCGGCTCAGGCACGACAAGTCACGACGTTTACTTCGGCACGAGCAGCCCCGGCGCATTCCAGGGCAATCAGGCAGCTACGACTTTCGATACCGGTACAATGACCAACGACACGACTTACTACTGGCGGATTGACGAGGTCAATGCAGGCGGCACAACCCCCGGTTCTGTCTGGAGCTTTACAACAATAGTCGCAGCGCCGTCTCAGGCAACCAGTCCAAGCCCGGCTGACAGTGCTGCGGATATAAGTATTAATACCGACCTTAGCTGGACAGCAGGTTCCGGTGCGGCAACTCATGACGTTTACTTCGGCACTTCCAGCCCCGGCAGTTACCAGGGCAACCAGGCGGCCACTACTTTTGACCCCGGCGCAATGGATTACGATACGACTTACTACTGGCGCATCGACGAAGTCAATGCAGGCGGCACAACGACGGGCAGCGTCTGGAGTTTCACAACCGGGCTCCAGCCAAGTGTCGACCCGAATCTCGTCGGCTGGTGGGAACTTGAGAACAATGCCAATGACAGCATTGGTACCAATGATGGAACGATTTACGGCGCCGTAGGGACCAGCGGCAAGTTTGGCCAGGCCCTTAGCTTTGATGAGGTCGATGATTACGTTGATATTCCGGACTTTGATTACACAAACACTTCCAATGAGTTCAGCCTTAGTTTCTGGTTCAGAATAGCTGATGTTGCCGGAAGTTTGTACCAGTATATGTACAGTCACGGCAACTATGGAGCGGCCAACAGTCTCAATGTATATTTCTCCGAAACCGATGAAGGAACCGGTGGAGAAGAAGTCAGAACAAACATCACATTAAGTGACAGTAACAGCTGGCAGCCTTCTACAGCTTCTATTTTTGCCGACGGCCAGTGGCATATGTACACTATTACAGTATCGTCTGTTGATGGCGCAACCATATATATCGACGCCAATTCAGTCCTTACAAATCCTGCCATCAAAGGAGCTGCGCTGAATCCGGCCACTGCCATTCACATTGGATCTCGATGCGACTACAATGTTGACAGATACTACGGCAATCCGAGTATCGACGATGGTCTTCTCGATGACGTGCGGCTGTATAACCGTGTTCTGAATCAAACTGATGTTAATGATATTTATGCCGGCGGTCCCGCCCCGCCTTCACAGGCAACCAATCCCGCACCGGCTGATACAGCCACTGATGTTAGCATAGAGGCCGATTTGAGCTGGACAGCAGGTTCCGGTGCGACAAGTCACGATGTTTACTTAGGAACGACCAGTCCCGGTGATTTCCAGGGCAACCAGGCAGAAACTACATTTGAACCGGGAACCTTGAGTTACGATATCACCTATTACTGGCGCATTGACGAAATCAATGCTGCCGGTACAACAACCGGTGCAGTCTGGAGTTTCACAACAGAAGCGGCGCCGCAGCCTCCGGGACAGGCTTCAAATCCTGACCCTGCCGACAGTGTCACAAATGTAAGTATCAATGCCGATTTAAGCTGGACGGCAGGCTCAGGTTCAACCTCAAGCGATGTTTACTTCGGCACAACCAGCCCAGGCGCCTTCCAGGGCAACCAGGCCGAAACAACCTTTGACCCGGGAACAATGGCCAACGATACCACGTACTACTGGCGTATCGATGAGATTAATGCAGTCGGTACGACAACCGGAGTTGTCTGGAGCTTCACAACAATTGTTGCCCCGCCCAGCCAGGCCTCTAATCCAGACCCAGCCGATAGCGCAACAAATGTGGATATTGACGCCGACCTTAGCTGGACGGCTGGTACAGGCTCGACTTCAAGCGACGTGTACTTCGGCACTACAAGTCCCGGCTCATTCCAGGGCAACCAGACCGAAACAACCTTTGACCCGGGAACAATGGCCAACGATACCACGTACTACTGGCGTATCGACGAAATCAATGTCGCCGGCACAACAACAGGCGCAGTATGGAACTTCACCACGATAGTTGCACCGCCGGTTCAGGCAACCAACCCAGACCCAGCCGACTCTGCTGTCGATATAAGTAAAACCGCTGATTTGAGTTGGACAGCCGGTTCCGGTGCAACCAGTCACGATGTTTACTTCGGCACGACAAGTCCCGGCTCATTCCAGGGTAACCAGACCGCAACCACCTTTGACCCGGGAACAATGGCCAATGATACCACCTACTACTGGCGCATCGACGAAATAAATGCCGGCGGCACAACAACAGGTACAGTCTGGAGCTTTACAACAGTAGCCGGTACCGGTAACCAGATTATCGGCTGGTGGCAGCTTGATGACGCCTCCAGCTCAACCGCAACGGATTCAAGCGCTTACGGCAACGATGGCACGCTCGTCGGCAATGTAGCCTGGACAGACGACGCCGAGCAGGGCTGGTGCCTGGACTTCCCCGGCAACCCTACCGATTATGTTACGATACCTAATGAATCCGACTACGACCTCACAGGTAATATGACGGTAATGGCCTGGATGAAAGCCGGCTATATTGACTGGAGAAACTTCTCGACCATTATCGCCAAGGGTCAGGACCCCACCGGCTGGGCACTGCAGAAAGCAGGCAGGGACAACGCAATGGGCTTTTATGTTGGTGTTTCAGGAATGCCCTGGGATGGAATCAAGGCCGGCGTCGGCATCTTCGACGGTCAGTGGCATCACGTCGCCGGTGTATATGACGGTTCGAATGCCTACATATATATTGATGGCGGTCTGGACTCCAATTCCGTCGCCTGTTCAGGCAGCATAGCGACCAACGACTATGATGTTTATATGGGGCTGAATTCTCAATCGATGGGTCGCTCCTGGGAAGGTCTCGTAGATGACGTCCGTGTTTACAATTATGCTCTCACCCAGAGCGAGATTAACGATATCTACACCGGCGGCCCGACCCCACCCGGCCAGGCTTCAAGTCCCAGCCCCGCTGACAGCGCAACCGATATAAGTGTTGACGCCGATTTAAGCTGGACAGCAGGCTCCGGTGCAACAAGCCGAGATATCTATTTCGGCACAAGTAGTCCCGGAACCTTCCAGGGCAACCAGACAGCTTCAACCTTTGACCCGGGCACAATGGCCTACGATACAACCTACTACTGGCGCATCGATGAAATCAACGCCGCCGGAACTACAACAGGTGTTGTCTGGAGTTTTACTACCGAACAGGAACTGCTGCCTCCAGGCCAGGCCACAAATCCCAGCCCCACAGACAGCGCAACAGATATCGATATTGATGCTGACCTTAGCTGGACGGCAGGTTCTGGTTCTACATCGAGTGATGTTTACTTCGGCACAATAAGTCCCGGCGCCTTTCAGGGCAATCAGACTGCAACCACCTTCGAACCGGGTACAATGGCTAACGATACGACCTGCTACTGGCGTATCGACGAAATCAACGCAGTCGGTACTAAAACAGGTGTCGTATGGAGCTTTACAACTGAATCAGCTGGCCTTTTACCCTGGACCGACGGATTCGAAAGCGGTGACCTTGTAACCGGCGGCTGGAATATTTCAGGTGATGCAACTGCCGCTGAGAGGTCGGCTTACACTGGTTCCTATGGCGCCGAAGTAGCGGCCACTTCCTGGATGGAAAAGGCTATCAGCACCACAGGCTTCACCTCTATCCACGTCAAGTACGTACGCAAGACCAAGGGCCTCGATAACGGTGAATATCTCTATGTGGAGTGGTACGACGGTGGCGGCTGGAATCCGCTCGAGTCCACGCAGGATACCTCCTGGGACTCTAAGGACATAATCTGCCCGTCGCGAGCGGATAACAACGCCGACTTTAAAGTAAGATTCCGCACCAACGCCGACAAGGGTAATGAATACGGCGCGATAGATGATGTCGAGATTAACGGCACCTCTCAGTAGTATCGGTTCTATTGAAAGTGCCGTAAGCAAAGTTTTTCATGCGTGGCGGCCAAAAAAACCGCCACGCTTCTTCATTATATTTTGAACACCAAAAAGCCACCCGACGGCAAAAATGAAAAATTATTAGGTTGCATTTACATAGATTGACGCCCTGTTCGTCTGCTGATACAATGTTTGGTGACAGAAGTGATTAAAATGAATTATATTAAAAAACATTTCTGGTCATTGTTGCTCGGCATATCCGTTCTGTTCGGACTTTGGGGCGCTACTCTTTATAATTACCTGCTTTTTCACAGCATCGCCGAGATTTTCAGCATTGTAGTCGCCTGTGGTATTTTTCTGCTGGCATGGAACAGCCGTAGTCTAATAAAAAATAGTTATATTCTTTTTATAGGAATCGCATATCTGTTTGTGGCCGGCCTCGATATGATTCATACACTCGCCTACGAAGGCATGGGTGTTTTCTATGAATACGAAGCAAATTTATCTACTCAATTATGGCTTTCTGCTCGATATTTAGAGAGCATTTCATTGCTCATTGCTCCTTTTTTAATCAAACAAAGATTGAAAGCAAAACCGATCTTTATCGGTTACACTATATTCACATTACTTATAGTGGCTTCTATCTTCTATTGGCGCATTTTCCCCGTATGTTTTGTTGAAGGAACTGGCTTAACGGCTTTCAAAAAGGTCAGTGAATATATTATTTGCTTTATTCTGTTTACCTCGGTTGTGATGCTGCTCAGAAAAAGAACTGAGTTTGAACCGGGCATTTTACGACTATTGGTCGCCTCAATAACAGTAACAATAGCATCCGAACTGGCCTTTACCCTTTATCTCGATGTAACAGGCCTATTTAATTTAATAGGACACTACCTTAAAATCATCTCGTTTTATCTTATTTACAAAGCCATTATTGAAACCGGTTTCAAAAAACCTCTTACTTTGCTTTTCGGAGACCTTGAACAAAGTGAAAACCGGCTGCGAGCAGCTGTTGAAAGTCTGCCGTTCGACTTCTTTCTTATCGAAAAAGACGGTCGTTATGCAATGCAGAACACCGTCTGTAAGCAACATTGGGGGAATATAGTGGGTAAATGCCCGGAAGACATATTCCACGACAAACATACTCTGGAACTGTGGCAGAGGAATAACCGCCGTGCATTTGCCGGTGAAGTTGTCAAAGAAGAGGTCATTCTTAAGTCGAATACGGAAAAAGGTTATTACTATAACATCATTTCGCCGATTCGTACCGGCGATGAAATACAAAGCATACTGGGTATGAACATTGATATCACCGAACGCAAAAAAGCAGAGGAATCGCTGCAGAGAACTCTTGATGAATTGGAAATTAGGGTTCAGGAGAGAACGGCGGAATTGGCCAAAAGCCGCGAAATGTTACGCTCACTCGCAGGCAAACTCCTCACGGTACAGGAAGAAGAGCGTCGCCGCCTGGCCCGCGAATTGCACGACGACCTGAACCAAAGGCTGGCTATCATGGCCATTGACACGGGAAGGCTTGAAGAACAATTGAAATCCTTTCCCGCTCCACTTGCTGAAAATATCAAAGATATTAAGGAAAGAGTAATAAAACTTTCCGCAGATGTACATGATATTTCACGTCAGCTTCATCCCTCGATTATTGAAGACCTTGGCCTAAAACAGGCAATAGAATCCGAATGCTTGAACTTCACCAAGAGAAGTGCTATACTAATTAAGTATGAACCGAGGAATATCCCCTCGAAAATACCATGGGATATTTCTGTTTGTTTGTTCAGAATTGTTCAGGAAGGCTTGAGAAATATTGCCAGGCATGCTTGTGTAAAGGAAGCGAAAGTAAATCTTTCTGGAGATAACGGCAATATTACCCTTATTATCGAAGATGCTGGAGTTGGATTTGAGACCGTTCAGGCCGGTAGAAAATCCGGTCTGGGTTTTATCAGCATGGAAGAGCGTGTACGCTTGATTCGGGGAGATTTCCTCGTGAAATCAAAACCGGGAAAAGGTACAATAGTAAAGGTGGTTGTTCCAATGTCAGGAAATTAAAAATGAGCAAAGCTACTGTTTTACTCGCCGACGACCATAAAATCGTGGCCGAAGGCCTCAAAAGTTTCTTGGAAAGCCAGTTTGAAATTATCGGAATAGTAGAGAATGGCCGGGAACTCCTGGAGAAAACTCAACAACTGCACCCCGATGTAATTGTGGTCGACGTGTCGATGCCCTTGCTTAACGGCATTGATGCCGTCAGGGAAATAAAGAAAATCGGCTTGGATGCGAAGGTTGTTTTCCTTACCATGCATCGCGATGCAATGTATGCAAAAGAAGCCTTTGAAATTGGTGCATCAGGTTTTGTCCTAAAACACGCAGCCCCTTCTGAATTGATAACGGCTATTCAGGAAGCATTAAAGGGTAATACTTATATAAGCCCCGATATTGCTGAAGAATTGATGCAGTCATATAAAGAAAATGCGGATGTTAAAAGCAATGCATTTAACAAGTTGACATTGCGGCAGCGGGAAGTTTTGCAGTTGTTGGCTGAGGGAAAATCTGCTAAGGAAGCTGCAAGGATTCTTCACATAGCCACAAGAACCGTCGAATTTCACAAGTACAGTATGATGGAACAATTAGGCATAAAAAACAGTGCTGAATTGATTCACTTTGCAATCAAACACGGAATTGTCTCAATTTAAAGTTTTTATCGGTTTGCGTTTTCGTCGACTTTACTCGTAAGATTCCGTTGCTATCTGATAATGTCGGTTAATACTCTAAGCATATCATTCGCAATCCTGATGGTTCTTGCATTAGCGTTGTATCCGTTCTGAGCTTCAATCATAGCAACAAACAGGCTTGCTATATCGACATTGGATTTTTCCAGCGACCTGCCGTGAATCGAACCTGCACCACCTACTAATCCCTGTGTACCTATCGCATCACCTGAGTTACCCGATGGAACATAATAACCTTTGCCAATGCTTTCAAGACCTGCAGGGTTTTTGAATAATGCTAACTGAATGGTAGCAATATCCTTCTTGATGCCGTTGGTGAAAATACCAACAATTACACCTTCATTGCTGACCGAGACAGAAGTAAGGGTGCCCGCCTCATAGCCGTCTTCTGCTTCTGCCACGGCGGTGGAATCTCCTGAAATTTGTGTCAAACCGGTG
>Ga0272441_10008170_pt1 | contig 16695 bp, 10 predicted proteins | sample SSMProp6N_FD_193582 | JGI IMG/M metagenome (GOLD analysis project Ga0272441, IMG submission 193582) | Marine sediment archaeal communities from Little Sippewissett salt marsh, Falmouth, MA, United States - SSM-Prop-6N | ecosystem: Environmental > Aquatic > Marine > Wetlands > Sediment ...
TAACCCGCCTCTCGCCCCCCTCACCGCCCTCCTCCAAGTGCCAACCCATGTCGATTCGATGTCGTGATTGACCAACCCGGGGGGTGAATGTCGATGCCGAGTTCCTGTACCTAAGGCGTGGGTTCTCGGTTTCGTTCTTGTTTGCGTAAATCGAGCCACAGTAGACTAGGTTGGGAAACAGCCCTAAGAGTGACAATTGGCAAGGTTATGTGACACAAAAGAGACACGCTATGAGATTGAAAGGAGTGCGTATGAGGCTTCGCCTCGCCGTTGTGTTTCTGGCTTTTGCCGCATCCTCGATTATTGCCGTGATGCCGGTCTCAGCAACCTCTGGCCGAGACCTCCCGACATTGGTTGTGGGCAACACTGCTTTCGCATTCGATCTGTATGCCGCTGTAACTACGCAGGGCGGGAACCTAATCATCTCTCCCTACAGCATCTCTGAAGCACTCGCGATGGCGTATGCAGGAGCGGCAGGAGTCACCGAAGATCAGATGTCGAACGTCCTGCACTTCGATCTGTCCCGCGACACGCTCCTCCTGTCTTTCCGGTCGCTTCGCGCATTCCTGCTATCCCAAGATCGCTTCCTGACTAACGTGTACAGGGCTCCCTTTGAGCTCCGAGTGGCGAACCGATTGTGGGGGCAAGCTGGATACGGTTTCCTACCTGAGTACCTTGCGCTCCTCTACACGTACTGCGAAGCAGGGCTTGCGGAGACAGACTTCCTGGGGGATCCAGAAGGAGCACGCCGCACGATCAACGGGTGGGTCAGCGACCAGACGAACGCCAAGATCCCGGAGCTGATCCCACAGGGAACGATCAGCTCTGACACCTCGCTAGTGCTGACCAATGCCGTCTACCTCAACGCAGCGTGGGAATACCGGTTCGAGGCAGACCGAACCTACGACGAGACGTTCCATCTTCGCGATGGGTCCGAGATCGAGATTCCAATGATGCACCAACTTGAAGATCTACTTTATGCCAGGGGCACGAACTGGCAACTGGTCGAGCTTCCGTACGCGAATAGTGCAATGGTGATGACCATCATTCTCCCCGACGAGGGCGCGTTCGACACTGTCGAAGACGCATGGGATGTCGAGCGATTCGGCGAGATGATTGGCACTGCTGAGCCACAACGCGTTCGACTCGCGATGCCCCGCTTCTCGCTCCGCAAGGCGCTCGATGTTACAGATATGCTTGCAACAATGGGAATGGAAGCTGCGATCGGACCTGGTGCGGACTTCTCGGGAATGGATGGGACGAATCTCCTGTATATCGATGCAGTGATCCATGAGGCCTTCATCGACGTCAAAGAGAAGGGGACTGAGGCTGCTGCTGCGACAGCAGTCGTAGGTGTCGGCAGTAGCCCACCCAGTGACCCAGTCACGGTGATTGATTTGGCGCTTGATCGGCCATTCCTGTTCGTTCTTCGCGATGCCGAGACGGGCACGATCCTATTCATGGGACGAGTTCTAGATCCGAGCTAAGTGGGAGAATGTACCTCCAGTCGATGGATTCCCATCCTTGCTTTCTGCCCAACGAAGGGGCAGCACCAGCCAGGCTCGATCTGACCCTTGAATCATGCAGTGAAGCGCTGTTCCTCTTTGGCAAGCAATCTCTGATCGGAGCGTGTCTTCTTGGTCTTGGCAGCAAGTTCTGGAGGACACCTTGATTCGAGGAATGGGACCAGATGCTCCCCGAACTCCTGGCGAAGGACGCAGAATGAAGCAGCTTAGAGAAGCGGACCTTCGATGAGGCGATGCAGGAGTTGCCCAGCAACGCGGAGCGTGATCTGTTCCCGATCCTTTGTCGGATTCACTTCGACAAGTTCAACAAGGGCGAGCATTTCCAGCTTGTGGACGTACTCCATGATGATCGCCCCTTCGCGCGTTGAAAGGCCTCCAATCTCCGGGTAGTCAACGCCAGGTGCGAAAATGGGATCCAGAACGTCGATGTCAAAGGTAACAACGACCGCATCGGACCGCTCGGACACAACGCCAATCGCCTCGCGACAAACGGTGTCAATGCCGATTCTCTCAACGTCAGACGCTGTATATGCTCGAATGTCTAGGTCTCGGATCGCCTGACGTTCCTCGCTCAACACATCGCGAAGGCCGATGAACGCAAGATTCGCTGGGTTGATGCAAGGCAGGAGCTCCGGCAGCTGCCGAAGGGAGCCGACCTCCCGGCCGATGAGGTGTGTCACCGCCATCGCATTGAGCGTGTTGGTGCCGTGGGGACCTGGCGTCTCGAAATCCGGATGGGCATCCACCCAGAGCAGTCCGACCGACGGCTCTGCAACTCCTTGCCTCCGCAAGCTGCGAAAAACGGCAGCGACACTCGCGATGGTGATCGAGTGATCTCCCCCGAGGACGATCGGGACAGCACCCTCCTGTCTGGAGGACTCAAGCCTCGCAACAAGTGCTGGTGCGTATTCCATCATCTCTTCTACTCCCCTTGGGATGGCCTTCGAATTGCCCTGTTCCGGAGGCTCGACATCTCCCAAATCGTGGATATCAATCCCAAGGGAAAGTAAGTGCTCGACTCTCCTTGTCAGCCCGGCAGTGCGAATGGCTTCCGGTCCTGCCGCAGTTCCCTTGTGCGCAGATCCCAGATCAAAGGGGACTCCGAGGATCTGCCACTTCCTTTGAACCATGCTGCCAGCACCCCCCTCGTCGTTCTAGTTCAGATCTGATCGCCTATCCGGGTCCACATCATACGAAATCGCGAACACATGCCTCAATTTTTCCAGGACCACGGTTTAGGATTCGGGGGCAATCCAGGCCCACCACTTGACCTCCATCACCACATCGCAACGCACGAACGCGTTCTACATTCAGTCCCCCAGGCTCCATAATTCCCTGCGGACATCCGTCCGTATCTTGGTCGTCATCTCTAATTCGGTCCTTCACTCCATTCTCGTTTGACGGCAATCGCGCTCACCTAGCACTTGCAGAAACCAACTTCTCTTGTGGTTGATCATGAGCTGCGCGTAACGTAGACTCGGTGCAAGCTTTGCGCGTCGCGCGCCCTGCCGACAACATCCCGCGAAGACCCGGCGCCTTGACACGGCAGCCGGAAAGGAGAAGAAGCAACGTGATCCTGGAAGCCAAATAGCACGGACCGAAAGGCCGAATCCCGGGCGCGTTGGGTTCTTCATCCGAACCCTCCTATCATCAAATCAACGATTCCATTCCGCTTGGCGGCTGCCTTTCGGTGTTGGATACGACTGAGGCCATCGAACACGATGGACTGCGACAGACACCGTCCACACATCAAAGGAGCAACGAATGAACCTTGCTCAGCAGACGTATCGAGGCGAGGAGGACTTCTGGGAGATTCGCCAATTTCTGCGTGACGTGTTTCTCTGGAACGATCGGAGTCAGTTCTCGTGGACCGCTGCGCGGCTTGACTACTGGCGCTGGCACGTGATTGCCAATTGCGGGGCCGAGCCGATTGAGACAGGAACCTTCCTTTGGCGAACTGGCAAAGGGCAGCTTGTCTCGGTCCTCAACCGTGAGGATCCCGGACACGTCTACCTTCAGATCGATCCGCGATTCCGAACGTCGGAGCTGGAGACGGAGATGTTCGACCTGGCCGAGGAGAAGCTATGGGCGATCGGGCCGTCAACCGGACGACCGGTCGTGGTCACCGGGGTCCTCGAGGGCGACACGCTGCGTGAGTCGATTCTTCGGGAGCGCGGCTATGAGCCGCACCCCGAGGGACAGGCCTACGATCGATACCGCGATCTCACGCTTCCGATTCCGGAGGTGACGATCCCCGAGGGCTATGTCATTCGAGCGATGGCGCTCGACGACATCCCGTCGCGAAGCTGGGCCAGCTGGCGCGCCTTCCATCCGGACGACCCAGATGAGGACTACGCCGGACACGATTGGCTCACGAGTTTCATGAAGGCGCCCATGTACCGGCGCGATCTGGATCTGATTGCGGTCGATCAAACCGGTTCGGTGGCTGCGTTCTGCACCATCTGGTACGACGATGTCACCCGTTCGGGCTACTACGAGCCAGTCGGCACGGTGCCCGAGCACCAGCGGCGCGGACTATGCACGGCACTACTTCATGAAGGCATGCATCGGCTGGCAGAGCGGGGTGCCATTCACGCTTGCATCGGCGGCGGGGGTGCGGCCAATCCCATTGCCGAAGGCGTGTACGCCCGAGCTGCTACCTACGAGGAAAGCTACATCCCATGGGTGAAGTTCCTCGACGGCAAGCCTGCCTAGTCCTTGGGTAGCACTAGCCTATCCAACAAGAGAATCCCGAGCATAGCTCGGGATTCTCTGACGAGATCACATGAAACAGTCACATGAGCGCGTCGCATTCTCGATATACACACGTCACTCGCCGTTTCACGAACGACCGATGTGTTGCGCTTGCAAGGACGATCCGGCAGCATCGGGCGCTAAGATGGCGATGGCCCTAACCTCCACCCAGAAATTCGGCTTCATCCTGATGCCAGGCTCTCCTACTGGGAGTCGTAGAGAGCGACAGGCTAGAGCAACGAAACGTTAGATTGGAACGGCGCATGCGCTGGCAACACCAATAGATTGGGGCCGCGAGTCACCATAGAGCGACTAACGAACGCGTTCTACATCCAGTGCCCCAGGCTCCAAACGGAAGATTCCGTTGAGTCTCTAGTTGGCAATATGCTCACGCGTCCGCTCCCTCGCGAGCTCTGCTTGATCTGTGTTGTCGGGAATCAGACGGGGTTTGCTGTGGAGCCTGCCGCAGAATACACTACTCGGAGTAGGGGCAGAGGAGGACTCCCTATTGCGCACAGCGCTTGGTCTTGCGACGATGCTTGTCATCACGCTGTTGGGTCTCTTCGGTCAGTCCCTAACCTCGGTTGACACGGAAGAACTCCGCAGCGCAGTCGATGCAGCAGCGTTGAGTTCCGTTACCTTCAGTGCTGCTATTGGTGTCATCGATCGCCATCAGGATCGGCACGTCTTCTGCTATAGCAGTAGCCACGCTGGGGCAGATGATGTGACGGAGCACAGCCTCTTCGATATAGGCTCTGTAACCAAGACGTTCACAAGCGCTCTCCTGGTCAGAGCGGTCCGTTTGGGCCTTGTCGATCTGGAGGCTCCCGCTCAACGTTACCTGCCCGCGGATGAGGTCACCTTGCCGTCTCTTGGTGACTCTGAGATTAGGATGATTGATCTGGCAACCCACACGTCGGGATTGCCAAAACGACCACAGGATTCAGATTATCCTCTGCCACCCGGCTTCAATCCCTATAACTGGTATGCCGCCTACACCACGAAACACATCTACGAGTACTTGACGGACTACTGCAGTCTCTTGTCCGAGCCAGGAACTGCCTGGACGTACTCGAATACAGGTAGTGGCTTGCTTGGTCACATCCTCGGTCTAGTCGATGGCACCTCCTACTGGGATCTCCTGGACCGTGAGATACTGACGCCACTAGGGATGAGTAGCACGTATATGTTTCTACCGGATGACCGAGCGGCGGATCTCGCCGAGGGGCACAATGAAGCCGGGAGCCATGCCCCGCCTTACACGGCAAACGACATTCTCCAAGGTGCGGGGTTCCTCAAGTCATCGTTGGCAGACATGTTCCTCTACGTTGAGGCAAGTCTTGGCCTGACAGAGACACCACTTACAGACCTCTTCGAAACTACACACAGGCCGAGGTTTCAGATCAATGACGAACTCGGATCAATGGGTATGGATTGGCTGATCCGTAGACTGCCTGACAACCAGAGGATCACCTACCATGCAGGGCGCACAGGCGGCTACAGTGCGTATGTCGGTTTCAATAGCCGATTGCAGACCGGAGTCATCGTCCTCTGCAACTTCTCCGCTCCCGGCGTTGCCACGGAGATCGGTGAGCAGATACTCCAGATAATCCCTCAGTACTAGGCGAAGAGGTTTCTGATCCACCTCAGTGACTCAATCATCTGAACTCCTGTCACAGACATCGATTAACTGCGCCGGCTTCTGAGTGGGAATAAACCAGGAGCCGGTCAATCCCCTCCGCAGCGGTCACCGACGAGCTCTAGAGCCATGCAGTACTGACCCGCCCCACCTGTTAGGTCCACTTCTAGTGACCTTCGCCCGCAAATCCACTCCAATCGTGATGTCAGACTGGACAGTTGCACCCTACAGGAACCAAGGGCAAAGCGGCGGAAAGGATGACTGGAAAGCCGCATGAGCGAACCGGCACGGAGAATGAGGACACCCATCACCACGCAGCAACGCACGTACGCGTTCTACATTGAGTCCCCCAGACTCCAAAACTCCCCTATTCTTGCGATTCCTCCGATCGTCGATCGCTTGGGCCTTCAGCCCTGTGTGCTCCTCTGCTGCCTGATCTCCGAATCGATGTCCTGTCCGACTGGCTGCCAAGTGCCTGCCCCGTGGAGCTTGTTCAATTGATGAGCCGACTCCTGTTATTCTCTTATGTACGGAGGGAACATGAGGAGACTACGAACTCTCGGAATGGTTGCCTTGAGCGCGGTGGCCTTGCTCACGTTCTGCGGATTCGCGAGTGAATCTCAGCCAATCGATTTCTACTTCATGGTCGATGAAGGAGTTGGGCTGATCTCTGCGACGCAATCAGCCCAGAGCATCGCTCTGCTTCTGTCCGTGAGGTCCGGCCTCCTGGTCTCGGCAAGCGTCACACGAGATATCTCCGCCATTGAGTCAGCATTGCTGAACGGAGGGAGACGCGTCGTTGCGTTCCTCAGATGGGATGCCTACATCAGCCTCCAGTCCCAAGTTGATGGACTGGAGGCGGTCGCAGCCTCGGTTGAGTCAACGACCTCCGGGAAGCCGGAATACTACTACTGGATGAGCACCTTCTACGCTTCCAGGAACAGCGAGTTCCAGTCATTGCAGGACTGCGCTGGGAAGGTCTGGATCCACGAAAAGCGAACCTCCCACACAAGCTACATCATTCCAGAAGCGATATTCGCTGCCACTGGAGTCATGCCGCTGGAGTCAATCGAGGCACCCAACCAGTATGAGGCCATGGTTGCTCTGTTGGAGGGAAAGGGCGACTTCTGCACTGGTTTCGGCATTCCATTCGAGCCTCGTCGTGCTTCGCTATCTGATCAGCTCTCTGAGCACTCGGAGGCTGGGGCGCTGGGCATCTGGGACGGAAGTCCGGCGATCTCTGGACCAATCGATATTCAGTGGGAAGGAGGCGACCTCAGACAGAACGTCGAGAGCGAGTACCCTGATGTCTGGAGCCGGATCGGCATCTTCTTCGTGTCCAGTCCTCTTCCGTTCCACTGCGTTGCAGTGCATGGTGTCACTGAAGGCAGTAGCGATGCTCTTGTCGCCGCAATTGCAGAAGGTCTGGAGTCCTCATGGGAGCTTAGGCTGTGGAACGACCTCAGCAGCTTCGATGTCCGAGGAATGCAGCTCGTCACAGATGAGTCATTCGACTTCGCACGTCTCGTGATCGATTCCCCAATCCTAGCGGAGCGCTTCCCTCTCGTGCTGGGATACTCGTCGGCGGAGATTCTCACACTCCTCGATCTACCGTGACGGAGGCAGGAGAAAGCCTCGTCGGCTTGCATGAATGGGTTCAGCCTCGCGGTCGGACCCCGCACTCCCGCTAGCCGACCTTCTCTCGAGCCGCAGATACGCATGCATGCCAGGCCTGAACAGGCTATCCGCCCGCCGCGACGTGCTGGATGGGGACACCCATCACCATGATGCAACGCACGAATGCGTTCTACATTCAGTCCCCCAGGCTCCAACCGAACTCTTCGACAGGAAAACCACGGACGATCTCCGATACCCATGCAGTCTTCCTAGATGCGAGCTACCGAAGCAAAGGGCGAGCACAAGTCCATTCCGTAACTGAAGGACGGAAAGGTCCGTAGAGCAACCCTCCTAGTCCTCCTTGGACCGTCTTCTTCGTTGCCAGTGCTCACTCTTGAGGAACTGCAGTCCCCAGAAGAAGACGCCGAGCCCGGCCAGCAGCACTCCAAGACCTCCAGCGGTATTCCAACCCAATATCTCGTCCACTGTCTTCGCCTCCTTTCTACGCCTTCGCGCCAGTCTATGCCCGTGCCCTGCGTAGTCCAAGAACGAGAGACTCGAGCGAGAAGTGCGCCTCCAGCTGGAGGTGACACGTCGAGAACGAAGAATCTCGCAATCACTGGTTTTCAATCGATGTCTTCCTCCTTGGGATGCGCCGAGGAGGTCATCCAACACCAGGAAGTAACGCATGAACGTGTTCTACATTCAGTCCCCCAGGCTCCAGACTGTTGTTTACATCTCGAACTCGGAAAGCCTACTCGTTCGTAAACTCGCCTTCCTCCCTTAGTGTCAGTCCATGGCGATTTCGACATTGCATTTGGACCGGATTCCGGGACGAAGCCAAACTGACCCAGCCCCCTTAGATCGGTCCGGAAACAGAACTAGTATCTGGATCAATGGAAGGGAGGCAGGAAGTGGCACGAAGACACGACCGACCCGAAGAGATCATGGCCAAGTTGCGAGAGGCCGAAGTGCTGTTGGGCCGGGGCAAGAAGGTGCCTGAGGTCGTCAAGGAACTCGGCATCCACGAAGTGACCTACTACCGCGGAATGCAAGCCAGATCCCAGATTGATAGACTGTCCATCGCGTACAGCACAGGGATGCTCTCGAAATCCCAGCTCCGCAAGTGATTTGTGATAGCATATAGCATGAGTGCTCCGGAGTCTGAGCAAGTGTCATCTTCCACCGCGACGGCCAACACACCATCGACGTATGCCTTGAACTGGCTTCCCTTAGCAACTATCGAAAGAGTGTGTGGCAATCCAAGATCATAATCGAGAGCATCACTCGTGCCCAAGAGGAGACTCTCACCTTGGTCTCCACTGTAGTAATAGAGCTGGGCGGACACGGTAGTTGTCTCAAACGGGCTTGTCCCCTCCTTCAGCGAGAAGTATGGTCGGCCGAGTTCGTGCACCAGTACTAGCCCGTAACCCTCCCCGGAATCTTGCCTTCTGAAGAGCACACTGAAATTGAGAAGCGGGGCTCCCGCTAGATACTGAATGGTTGTCTCGAGCAGGAAGTCCTGCAGGTTTCTCGGCGAATCAATCCGCCCTTCGAGAAGAAGCCAGTCCCCGAGGAAGCTGGGCGACATGCCAGCAATCCAAGGTGTGTAGAACGAGAGCTCCTGGATTTGGAAGTCCATGTTGAGCACCGGATGAGCAGAGCAATCTGAATCTTGCCCCAGCACCGGCACAGCCAACGCTGTCATCGTAGCTATCAGCACGAAACTCACCACGCTTCTCATACCGCACCTCGCTTCTGTGACTCTGGTCCTTGCCTCGATTGGAACCGCCGCTTCTACCCTAACACCCTTTCCACCTTGCTGACTAGATCAGGCGTTTCCCCTCGATGTGATCCAGCAATAGGCGGCAGATCAATTGACCTTCGCCCGGAATTGGATCTCAACGCGACATCGGAATCGACATGGCCGACATCGGGGGAGAGAAGGTCAGCATGCGCAAGACGATATTCTCTTGAGCCGATTCGAGAATGCCGGGTTTGAGCCATTTGAGCCCAAACTAAATCCTGTGTCACGAGAGACTTCCGCCATTTGCAGATGGCATCAACAGCCCGTGGGGAGTTCGAAAGCAGTTCACCACGGGGAGTCAGCACGGAAACGAAGTCCCCTTGGTCAATTGTTGGTTCGAGTCCTGTGCGACCAACCCTCCTTCCTTTGTCGAAGATTCTGCTCCGCTTCTGAACCGATCTTCGGAGGCAAGCCGATTGCTTATCGCATCAGCAATCCGAACCGCACCTCTCAGTAACGGCCACGCTCCTTGCTCATATCGGAGCTTTGCTGCGGCCTCCAACCACACCAGAGCTGCGTGAATCCTCTCCGCTGGAACTCGTGCTCAAAGCGCGGCCGAACTTGGGGGGAGGTCAGGGCTTGGGAGGCTCTGGCGCGTCTTCCAGCAGGCTTGCTTTTCCATCTCCGGCGAGGTAGCTAGGAGAGACATCTGAGACGAAGCAAACTTGTACAACCATAGGGGGGCAGGGTCATCCGTCTGGATTCTAGCATTACGTTTGGACTGGATTCCGGGGTGAAGGTCACTACCTGTCAGCAGCACGGAATCCAATCTCGTAGACGCGAAGCTGCCCTTGAAGATTGAAGACCTCAACTCCGATGTAGAAAACTCTCCCTGGATCAAGATGAACGGCGCAATCATTGCAGCTTGCTCTTCGCCACTCCTCAACCAGGAAGCTCGAAAGAGGCGTCGAAATCTGAGTAGGCGACTCTGTCGCCGGAAGCTCCAGTTGGGCAAGGGTGTCTCTGTATCCCGAGGGCCATTCCGGATCCGTGCTCCGGACAACGACGCCTATTGTGACTGCCATGGACGTGGATGCTACCAGATAGATCTCATCGCAGGCAGATGCATCCAGTTCACTGAAAGAGGTTTCGACGCCAACCCCACCTTGTCCAGATCCGTCGATCGCCAGGTACCAATCATCCGGCCGTTGTTCTACGAAGAGCGGAGATGAAAGCGCTCCTCCATCCCACGTGTAGCTTGTCCACAGAGAGCCGGTTCTGCTTACAAGGTCTCCATCCTCGAAGTCGTCGATCAGGCCGAGGGGAGCATCCACTTCACGTTGGAAGCTCTCAGGACTGGCATCCGACTCCTGATCAGCACTCGGCTGGCGGCCTTCATCTTCTTCCGTCGACTCCGCGGTTGCGCCTTCATCTAGAGGGGAGGAAGCTTGGCAACTCGACCCCGGGAACGCGAACATCTCGCTGGCTCCCGTGTGGTAGATCTTCAAATCCACGCAGGATGCTCGGATCTCGCTCAGGGAGATAAGGCCAGTGAGGGAAGATGCCGGTATCCGGGAGCGGATGGTGCCTCTCCTGACCAGCATGGAGGAAGGCACAACGCCCAGGTTTGTCCACCCTCCATCTCTCTTGACCATCGACCGGACGATTCCTTCGGTCGGGTCTATGTATATGTTCATTCGACAGTCCCTTGCCTCATCAATGACGTAGCGGAGGATGTATACGAACTGGATCTCGGAGGGTAGCGAATGGAGGCTGACCTCGACTAGGAGTTCATCTTCCACTACTGCGGTTGAGATAGTCGATACGTCGCAACCATCCAGCCCCCATGCGTGCGACTCCTCTGCATCAAGCTCTAAGTCCTCTCGCTCGAGGACCACTCCCACAGCGTTTTCCGTATACTGGAGCGTTGCTGGCAGACTGGGCCAGTCGAAAAGCGATGGAGTCGCCCGCCCTGGAAGCCCGAAGTACTCAACGGAGTCTCCGTCTCGATGGCTTATATTGACGTATGCTGTCCAAGCAACAGTCTCAGCCAGCGCGTCGCCAAAGGGCGTCGCGAAAGACGGGATGAAGGCAGTGAGATATCTGCCGTCCACGAGGAGGCCTGCTCCAGCTTCGTTCGCGATAGTTGTGTGTGGAAGGGCATCTCCCGACGCTGCAAGCTGTGGTGCTAACCGCGAGGAATCAACAGCAATGAACACTGTGTCCATAGAATCGGGGCGGCTGAGTCTTAGGTCGTATGTGTAGGTGCTCTCGTTGAAGTCGGCGTCCGCCAATTCCCAGCGAACCAGGAGACCTTCGGCGATGAAGGCCAAGTCGAGTCCGAGCAGCTGATGCCCCGGGAGCCCCCAATAGTTGGCGTTCTCCAGACCAAGAGGCCCATCTCGATAGAACGAAACCTCGTCTTCCTCAGAGAACTCGAGGATCCGAGTCTTGTCACCCCAGATCGTCGAGTGTGCTTCAATCACGGCGAGAGCTTCTTCTCTATACAGCAAGTCAGCGAAAGCGGCTTCTCCCGGCATTCGGTAATAGTCTGTGGCCCAAGCCCCGCGGTAGATGATGTTGCAGTACGCAAGCCACGTTGCGAGTGCGCTTGACTGAACCCCAAATGGGGTCCAAAACGCAGGAATCAACACCGTGAGCCGATTGCCGTCGACCAGCATTCCCGAACCTGAGGGAATCGCGATGCCGCTCCAACCCAGGGTGTCTGAAGCAGCCGCCAGCTCAAGCTCTTCAGTCTGCGGATTAACGATAACGTGCACTGTGTCTCGGCTGCTCGGATGTACGAAGCGGATGTCGTAGGAGTACGAGCTGAGCTTGAAGGGTTCGTCCATTTCCCATTGCACGACAAGGCTGTCGTCAACAAGCGTCATCTTGATACCCCGAAGGCTGTGCCCTGGAAGGCCCCAGGTTTCTTGCTCAGCCGTCAAGCTGGAGCCTGCACGAGAGAGCTGTGGCTCATCGGAAACCGAGAATTGGAGTAGGTATGGATCGTCCTCCAGTCCCGCGCTGATCTCTCTCAGGGCCACTCTGATGCGTTCCCGAGCGATGGCATCCCAGTAGGAAATCCCATAACCTAGGGTATAGTCGATTGACGTCAGTCCAAGCGGATACCTCGCAACGACACTTGCGTTCCAACCATCTATGTACTCGAGCGGGTCACCTGAAGGCAATTCGCTGTAGGCAACTTCGACCACGACGTATCCCGCCTCGAAAACCGCCGCGCGAACGAGGCCGCTGAGATCCTCATAGAGGAGATTCGTGCTTTGCCCTACTGACACAGAGTTTGCGTGTGGATTCACTGAAATGTTGAGGAAGGTGTTCGAATCACGACTGCTTCTGAAGTTGAGGGAATAGCTGAAGCCCGAGAGCATCTCCTGACCGTGGCTCTCCCAACGGATGAGAACCGAATCCTCCAAGAACTGGAGCTTCACTCCGCGCAGTTGACCACCAGGCTCGATCCACTGTGGCCAGCTTTCAAGAGGTGCTTCTTCACCGTCGACCCTACAGTGGGTTGGCGATTGCCCAAGGGCAAACTCATAAACGTACGGCTGCTCGAGCCACGTCGCCTCGAGCTCTCGTAGCTGCTCACTTGCGATAGAAACGTTGTAGGAAATGCCACCTCCGACCTGGTAGCCAAGATTGCGGTCATCCATCGCCAGATTCAGGTGAACCCCCATACTCCAGTCCGCCAAGTCCTCGATTGAGTCTCCAGAGGGCAATTCGCCATACGAGACCTCAACGACAGCGTAGCCAGACTCAAGAATGCGAGCCTTGAGTAGTGGTAGGTCGGCGTAGTACTCCTCTCCATGCCTCATGGCAACCGAGGCACTGCCCGTTCTCGGATTGGCCGTCACGTACAGATGAGTACCGCCACCAGGCTTGTGGAAGTGGAGGGAGTAGGAGAAGTCTGAAAGCATCTCCTCGCCGTACCCTTCCCAACGTGCGAGTAGGGACTCCTCCCGGAACTGTAGCTTAACACCTCGCAGGTTCCCTCCCGGTTCCATCCACTGCGGCCAGTCAGCGACGGGCACAACTTCGCCGTCAAGGAAGCACGTGACCGGGACGTGCTCATCGAGGAACGTAACTACGTACGGCTGCTCGAGCCACGTCGCCTCGAGCTCTCGTAGCTGCTCACTTGCGATAGAAACGTTGTAGGAAATGCCACCTCCGACCTGGTAGCCAAGATTGCGGTCATCCATCGCCAGATTCAGGTGAACCCCCATACTCCAGTCCGCCAAGTCCTCGATTGAGTCTCCAGAGGGCAATTCGCCATACGAGACCTCAACGACAGCGTAGCCAGACTCAAGAATGCGAGCCTTGAGTAGTGGTAGGTCGGCGTAGTACTCCTCTCCATGCCTCATGGCAACCGAGGCACTGCCCGTTCTCGGATTGGCCGTCACGTACAGATGAGTACCGCCACCAGGCTTGTGGAAGTGGAGGGAGTAGGAGAAGTCTGAAAGCATCTCCTCGCCGTACCCTTCCCAACGTGCGAGTAGGGACTCCTCCCGGAACTGTAGCTTAACACCTCGCAGGTTCCCTCCCGGTTCCATCCACTGCGGCCAGTCAGCGACGGGCACAACTTCGCCGTCAAGGAAGCACGTGACCGGGACGTGCTCATCGAGGAACGTAACTACGTACGGCTGCTCGAGCCACGTCGCCTCGAGCTCCCGCAGCTTTGCACTCGCCATCATGACTTCATACGTTCCCTGGCGGGGCATCTCGAAGTACTCTGTCGATTCCGGTGTGAAGTAGTTGATTCCTGTATAGGCTATCCACGACGCCAGATTCGCCAACGGGTCTCCGAACGGTGTCACGAAGCTCGGGACGAAGACAGTGAGATATCTGCCGTCGATCTCGTGGCTAGTTACTACTCGGTCAGTGAGCATGGTATGGGCTAGATCGTCACCCGAGGCTGCAACATGAGAAGAGTCCCTCGTAGGCTGTGCTGCTACGAAGACAGTGTCTGTGGAGCCGGGACGGGTGAACCTCAAATCGTAGTTATACTCGCTGTCTGAGAACTCGGCGTCTGCGATCTCCCAACGAACCAAGAGACCTTCCTCCACGAACGCCACGTCGATGCCCAGAAGCTCGTGCCCTGGGAGCCCCCAGTAGTCTGCCTCGTCTAATTCGCGCGGCTCATCTCTGTAAAACGAAACCTCGTCCTGAGGCGAGAATTCGAGGAGACGGTAGCCCTCGTTCCATATGCCCGCGTAGTCAAGAATCTTCTGACGGCCTGCAAGGAGAGAGAGGAACTTCTCATAGATCGACTCTCCCGGGAGCCCGAAGTACTCCGTGTATCCGTCACCTCTGAAGATGATGTTTGCGTAAGCCTTCCATGCGACCAGGTCTCTTGTCGAGTCGCCAAACGGCGTGTCGAACCACGGGACAAACGCGGTGAGAGTCTCACCATCCGCAATCACGGTTGAGTCATGCCCAGTGCTGAGTTCTGTATGCTGGAGGCTGTCCCCTGATGCCGAGACCTGGAGGAGCTCCCGATTCGGATCAGCAGTGAAGAAGATCGTGTCTGAGGAGTCGGGCCGGCTAAACCTTAAGTCATACACGTAGCTGCTATTCGCGAAACGGCCTGAGGCAAGTTCCCACTGCACAAGCAGTCCATCCTCTGCGAAGACAACTCGGATCCCTGAGAGCTGGTGCCCTGCCATTCCCCAGTGCTCGGCTGCTGCAAGGGCACGAGGCTCTCCTCGGTAGTACGAAACCTCATCGTCTGGTGCGTACTCCAGGATGAATGGCTGGCTTGTCCAGTCGGTGCTACGTATGCTTTCTCTCTTGATGATCTCTGTCTCGCCAAACCACGCGTATGCGACAATCGTTGCGCCCTCTGGATCCCAGTTGAGCCAATGCCTTCCCCATTCCGGGAGTTCACCTCCCGAGAACCAGTGGACAGCAGATGCACCGGATTGCTCAACGTCAAGGAAGACGTCACCGCACTCTGTTATTGCGACTGGTTCAGAGAACTCGACGCGAAGTCCGTAGGCTGTTGCACCAGAGTCGTTCGTCAGAAGATCGCTCGCCAAGGCAGAGAGCGAGCTCGCTACAAGCAGCAAGACCACAATGGCAATCCGGTTCATTCCGCCTCCTTCGCCAAGCAGAGTAACAGGAACTAGGAGGTGTTGGCTACACGGGAGAAGTCGCAGCGATCGAAGGCTTCTGCTGCGGAAACCGGAACCTCGATCGGCGGAGAGGCGATCCATACAGATATGCAAAGGCCCAGTTCTTAGCCGCCTCTGGGTCTGACCTTCACCTCGGGATCGGGTCCAATCGCGATGTGAGAGTTGGCTGTGGAGAGCCGCTGAGAGCGAAGGGTCAGAGCGACGGAAAGTCCAATGAAAACAGCAGATCCGCCGACAGCGTTCGCGAAATGAGGACATGCATCAGCGGAATGCAACGATCGAACGCGTCTGCATCCAGTACACTAGGGGCACCAGTTCGAGTCCTGTGCTAACCTTCACCATACGTCTCGGCCCAAACATCATATCGGAGCAAACTTGAGACGTTGCTCCGGGAAGACCGCGGGAATGCGCACATCGAAGTTCTTCGAAACCAAGATAAAGCGAGTTTGGAGCTGAGGTGACTCAAACCTTCTCTTACCTCACGTACACCTTCTGCCATCTGTTGATAGCAGCAACCGCCCGTGGGGAGTTTGGAAGTAGTCCTCTACGGGGAGCCGGAGTGAACGACTAATCCTGTTGATGCACATCAACACAGTGTAGCCTGCTATCAAACACGCGCATCCGCGATTTGCGCCAGGATTCCGTCGACTTCCTGCCTCGCTGGCCATCGTTGAGTTCCAAAGCTATCCAATACACTAGGCTCCAAACGTGTCTTTCATTGGTCATTCCCGGATGCTCGTTCCCGGGAGGTTACTCGTCGAAATTATCTGGGGATGGTTGATTGCCGCCGTTGGTCTGTTGCTGTTTGTCTCTGGAACCATTAAGAGCCAGTTCTTCGTCTACAGGCTCCTCGTCGCCCGGTCGAAGATCCTCTGGGGCGATCGTGTGCATGGGTTTCACCAGGTCGCCGTAATCCTCGTCGTTGCCTCCGGTATCCTCTTTGCTGTCGGTGTGATCAGGCAGCGATCGCTCTCGGACATCGCCCAGCTTAGGTCTGGATCATCAGGAAGCAGACAACGAGCGCGTTCTACATTCAGTCCCCCAGGCTTCAGAGCAACCCACCAACCACTGATGCCATCAGGCTTATCACCTTTCACAGATTCCGTAACCGAACTGTCACTTCCGGCATCGACAGACAACGACTACGCCTTCGGGTTCGAGTCTCGTGGGGTTCGTGATGTGGATTACATTCGCCCGCGTCCACTCACCCAGATCTCAGCTCTGCATCTGGACCGGTTCCTGGGGGGTGGCAAGCCGGAC
>Ga0272441_10008171_pt1 | contig 16695 bp, 14 predicted proteins | sample SSMProp6N_FD_193582 | JGI IMG/M metagenome (GOLD analysis project Ga0272441, IMG submission 193582) | Marine sediment archaeal communities from Little Sippewissett salt marsh, Falmouth, MA, United States - SSM-Prop-6N | ecosystem: Environmental > Aquatic > Marine > Wetlands > Sediment ...
ATCTGAAATACGCGACCAATTTTAATTCCCCCCTCTATGGGTATGGAGAAGCCAGCGGAGGGATTGCCGTGAACATTTTCAGATACCAGGAAGAATACCCGGGGGTAAGTGACGATACCGTGATAAAGTCATTTTTCTCCCCAGGGATCGGTGTCGGCTATTCTATTATGCCGTGGCTGAGTGTCTCCGTCTTTGGTAATTTTCTGATGATCTTTTTCGATGACACCGTGTATATGGGCATTTCACCGGGAGTGAAAGGAGAGATCAATTTCTAAAAAAGGAGTGGTCTGGCTATGAAAGAGAAAAAGTTTATCATCCTGTTTTTATTAATGATGCTTCTTGCCGGATCAATTTTTATTTCCTGCAGGCAGTTTTTCTTAAGCGATGCGATTGGCTATATTCCGGTCTATTCCAAAGTTATCGGGCCTGACGGCGGCACGGTGTCCGACCCGAGGGGAGCGTCGGTTATCATACCCGCTGGTGCTCTGGATGAAGATACAGAAATCACGATAAAGACCTATACCAATTCTGCGGGTATCAGCCGGGACCATGGGGTTGTGCCCTTTCCCGGGGGCGCTGATTTCGGACCTGACGGGCTTGCCTTTAACGTGCCGGTAACGATTACCATTCCCTCATCAGTGTCACTGGTAGAGAATCAGGAACATGCTCTGTTTACCCTTTCAGGAGATTCCTGGCAGGACACCAATACAGCAGCCTTGCCCGGTACAGACACTACTTTCCTTACAGCTGAAGTTGACCATTTTACCCCGTATGTGAGCTGCCTGTTCTCCCCGGGGCTTCTGGCGAAGTTTAAGGGGTATTACTCTGGAGGAGATTCCTACTATCCCTTTATGTATTTCGTCTCATGGTTTCTGAATACCACAAGTATCTACGGAATGACAGTGGAAACTGACACAGATATCTATGATTGCGTAGGGGTGTTCTTTGATCTGCAATATACAGTCGGAGGCTTTGAAGGACAGCAGCAGCATACTCACGGCAACGTCAATGGAGATAGTCAGACATATCTGAGTGAATCTTCATCATATCAAGTAGTTGTTGATGGAGCGGAGACCCAGGTTGTTTATGATCTGAAGATACAAGTCCATTGGGAAACAACTGAAAAGGTGAAAGCTGAAGAAAAGGAAATGAAGATCAGCATCACCGGACCGCTCCTGGAAACCCGGATAGAGGGGCTTACAGAAATAAGCACCTTTGCATCGAACGGAACAGACATCATCACTGATGTAGAGTTCTATGCTAACGGCAGTTATATAGGTACCGACGATAAGCCGCCCTTCGGAATCACCTGGGACGCTGATGGGTATACTGACGGAATTATTACATTGACTGCCCGGGCAAACGGTATTTCCGGGGAGAGTGTGGATTCGAAAGAAATTGATGTTCATAAAGGGCAGAGAGGACCGGAGATTGGCAGTTGGAGTTATACAACTAACCTACCAGCGTCAATATTTGGACACACTTGTGTAGCATACAACGGATATATATACGTGATAGGTGGTGCCGGCGATAGTGGCTTTTCAACGGATGTTCAGTATGCCAAGATAAATTCAGATGGGACTTTTGGAAACTGGAAAAGTACCGAGAATTTTATGACTGAACGAGCTAGTCATACTAGCGTTGTACACAATGGATATCTGTATATTCTAGGCGGTATGTATAATGACGGCTCTAATCAGTATCTACATGACGTTCAATATACAAAAATCAATCAAGACGGTTCTCTAGGCATCTGGAACAGCACTCAAGATTTTGTAACGGCTAGGATGGAACCCTCAAGTGTTGTTTATCATGGCTATCTATATCTTTTAGGAGGATGGATTAATGACGTCCCCGCTCAGTTTCTAAACGATGTTCAGTATGCAAAGATAAATTCAGATGGCACTCTCGGAAACTGGAACAATACTACATCTTTTCCAACAGCAAGATATGGGCATTCGAGTGTTGTAAACAACGGTTACCTATATGTTTTGGGAGGATGTGACGATTCAGGACATTATTTAAATGATGTACATTATGCAAAGATACAAACTAACGGAGCCCTTGGATCTTGGAATAGTACTACAGCTTATACAACAGGAAGACAACGGCATTCAAGTGTTGTGCACAATGGATACTTGTATGTCTTGGGAGGATATTATAATGACGGTTCTACTCATTATTTAAATGACGTGCAGTATACGAAGATTGATGATGACGGGTCTTTGGACAATTGGAACAACACTGCAAGTTTTGTTTCAAAAAGGAACCATCACACAAGTATTGAAAATAACGGATACCTGTATGTAATAGGCGGAGTGTATTGGGACAGTTCCCCGCCTTATTTTGATGATGTCCAGTACGCGGAATTTTTGTTTTAGCAATTCAAAAAATATTTCTTCATTGAGATAACGTAACAATGGAGAAAGAATGGGTCACCGAGCTGCCCCGAATCAGGGAAACACTGGATAATTTCGAAGAATCATGCTTTGCATAGTGGTTTATGTAGCTACGAGTGAGTATGTGATAGAGCGTTAAAAAGTAGTATTTATTGGGACGGACTATCGTCCACCCGAGAGAAGTTTTTGCCTAGTCTGTTTCCGAACGAGCCGCGGCGCTCATTGTGGCCCACAATCATCCTTCAGGGAATTTGCAGCCCAGTCATGAAGACAGGGAGATTACTCAAAGACTCAAGCAGTCCGGTGAAATATTGGGGATACAGCTTTTGGATCACATCATCTTCGGGGAAGAGGGGTACTACAGCTTTCTTGAGGGGGGGGATTTGTAGAAGAATCAGTATCTTTTCCCCTGGCCGGGTTTTTCACAAAATTCCCGGTACTTGCCGCTGATTATTTCCTGCAGCCACGTTTTCAATTTTGCAGAATTTTAGAATTCGGAAAGGTCCGAATCAGCGTGTTTTTCCGGAATAATCATAATCGGACACGGTGATTTTCTTGCAATGTGTTCAGTGAAGTCACCGAGCAGTCTGCTGCCGAATGAGCTTTTCCCCTGGCGTCCGAGAATTACGAGGTCCGTTTCTTCATTTTTTGCTGTTTCAAGAATTTTCTGATCCGGGTGTCCTATTTCAAATTTTGTTGACCATTTCAAACCTTTGGGGATATGTTTTGCATATACTTCTTCTATCTTCAGGTCTATGTCATGCTTGGCCTTGTCGTCTATTTCTTCCACTTCATAGATATAGCTTTTCCAGAATTGAGCGTCCGGTTCTGGAATTACATGATATATCAGCAGTTCGCTTTCAGGATTTCCCCTGGCGATATTCAACGCATAGAAAAAGGCCTTTTCATCATGATCTGAAAAATTCGTATAAAACAGAATTTTTTTAAAAATATTATGATAGGGCATGTTCTCTCCTTTATCAGTTTATACTGAATTCGGCAGTATAAGGCTGATTTGAGGTACAAGGATAAGAATCGCCGCAGCAGCTAAAAGCATAAGGAGGTAAGGCAGGGCGCCTTTGAAAATTGACTGCAGAGGGATGTCCCTTTCTATTCCGCTTACTACATAAACATTGACGCCGACCGGGGGTGTAACAACACCCATCTGGGTAATGACAACCACCATGACACCGAACCAGATCGGGTCGAATCCCAATTCGAGAATAACAGGATAAAAAATGGGGATGGTAAGAAGAACAAGAGCAAGAGCATCAATAAAACATCCGGCGATGAGAAAAAATAAAATAATGAGAGCCATAACACCCCATCCCGGCAGCGGGAGGGTGGTAAACCATTCTGCAATTGAAAATGGAATTCTGGATACCGCAAGAAACCTGCCGAATATAACAGCGCCTGCTACAGTAAAAAACACCATACTGGAAGTACGTACGGTTTCAAAAATAATCCGTTTCAGCTTCGGCCATGAAAGCTGTTTTTTCACAAAAGCAATAATTAGACTTCCTGCAGCACCGATTGCCGCAGCTTCGATAGGGGTAAATAACCCGAAAACCATTCCTCCCATCACCGCAACAAACAGTATAAGGGTTTCCAGAATGCCCTGAAGGGACATCAGCCGGGTGACCCACCGTGTCCTTGGTCCTGCCGGCCCCAATTCGGGATTGATAATACACCGGAAATAAATAGAAAGGCAGAAAAGAAAAGCAATGAGTATTCCGGGAAGAATTCCTGCAAGAAAAAGAGCACCTATAGACTGCTCGGTAATCAGCGCATAGACAATGAAAACCACACTCGGGGGTATGAGCATCCCCAGGCTTCCGCCTGCTGCTACTGTACCTGCCGCAAGTTCATCGGAATAATTGTACCGCTTCATTTCCGGCAACGCTACTGAAGCCATGGTCGCCGCGGTTGCAGGTCCGGAACCGCAGATAGCACCAAAACCGGTACATGCGCCTACCGTCGCCATAGCAAGGCCCCCGGGAAGGTGCCCGATCCAAGTGTAGGCTGTTTTGAAAAGCCGTTTACTGATGCCCGCATGAAAAGCGACCTGCCCCATAAAAACGAAGAGAGGAATAACCGTAAGGCTGTAGGATGAAAAAGTTTCAAATAAATCCGCAGTAACCATGCTGAAAGCCGCATGGGGCGTTACAATAAGAGCAAATCCTGCAACCCCCGCAGTAATCATGGCAAAGGCAACCGGCATGCTTGTAAAAAGCAGGACAAAGAGAAAAAGACATCCGAGGATTCCGATTTGTATGGGGGTCATGGCTTAACAAACTCCTTACCCGGGTGCAGAAGATGGTAGAAGATGATAATGACCATCAGGATACATACGAAACTTATAAGCCATGGAATCCAGAAGATGGGTATTTTGAGTGTAGGCATTACTTCCCTGCTGGAAAGAAGGGATATTCCGTGCATAATATTCTGGTAACTGAGAAAGCCGAATAATCCGAGGGTTATTGTCCGGAAGATTGAATCAAGGATTATACGGCCGAGCCGCCCGAATTTCTGATAGAAAAATTCTATAGCAGTGTGTCCTTTTACCGCAGTTACATAAGGGAGAGCACAGGCAATAGCCATTACTCCGGCTACCCTGATAATGTCATAGGCTCCGATGATTCCTGTTTTAAAAATCCGCAGAATAACATCAATTACAGTAACGCCGATCATCACAAATATTGACAGTCCTGCAAGCAGAGCAAAAATATTGATAATTCTCCGGACAGCTCCAAAGAAAGGGTTATCCTGCACCTGGGTTTTGCGGTTTGTCATTAATTCCTCAGGATTTTCTGAATATCCTTTAAGAAATCCCCGGCCGGAAGACCTTTTTCTTCACTTGCGGCAACATATTCAGTATAGAGAGGTTCCATAGCGTCTATAAGGGCCTGCTGCTGTGAATCTTCCAGTGTGACAAAGGTCTTGCCGAGTTCTTTTACGTAGGATTCGCCTTCCGCGTCACTCTGGTCCCAGGCATTCCCCTGCTTTTCAATCCATTCTTCGCTTACCTCGGTGAATATTTTTTGAATATCTTCCGGAAGAGCATTCCATTTATCTTTGTTCATGACTACAAACATGGATGTGGTATATCCGATAGCTTTGGTGTCTATTACATAATCAATTACTTCACCCTGTTTCCAGCCTTTCAAGGTTTCAATGGGACAGAAGGTGGCGTCTACTACGCCTTTCTGCAGTGACTCATAGGTATCCCCCTGGCTCATAGATATAGGAACAGCACCTAAGGCTGTTACGATCTTTGAGGAAAGACCTGTTGCCCGGATTTTCATGGATGCAAGATCTTCTATTTTTTCTACTCTTTTTTTGCTTGCCAGGATTCCGGGCCCATGGGCATGGAGATAGAGAACATGTACATCATCGAGCTCTTCAGGCTGATATTTTTTCACCATTTCGTTTGCTGTTCTCGTTGCTGTTATTCCGTCAGGATATCCCACGGGCAGGTCCAGGCCTTCAAGTAAAGGAAAGCGCCCTCTTGTATATGCGAAAACACTCATTCCAATATCAGCAATACCGCTGACCACACCTTCATAACACTGAGCCGCTTTAGTAAGGGTCCCCCCCGCAAATATGACTATTTTTACTCTTCCTTCAGTGCGCTTTTCGATTTCCTTAGCCCAGGCTTCCGCTGTCTGGGCTTGGAGATGAGTTGCGGGAAAGAAGATGCTATAGGTGAGTTCAACAGGTTTTTCTGTTTTTACTTCCTCTGCTTCCTCTTTTTTTTCACAGCTGAAAAAAGAGAACATTACTATTAATACTACGAGTATCGGTATTATCCGTTTCATAGGAACTCCTCTGTTTTGTTTAATTTAGGTAGGATAGCCGTTTTTTAATTATTTAGCAATCAATTTTCCCCGGCGGCTTTTGATAATTGTTTCTCAGCCTCCTGTGCTTCGGGGCTTTCCGGATAATTTTCAATTAATCTCTGATAGAACTGAATACTGTAATCTTCGGATTTCAGTTTTGTTTCCAGAAGACTGCCTATCCGAAGAAGTGCTTCAGGACAATACATGGATTCGGGATATACCCCAGCCAGCTGAGTCAGTGCAATTACAGATTCTTCGAACAATTCCATATCTTCGAGGTGCAGTGCGGCAGCATAAAGTACATCATCCGCGCTTTTATCCTCAGGAAACAGGGAAATAAAGCGGTAAGCTTCTTCAACAAAAAGTTCTTTAAATACCGGAGTTTCAAATTTCCGGAACTCTTCAAGATATGCAGCAAAGCTTTCCGGGTTCATTGTAAAAACAGCATACAGCCGGTTCCAGTCTTTTTCCCAGGATTTCCTGTTTTTCTGGATAAGCCTCAAAGCTTCCCTTCTGGAGGCCGGTGTAAACCTTTCATCAGGATAAAAAATATACTGCCTGTAAAAATGCATCAGAGCCCTGGCATCTTCACCTGCTCTCCCCCAATATGAACCTAAATAAAATTCAGCCTCTCCTCGGTATAAGCCCTCAGGGAATTCCTTTATATGGTTTGAAAGAGAGTAAAGGAGGTCCTTTTTCACATAACTCCCGTTCTGCAGAACAAGCTTCCGTATATAGGAGATACTCTTTTCTTCACTGTTTCTGATACCGGGCAAGTCTTTTTTGATACCGTATTTATAAATCACAAAATCTTTTTCATTTTTTGCGATATGATACGCTCCTAAAACATCGATAGCCCATCCGAAGCCGTTCAGAATAACCCCGCTGCTGAAAAGTACTATATTTATCATGAGATTCTTATACTGTTCTTCCGTTATTTCGCTGATCTTGCCAAGATCCCGAAGATCATCATACTGGCGGAAAAATGCTGTTGCCATCAGCGCATATCCAGCGGTTCTTTCTGTTAATACAGCTGCCGCCAGTTCGGGCCTCTTTACCTGATAAAAACCATATCCCGGCAGAAACAGAGACATAAACATGGTGAAAAAATCAACATTCCGGTTCAGAATCTGAAATTCATCATAGGTCATTTCCTGAGGCAGGCCCTCCTGAAGTTCCGGGGGAAGGTCCCGGAATATTTGGGGAAGCATGTCCATCTGCCCGTAAAGTGAAAAACTAAGAAATACAAGAAGTATTAAAATAAAAAAGAAAATTTTCATATTCAAAGCCTAATAAATGAAGGTGTTGTTTTCAAATTCTCCTTTCCTATAGTGATGAAAAAAAATCAGGAATAGACTATAGTAGATTAGCAGGAGAATAAAATGGCCGGATTCATAGTCGGAAATATACTTGTTTTTGCAGGCGCAGCGGTATTCTGGGAGTTTGTCGCATGGTCAATGCATAAATACATCATGCATGGTTTCGGCTGGTATCTCCACGAAGATCATCATAATTCAACCGGGAGGCGGCTTCAGAAAAATGATGCGTACGCTCTGATTTTTGCCCTTATTTCTTTCCTCTGCATCTTTAATGGTTTAAAACAGGACAAAGCACTCCTTACGAGTGCGGGCTTTGGAATAGCCCTGTACGGCATAGGATATGTTTTATTTCACGATATAATGTTTCATAAAAGGGTAAAATGGCTCCGGCTCCAGGGGAAAACCCGGTATCTTAAAAGGATTATCAATGCCCACAGGGTTCATCACAGTACTGTTACAAAAAAGGGTGCAAAAAGTTTCAGCTTTCTGTATGCACCTAAAAGCTATTCCGTGGAAAATTAGAAAAGAGTGACGTATGTTCAGTTACAGGATATTCTCGGTTCTTCAGAAGCATAAAGTTATTGTATTTATACTGTTTGCCTGTCTCTCTGGAATTGCCCTTTTTTTTCTGCAGAATCTCTCCATAAATCCTGAAATTGAAGAATTCCTGCCGGAGGACGATCCGGTCTATCTCCAGGACCTGCGGCTCCAGAAGATCTTTCCGAATCTTGAGTATGTCTATGTTGTTGTTGAAGCTGATGATCTGTGGAACCGGGAGGTCTTTTCTGCAATCAATCGACTTACGGTGAGTTTTGCGGATATACAGGGTGTTGACTCGGTTTTTTCCGTAACCAATATCAAGGACCTTAAAGCCGACAGGGAAAGTCTGGAGTTCTATTCAATTTTTCCCGGGGAGCTGGACAGCCGCGGCGAACAGGTGATTGAAGAAACAGCATTCTTCCGCAAACTTTTTTTGTCACAGGATAAGAAAGCCTTCAATATTTTCCTGTACCTGAAGGAAGATACGTATTATCGTGATGTCATCCCGGAAATTAAGAAAGCCTGCGGAGAAGAACCTCTGGAAACCCATATTTTCGGGAATGAAGTAATTAAATTTTATATTGATGATATAATTTCCCGGGAGCTTATGCTTCTCGGATCTATCTGCCTGATTTTAATTTTTATTATGCAGATAGCGGTAACCCGGTCATTTAAAAAAGGAATAATTCTCTGCCTGGGATCAATTATACCCACGTTATGGACCATTGCTATGTTTCCAGTCCTGGGTAAGGAAATACGAATTTATACTGTTATTGTTCCTGTATTTGTCCTGGCGATTTCAACATCCTACGGCATTCATGTGTTCAGGAATTTCATTGTTTCGGAGCATGATTCTTTCCCGGAAAAAGCCGGTGAGATCGCACCGGTTGTTTTTTACACTGGTTTAACGACAATTTTCGGTTTTTCCGCTCTGCTCTTTACTTCAATTGAAATCCTCAGGGTTCTGGGCATGTTTATCATTTTCGGTGTTTTTTATTCTTTTCTGACAGCGCTCTTTTTCATTCCCCTGCTTCTTCATATATCCTCCAGAGATAGAGAAGTAAAATCTTCCGGAATAGCGGAATTTTTCCTGAGAAATTTAAAGAGCAGAAACATTGTGATTTTCGTGGTCCTTCTTTGTGTATGCGGAGCAGGCATATTCTTTATTCACCTGGATTTCCGGAGGAGCAGTTCCTTTAAAAAGGGCAGTGCCATTGCGGACCTCAGCGAATATTTTTATGCCCGAAACGGCGGGTATGAGGAGATTGATCTGCTCATAGATACAGAAGAGGAATATGGATTTGTTGCTATTGAGAAATACAGGGCCTTAAAGAAATTTATTTCAGTACTGGAAAGGCGGGATGACGTAGCCTCTGTGGTGAGCTTCATTGATCCTCTGGAATGGCTGAATGGGAGACTTTACGGCAGCAAAGACGACCTTGCCCCGGAGTCCATAGAGCAGCTGGGAGAAGCTCTGGAACTGCTTTCTTCCCAGGATATATCTCTGGGGATAAATAATCTTATTGACATTTCCTATTCAAAAGCCCGGGTTTCAGTACGGTTCGGGAATATTCATCATTCTCCGAAAGAAGCGGACGAGGCTTTCCAGTCCCTGAAAAGAGAGATACACGAGGCTTTTAAAGCGAACTTTCCGGATTCGTCACTGTCAATGGGCGGTCTTCCTCTGCGAATGGAGAAGTACAGCCTTTATTTTATCAAAGGGCAGGTAAAAGCATGCATTGCCTTTTTAATCATGCTTTTCCTTTTCCTCTCTTTTATTTTCCGTTCCGTAAAACTCGCCTTTATTACCATGGTGCCCCCGGTGTCCAGTCTCGTACTTTTTTTCGGGCTTATGGGATGGTTCGGCATACCTCTTCATCATTTCTCATCCTATATGATTGCCCTTGTTCTCGGGGTAAGCTCGGATGACGCTCTTTATTTTAATATGATCCTGCGGAACCAGCGGAAATCCCATTCCTTTTCAGAGGCCCTTTCCCTTACATTCCTGAAAACAGGGACTGCGATTATTTCAACAACACTGCTTATTATCATAGCTTCGAGCGCTCTGCTTTTATCCCAATTTAAACCGCTGGCTTACGCAACATTACTGGTGATTCTTGTTTTATCCCTCTGTACTGTGATAACTTGTTTCATTATCCCTGTTCTGGTAAGGAGAATTGATGGTACGTAGATTTCTTGCAGCAGGATTGTTTATTTTTCTGCTTCATCTTCCAGTTTTCTCTGATGAAATTGAGAACCGGCTTCAAACCGTGTCTCTTTTCGGTTCCGGAGAAAATCTTTCATTTACAATTTTGATGACGATTAACAGCCCAAGAGGGATAAAAGAAAGGACAATCGAAGCTTATATGCAGCAGGATGAATCAGGTTCCAATATTCTGCTCCAGGTGATAGAACCGGTTTTTCTCAGAAAACTGAAATTTCTTCAGAAAAAAGATAAAAAGGGGCGGGAAACTATCTGGATGGCAGCCTCCTCCGGGGTCAGGCGGATTTCCGGCCAGAACAGCGGTGAAAGGGTCTTTGATTCGGATTTTACTGTTGAGGATTTCTCATCGGTAAACACGGATACATATTCCTTTACTGAACTGCCCGGTGAAGCCGTCAGCAATAAAACAATGGATGTAATCCTCGGAGATCTTCTGAAGCCCCGGGGTGCTGAAATCACCCGGAAGAAACTTTATATTGATTCTGAGACTGATATGCTGATGCAGGTTGATTTTTTCAGTTTCCGGGGAGATCTTGTAAAACGGTATAAGGTTATTGAAACACAAATAAAAAATGGAGAACCTTTTCCCAGGATCTGCAGAATGGATACATTCGGGGATAAAAGCTATACAATACTTACTGTTGAAAAAATTGATTCAGAAACTGCTGTCCCGGCAAACAAATTTAATCCGGGGAGCCTATGAAAAAACTTTCCTCCTTTATCCTGTTTTTATTGTGCTTTCCCTTTACCGGCTATGGCGGTGAACTTGATATCGGGGGAGAGATCACTGCCGTCTCGATTATCAGCCTCAATCAGGAACGGCTTTCTGATGCTGAGTTTGAAGGAAAAGTTATTTTTACTCCTCTCTTCATTGCTGAAGGAGGAGGCGTCCTCTTTACGGCTGAACCTGAGCTTGTTCTTGACAGCGCAAAAAACACCGGTGAAATTTCACTGAAAAACTTTTCCCTGGAGACTATGCTCTTTGATTTTATCCAGATGAAGGGCGGCAGATATATACATCTTCCTGGGAAAGGTCTTCTCAGCCCGATTACGAACTATTTCCACCAGATCGATTATGAGCAGTTTTTTTCCGGCTCTCTGGAGAACATTTATGCTCCGGGATATCTTGCCGAAATTGCGGTTTTCCCAGGCAGTTTTTACTTCCGCACGCTAGTCTCAATTTTCCCCAGAACTCCGTCAATACCGGATCCGGAATCTCAGTGGTTCCCCTGGGCCCGGATACCGGAGGACCTGACAATAGAATATGAAGGGGAAACCATAGACATGATTCTCATGGATGTTGAGATTGATGATTCAGAAACCGCCGATCCCCTGCTGAAAAATATAAGCCTTTCCGCTGAAATAGGCGGAGCAGTCTCCCTTTTTGATTTTTCAGCTCATTATTATCATGGAATTGATAATACTTTGATCCTGCGCTCCCGTCTTGATTTCCCCAGCGGCATTCTCCAGTTTTACGATCTTATCCTCTCCCCGAAAATAACTACTGTTGACGCTTTCGGCTGTAACTTTGAACTTTTATCCGGGGGATTCCAATTCTGGACAACAGCTTCATTTGTCCCATGGAAAACACTTGCCACAACAGAGTTTTCCGAGCTTACCCAGACAAACGGATTTGAACAGACCCGTTATCTTGAATATGCCGGGGGAGCAGGATATACCTTCCGGTACCCGTCGATTTTCATTGCCGCAGAAGCCCAGCATGCCCATGCATTTACCTCGGAAACAGCAATCATCATGCCCTATTATTATTCCCTTGCCGGCGGCATTATTACTGCTGATTTTTTCTCAGGCGATTTGACTGCGGGAGCGGTATATCTTTTTTCCCTTTCGGACAACAGCTCAGCCGCTGTTCTCAGTCTCACCTACAGTCCTGTTCTGGAGTTTAAGGCCCGGATATCAATACCTGTTTTTTTCGGGAAGGAAAGAAGTGATTTCGGCATGTATAAAAATAATCATACAGCAGGGCTAACTTTTTCATTTTTCTTTTAAAACATATTGAAAAAAGTAATATTAGCTATATACTGATACAATATTACTAATTAATTTTGGGAGGAATTATAAATGAAAAAATGGATACTTTTTGTACTCGGAGGGCTTCTGATTCTCTCCCTTACGGGATGTGATCTGCTTTTCGGGGCAAAAGACGTCAAAGCGAGAAATTTAGAACCCTTTACTACAGGCACTCTGCCGGGAGATAAGGATGAGACTCTGTTAGCCATGACTATGGGCGGAGCAGCTTTGGGGATGGCGATGGGTGATTTCTTTGACAGCGATAAATTTTATAATGCCTGGGATTCCGGTATGGAGGATAGGTACCCGGTATTCAGAACAATGTTTTTACCGAAGGCAAAGGATTTACCGACTGCAAGGGACATCACGGTTTCAGGTTATTTCAGTGATAATGCGACAGAATCAGATGTTCAGATTAAGGATGAAACTGTAGCCGGTTATATTTCCGGTCTTGTCACTGTGAAAAATTTTGATGGGAATTATTCAGCTTCCTATACAGAGAATGCTGATTATTATCCGACATCAATGTCGGTGAATTTTGCTGTAAATAAATGTTCAATCCTAGTCAGCAACGATTATGACGGAGATATGGGATATGTGATCAATTCAGCTGAAATGAATGTCGATGCAAAGGGTGAAGGCGGAGCTACAATTACATGGCCGGATGTAATCGGGGAAGAAGATATTCCCTCAAAAGTTGCGGTAAATTATGATGTAGATATCCAGTATAAGGGCGGCTTTTCCATGTCTGCTGATGCCAGCGACGGATACTGCGGCAAGTTTATTTTCGAGATAATCTTGAAAACTCAGGAAGATTTTTCCTATGATGTTGAGACCGCATATGATGATTATTCAAGTGGAGATACTCCGTCAACGCCGGATCTGGATCTTTCAGTTGTAATTGAAGTCTATAATAATAACAATGACCTCATTGCCGGACCTTTTACCTATACCCAGGATGATCTCATAGATTTCGGTACAGCATTTGCTGAAGATATGATGATTTAGTTGATTTTTCCATCCATTTTTTAAGAATGATGTGAAGGCTGTTCTGGAAACGGAACAGCCTTTTTTATTTAAAAATCAATATTGCGAATTACCCCCAATACCACTAAAATATCTAATATAACATCAATATGAAACAGAAAAAAAATCTTACAGTCCTGACAGCTGTTACTGACAGTAAAGAATAGCACCTCATAATGGAAATACTGAATAAGGAGTATCAGGGTGTTGAATTCTATTCTCCTGAATCTCTCGGCGGTTTGGATTCACTCCTGGATGAACATGAGATTGATATCATCATCCTTGATCTTAATTTCCAGAATGGAGCTCTGGCAGACTGGCTTTCCCTCTGGCCCCTCCCGTTTATTATTATGGCATCTGCAGATGACAGAGAGAGACTTTCCGAACTGCTCAAAGATGAAGCAAGCTCGTTTATCCTCAGGGAACCAAATTACCGGTATATAGAAGTCCTTCCCATTATGGTTAATAAAGTCCTGTCCTACCGCGAACTGCAGACTATTCAAAATAAGCATCTCCGGATAAGTGAGCGCAGATATCTTGAACTTGTTCAGGCTTTGCCGGATATTGTCTATCATATTGATGAGAAAGGTGAATTTATCTATATCAACGAATCCGTACGGTATTTAGGGTTTGATCCTCTTGAATTAATCGGTAAACATTTTTCCGTAATTTTGGCCCCCGGGGAAGCGGAGCGGGTCAGCAAGGGCCTGGTCCTTGAGAAGTATAAGGGGCAACAGACAGGCCCAGAAAAAGCTCCCAAGCTCTTTGACGAGAGAAGGACCGGAGAGCGAAAAACAAAAAATTTAATAATTAAATTGAAAAAAAACAGTAAAAATATTTCAGAAGAGGATTTTATCGGATCAGTTACTGCCTATGGAGAGATCAGTTCCGCCGGATTTATTTTTGATGAGCAGGAAGATATACCAAGAGGAACAGTTGGTATTATCAGGGATGTAACGGAAAAAATAGGCCAGGAACGGAAACTCCGTGATTCGGTGGAAGAGAAAACAATACTTCTCCGGGAGGTCCATCACCGGGTCAAAAATAACCTGCAGATAATTCTCAGCCTTATGAACCTGCATTGCAGGGAAGGGGAGGGTGAAAATCTTCACTACCTTCAGGAACTGGAAGCCGAAATTCACTCTATGGCGTTAGTTCATGATCAGCTCTGCAGATCTGATTCCCTCAACAGGATTGATATGCAGGGTTATATCAGGACACTCTTCGAACGTCTTTGTAAAATATATAATATAAATGACGGCAAAATACAGTTTACTGTTTCCGCTGAAAATGTATCTCTGAAACTTGATAAAGCTACACCTGTCGGTTTAATATTAAATGAACTTGTTTCCAACTCAATAAAACATGCTTTCCCGGAAAAGCAAAAGGGGAATATATCGATAAGTTTTAAGCGGCATGACCGGGGGCATTTTCTTCTTCGGGTGAAAGACACCGGTGTGGGTTTTAAAAAAGGAAAGGACCCCTCGGGGAAAGCCAATATCGGGCTGAGGCTCATTGAATTGCTGGTCGATCAGCTTCAGGGAAAACTCCTGTTTTCCGGGGATTCCGAAGGAGCGGATATTTCCATAGAAATACCGGAAGAGGTTTTACATGCGAATATTGATTGCTGATGATTCCCTTTCAATCAGGCAGAGTTTGCGGTTTATCCTCGAGCAGAAAGGCTATCACGTTGTGGAGGCAATTGATGGTGAAGGCGCTTTAGAAAAACTGCATCAATTGCCCTTTGACTGTATCATCACAGATATTAATATGCCCAAACTCAATGGAATCGAGTTTATTGAAAAGGCACGGAGCACAAAGGCCGGAAAATATATCCCTATTCTTGTTCTAACTACTGAGACCCAGAGACAGCTCCTGGAAAAGGGTAAAAAAGCAGGAGCTACTGCATGGATTATCAAACCTTTTAATAACGAAAAACTTCTTACCGCCTTAAAAAAGATCCTTAACTCATAGCTGCCTTTATTTTTTCCACCATCATTCCTTCCGGAACCGCGCCTTCCGCAAATTCCGTTTCATTTATCACTGTCCTGGGAACCCCCTGGACCTGATATTTATTACCCAGATGGGGAAATTCCGTTACTTCCACCATATCCGCTTTTACCTTATCTGAGTACAGCGCCATGTGATGGGCTAGGATAACAGCCCTCGGGCAGTAAGGACAGGTAGGAGTTACAAAGACCTGAAGGTGGATGTCCTCAGTAAGAGAATCAAGAAAAGTCCTGGTGTCATTTTCCAGGTCTGCCTCTCCCATTGAAACTGATGTAACGGCTTCAATAAGGGAGGTAAATTCATATCCTCCGGGGATGCCGTAGAATTTAATTCCGAAATCCTTTTCTCCTGCAATGACTACTCCGGGAATTTTGTCAATTCCGTATTCCTTCGCCTTATCCGCATTGTCAATGAAGTCATAAACTTCAATCGATATTTTATCAGAGAGTTCCGCCAGTTCCTCCATCAGGGAATGTGTGTCTTTGCAGAACTGGCATTCCATTTTCTGGGTGAACACGATAATCCGTACAGGTTTCTTAAGATTTTGGAATTGTTTTCTTACTTCTTTTTTAATATTTTCCTGTAATAGCATTTTCTCCTCCTTTTTTTATTGTAATGATTGAGGAGTGCGGATTGTCAAGGTTTCATACCGGAATTCGCGTTGAACCTCTGTGTCTGGTGTAAATATTACCGAATGCTTTCAGCCGGATAAAGGATTGAAGAAAATAAGCATATTTTTGCGGAACTGCACATGAATACAGATGAATTGATCCGTCCTGCCGTACAGCCATCTCTAGTTTTTTTCTTCCTTCAATCATTACAGCTGTAATTTTTTCGTAGTAAAGATTATGGGTTATCTGACTGGTTCTGTCAGAGGCGGTAAAAGTAAGGATGCATTTATTATCTTCAAGGGTGAGGACTGCTTTTTCCGGGACCTTAAAGTCTTTTTTGATGGTGCACCGAATATACAACCCTTGGGCTGCTTCTTTTGAGCAGTAACCGGGAACCATTTTTTCATATTCCGACAGAGAGAGAATTTCACCCTTTGAATTAACCGCCCCCTTTCCCTGAATGAGCTGCCAGGTTTCTCTGCAGGAATCACAAAGAACGGCTCCGTCATAAAAGTAACGGACAGTAAAATATTTCCCGCACGAAGGACAGCGGAAAAACAGCATGCTGAAGCTCCGATGCTTTAAAGGATGTATCTCAGCCCTCAGCAGAGAGTCTCTTTTTTCTTCCCGTTTTTTTATACGCTTTGCTGATGCTGCAGGATCTGAAGAGCTGTCCCGGATAAAAAATCTTGTCCT
>Ga0272441_10008172_pt1 | contig 16695 bp, 14 predicted proteins | sample SSMProp6N_FD_193582 | JGI IMG/M metagenome (GOLD analysis project Ga0272441, IMG submission 193582) | Marine sediment archaeal communities from Little Sippewissett salt marsh, Falmouth, MA, United States - SSM-Prop-6N | ecosystem: Environmental > Aquatic > Marine > Wetlands > Sediment ...
ATAATGCCGGCCCTGATCTCTTCGGCGATGAAGGCCGAGGTGTAAATCGTTAGCGCAAGCACACCTACAGCAAATTCATAGTTATGCGCATAGAGCCACTGGTTAACCGAATCTGGCAAAACCGCATCAGATCCGAAATACCAGAAAAACAACTGGATAAGAAGCGGAGTGTTTCTAAAAAACTCAATGAAGGAAATCGTAATCCATTCAAGGATTTTGATACCGGTCATCCTCAACGTGGTAATGATAGTGCCAAGAATCATTGATAAAATAATGGAGATTCCGGATATCTTGAGGGTTATTACAAACCCCTGGATAATCCAGTCCCGGTATTCACCGGTCAATACGATCATCCAGTTAAAATCGTAGTTCATGCACTATCTCCGATGAAAAGAGGTACCCCCAAGGGGGCACCAGGAGTGTTATTCTATTGCATGGTCTTTATTTGGGAAAAGTCTCCATCTCCCAGGTAAGGGGGATGTAATACTTGGTATCAGGACCGAACCATTTATTATAGAGCTTAAGATAGGTCCCGTCTTCCCACATTTCGATCAGCGAGCGGTTGACAAAATCACGGAAATCGGAATCATTTTCACGCACACCGATTCCATAAGGTTCATTGGCAAAAAAATCGCCCGTAATTTCCCATTTATCAGGGTTATCGTCGCTGGCTTTGAGCCCAACCAGTATCGAGGAGTCGGTAGTAACAGCTGAGACCTTTCCCTGTTTCAAGGCCAGGAATGCCTGGGGATAGCCCTCATACGAGATAACAGTACAATCAGGCTGCACGTTTTTTATATTCTTCTCACTGGTTGAGCCCTTGGCCGTCCCGACTCTTTTGCCGGCCAAATCATGATAACTCTTTACTCCGCCGCCTTTCTTAACGAGAAGTTTCTGCCCATCCATAAAATAGGTAATCGTGAAATCGATCACCTCATCCCGGGACAATTTGTGTGTCATGGTGGCAGCCGCCAGATCAACCGTTCCCTGGGCAAGCTTCGGTATTCTGGTTGCAGATGTTACCGGTTTCAATTCAAGCTTGACTCCCAGTTTGTTGGCTAACTCGCGACAGATGTCGACATCAAACCCTACCAAAGCCTTAGTCTTCTCATCGACATACCCGAAAGGAACAACCGCATCTTTTACCCCGGCCGTCAGAACGCCTTTTGCCTTTACATCTTCCAAGGTTCCGGCATTGACTGCAACAACTGAGGACATTACAAACAGCAAAGCTGTCAGTAGAACAAAAACAAAACTTACTTTCTTCATGGTACTACCTCCTTAAAAAACTTGGTTTATGGTGCTAGAGTATTTCTTTTAAGAAGAGTTTAGTCCTTTCATGTTGCGGATTTTTGAAAAAATGCTCCGGGGTGCCCTTTTCCAGAATCTTTCCATAATCCATAAAGAAAATTCTTTTTGCAACTTCCCGTGCAAACCCCATTTCATGAGTCACCACGATCATGGTCATGCCATCCCTGGCCAGATCAATCATGGCCTTAAGAACCTCGTTTATCATTTCCGGATCAAGGGCCGATGTTGGCTCATCGAACAACATGATCTTAGGTTGCATGGCAAGACCACGTGCGATCGCCACCCTCTGCTGCTGACCGCCGGATAGTTCAGCCGGATATTTATGGGCCTGGTCGTATATGCCAACCTTATCCAACAGGGCAGAGGCGATCTCTTCCGCCTCATTTTTCGACATTTTCTTGACCTTGATGGGTGCCAGCGAAACGTTCTTCAAGACAGTGATGTGCGGGTAGAGGTTAAACTGCTGGAAAACCATTCCTACGTCCGCCCGGAGTTGATTTATATCAACGTCAGAACTGTAAACATCTTTGCCTTCGACAAATATCTTACCTTCCTGAACATCTTCCAGGCGGTTGATACATCTGATAAATGTACTTTTGCCGGAACCGCTCGGTCCGCATACGACAACCACCTCGCCGGGTGTTATGTGTTCTGTGATACCCTGGAGGACATGGAAGTCATCAAACCATTTATGGATCCCCTCAACTCTAATCAAAATTAACTCCAATTCCTATTTTTACTGTAATTTACAGTAATGGAGATTTTAATCGTGTGTCAAGTACTACGGTGATTATTTCAAATTATTACTAATCATTTTAGAACTCTACCCTCGAGATGTTCAACACAAATAAAAAAAGTTTAAATAATTTAACACAACATCTTTTCACCTTAACCCCAATGAGTTAAATTGTAAAACACAATTCATTTAAAACGTTGACAAAAATTCAAATAATGAATATCTTTCATCTCATGAATAACGCTCATAATCGAGCCTGGTAATAAAATAAACGCAAAGATCATCGATAAGGAAGTATGAATATTATGGGATCAATAGAACGACGCCAGCGTGAAAAAGAACAGAGGAGACAACATATATTGAATGCTGCCCGCAAATTGCTTCTGAAGAAAGGAATTGCCGCAACCTCAATGAATCAAATTGCCCGTAATGCCGAGTTGAGCGTAGGAACATTGTATCTGTATTTTAAGAACAAGGAAGAACTGTATGCCACCCTTCAGGAAGAGGGGCTCGATATGCTCTATGATAAGATTCAACAATCCCGGCTGCTTGGCAACACCCCTGAAGAAAAGCTTAAGGAAATGGCAAATGCCTATCGAGACTTCAGCATAGAACACAAAAATTATTTTGATATCATCAACTACTTCCTCACCTCTCCCGAAATTGTGTTTTCGCCCGGTTTCAAGTCCAGGATTGATGAACACGGCAATCGGATTATAAACCTCATTGAGGAGGTGATGAGAAACAAGATTGACCCGAAAATAAAAAGCGATATGGATGTCCGTCGCGCCTCTTTAGTCTACTGGTCTAATCTGCATGGCATGCTGCAGTTCAGAAAACTTCAAAACACCATCCTCAAAGATCAAAATTTCGAGGATCTTTATTTGTTCAGCATTAAATATATTCTGAAGAGCCTCACAGAAAAACCTGAGAACATGTCATAAAAAATTGTTTTCCCTGGCTAATCATCCGGAGTTATTCTTCCCGGGTCTATTATGTTGATTTGGCAATATTTATTTGCTATTCTAAAATGGATGTAATCAACTTTCTATGAGATGTGAAAATGAGGACTTACCCTTGGTGATATATATCTGTGCCTGATGGGTAGCGAATTAATCACTATGATTATTCAGACAGGAGAATAACGTGGCCAGGAAACAAGAATGGAAAACTTTCGGTCAGAAATTGCGTTCCATCCGGGAAACAAAGGGATTAAGCCTTGAAGATTTATCCTTGGAGACAGGCTATACCTCGGATTTACTCGATCAGGTAGAGAAAGATGAGACCGTTCCTCCGGTTTCCCTTGTCCTTCAACTGGGCCTTACTTTTCATGTTGACATGGAACATGTTTCACTGAAGGATGAAAAAAAAGCATCCAGAAAACGGGCTCTCAGCCACAAAAAACGGGTTGATTCATACTCATATGAATCGTTGACCAGTTCAGGATTAGATAAACATTTACGTGCATATCTTGTCACTATAGAACCGAAAACAGAACATCGCGGGGCGGAATATCATCATGAAGGCGAAGAATTCATTTATGTATTAAAAGGTGGACTGACGATTCAAATTGGTGAAAACATATCGACCCTCACAGTCGGGGAAAACATTCACTTTAACTCTGCCCTGAATCACCTTTTAAGTAACCCGACCAAAGAGACTGCCGAATTGCTTGTAGTAATTTATGTGCCTTGAGGAGTGACTATGTCATTTCAACTGACTAGTGAACAGGAAATGATCAGACTGATGGCAAAAGATTTCGCCAGGAAAGAGCTGAAACCCTTTGCAGACAAACGTGATGAAGAAAATATTTTTCCTGACGATGCCGTCAGGAAGATGGGCAATCTCGGATTGCTGGGTATGATGGTTTCTCCTGAATATGGTGGTTCAGGCGCCGGTACTGTAAGTTACAGCCTTGCGTTGCAGGAAATAGCATATGAATGTGCTTCGACAGCGGTAACCATGTCGGTGGCAAATCTCTCCACGGAACCCTTGTTGAAATTCGGCAATGACTACCAGATAAAATCTTATCTTATCCCTTTGGCAAGCGGTAAAAAGCTGGGAGCTTTTGCCTTGACAGAACCCGAGGCCGGTTCAGATCCGGGGGGCATGAAAATGCGCGCCGAAGACAAGGGCGATTATTATCTGGTCAATGGCACGAAGATTTTTATAACACACGGTGATCAAGCCGAAACTATCAATCTCATTGCCAGAACCGACCCGGAGAAGGCAACCAGAGGATTATCTGCCTTTATTGTTGAAAACACCTTCCCGGGTTTTTCTGTCGGCAGCAAGGAAAATAAGATGGGACTGCGTGCTTCTCATACTGTAGAGCTTATTTTTGAAGATTGCAAAATCCCCAAGGAAAATCTCCTGGGCCGTGAAGGCCAGGGATTTAAGATTGCCATGACTGCCCTGGACAGTGGCCGTATCGGAATAGCTTCTCAGGCTACCGGGATCGCCCGGGCATGCCTTGATGAAGCCATAGCCTACTCTCGCAACCGCAGGCAGTTTGGTAGAAGCATCAGTTCTTTTCAGGCCGTTCAATGGATGATTGCTGATATATCAACCCAGCTAGAGGCTTCCTCCTGGCTGACGCTTTCAGCCGCAGATCTGAAAGACCGGGACCTGCCATTCACCAAAGAAGCCTCTATGGCAAAACTGTTTGCATCTGAAACAGCCAACAAGGCTGCCTACTCTGCATTGCAGATCCATGGAGGTTATGGCTATACAAAAGAATATAAAATCGAGCGACTCTATCGTGACGCCCGGGCAACCACGATCTACGAGGGCACATCTGAAATTCAACGTATTGTCATCGCCAGGGAAATGCTCCGTCAATAACAGCCAGGTATCCATACTGAAAAAAAGCCTTTACAGTTGGAAAACTTCCTTCAATTTCAGGGCTTCTTCAATATTCCCTTCGAGTTTCAGCACACCCTGCATGAATTCCGTTACAATCTGCTTGCGCTTTAATAAAATTGCGGCCCAGGTGCCGGCCGGCACGTTTATGGTCAGTGCTGCATCTTCCGGTAACGAACCTTTTTGTGTTTTCAAGGTAGAGTTTGCAATTGTTAGAGCAAACTTCATCTCGGATGCCTTACCCTCCGGTAGTATATGCAAACCGATCACACATTGCCAATCAGTGGCTGCTGTAGGATTGAATTGAGCAAAAAAACCTTCTGTTAAATCCTCGGCCCTGGCGGCTAATGATGCATCAGTTTTATCTCTTTTAAAGCGAGAGAAGATGCCAAGTGCTTTTGATGCAAGTTTTTTCTCATCCCGGACTTTTTTCCAGGTATACATACCGGGCCAGGCTGATTCGAACTCGTCCAGATAGACCTCGCGGCGCTTCATGGATGACTTCTGGATCGCGAAAGCAAACTTCAATACCTCTCGGGCCTGCTGCCCGGAAAGCAGTGGATCTTCATCACCCCTGATAGCGGCAATGAAATTTCTGGTCGACCCCCTGAACCCTGCACCCCAGTCAGAATCGACATCATTGTAGTGTTTCCACTCTTTACCGTTAAAGAGGCTTACGGCAGGGCCTTCCAAGATATTCCCGGTACAACGGCGAACACAGATTATCCCTTTCGTGCCGGTAATCTCTACCCATTCATCATTGGCATAGTATTTTGACGGAATATTAAGTTCAAAGGAATGCGTATATTCACAGGTTCCGTAGCGTTTGCCGGCTTTGTATTTCCACATGATTACCGACGGACAATCCACAATTCCGTCGGCAGAATCAATCCAGCTTACCACCCTTTCGACTTCACCCAGCAGATACCAGGCCGTAGTCCACAAGTGATGACCATGATCAAAGGTTTGGATACCCAGGCCCTCTCCATGTTCCTTCATACGCCATTCCCAGGCGGATGCAGGGACATCCCAGCCGCCCGACGACCCTCCTATGTACTTGATTCTGATGTTAATCGGATCACCAATTTCACCGCTGTCCATCATAGACTTTGCCAGCACAAACGGCGGGTAGAAAACATAATTATCACTTACCTTGAATACTATCCCGGCTTCCCTGGTTGCCTTCAGAATGCGATCGGCACTCTCCATGCTGATGGTCATGGGTTTCTGTAAAGCTACATGCTTGCCTGCGCGGGCAGCAGCGACAACCATCTCTTCATGCAGATGGTGCGGGGTAAGGATTTCCACGGCATCAATTTGTGTGTCTGCCAGCATCTCCTGGATATCGGTGTAGTGTTTGAGCGCTCCCCACTGCTTTTTCCGCTGCAGGGCGCACTCACTGTCGCAGTCACATACCGCATGTATTCCGGCATCTGCAATTCCGTCGTAGCCCGGATAATGCAAATCGGAAATCCTGCCGCATCCTATAATACCAACTTTTATTTCACCCATTTTTACACCCCGACACACAAACATTTTTCAATCAACAAGCCCATATTACGGGCAGTTTTTCACCCAATAGTTTTGACTCTACTCTTTTACTGTGCCCAGTTCAATAGATTCAAATACATCCATTGGTTGCAATCGGGCGCTGAACATCAAACGTATTCCGGCTTGAATTATTCGAGCTGGTAAGCTAACGTAATTGTTAGAGTTCATTGTCTAAACAACATTTTCAACTCCGAGATTGAACCGGCAAAAATGAGCACCAGAGCTAGGGTCAATATTGAATCAAAGGAGGAAAGGGACTAATGGATCACAAAACGCAGACTTTACAACGTATCGAGAGAGCCGCGAAAATCGCGCAAGCCGGCGGAATCGATGCTCTCCTGCAATCCGGCGATTTTTCCAGATACCAGGATATCACACTGGCTGAGGCCCTGGTCCTGGGACTTTTACGCCAGAGGGTAAATAAATACATCGGCATTTTCGGACATGGGTCAACTGCCGTAGCCGAGGTACTCAGGGTCTATGAAGAGGCCGGACTTCTCAAAACCTATGCTGTTCGCAATGAAGTCGAAGCCACGCATGCAGCTACGGCCTTGCGCTGGGTCACCGGGGAAAAGGCCGCTGTGGTAACATCTATTGGCCCGGGAGCCATGCATGCCCTGGCCGGTTCCCTGGTCCCGGCCAGTGACGGGCTCGGGGTCTGGTTTCTGCTCGGAGACGAAACCACCGAGGATGAAGGACCCAATATGCAGCAGATCCCCAAGCATGAACAGGAATTGTTTCTACGCCTCTTTTCCACCATGGGTTCAGCCTATGTTCTGCACACCCCAGGTGCTGTTAGTACCGCCTTGCGCCGCGGTCTTGCAACAACCGAGCATCCTTTCCGGGCCGGCCCCTTCTTTCTGCTGATGCCCATGAACACCCAGCCGGTATTTATGCAAGGCTTCAATCTCGACGAACTGCCCTCAGGCGCTGTACCCCAAATCGGGGCAGCCGCAGATGACGGAGCATATAGCCGGGTGGCTAAGGCAATCCTGGAAGCCGAAAAGGTGGTTGTAAAAATAGGCGGCGGCGGCCGCAGGGCCGGCAAGGAACTGCTCGAATTTCTCGATCTGGCCGATGCTGTGGCCCTCACCAGCCCTCTGGTTTCCGGCGTGATTCCGTTCGATCATACACGCAACATGACCGTAGGCGGGTCCAAGGGCTCGCTCAGCGGCAACTTTTGCATGGAACACTCAGACCTGCTAGTGGCAGTCGGTACGCGCTCGGTGTGCCAGTCAGACTGTTCGCGAACCGGCTATCCCAATGTGACACAGGTGATTAATATCAATGCCGATATAGAAACCGCCATCCACTTGAGCAAAACCATCGCCCTGGCCGGTGACTGCAGGGCGACCCTGAAAAAACTCAACGAGGTTCTTAAAAAGCAAACCCCCAAGATTATTGAACCCCCTTCCGACTGGCTTGGACAATGCCGGGCCAAACGCAAAGAGTGGGACTCCTTTCGTGAAGAACGCTATCACAATCCGTGCCTGTATGACGAAGTCTGGGGCCGTGAAGTGCTCACCCAGCCCGCTGCAATCAAGATTGCCACTGACTGGGCCCGGGCCAATGACGTGGTCAGTTTTTTCGATGCCGGCGATGTGCAGGCCAACGGTTTCCAGATCGTGGAAGACGAACGCCTGGGACAAACATTTACCGATACCGGGGCCAGTTACATGGGCTTTGCAGTCAGCGCTGTCCTGTCAACGGCTTTGAGCACGCAGCCCTTTTATGCCCTTGCTTTAACCGGTGACGGATCGTTTACCATGAACCCGCAGGTTCTGATCGACGGTATCGAGCATGGTGCCAGAGGCTGCCTTCTGATTCTCGACAACCGCCGCATGGCTGCCATTTCCGGCCTTCAGAATGACCAGTACCAGGCCTTCTATGCCACGAGTGACAGCGTGGAGGTGGATTATGTGGCCTGGGCAAAAGCTATCAAGGGGGTCGAGGCCTTGCATGGCGGGTATACGACGGAAAGCCTTGTAGAGGCATTAAACAGGGCCAGAGCACAGGACGGCCTCTGTCTGATCCATACTCCGGTCTACTGGGGAAATGATCCGCTGGGTTCTATGGGTGTCTTCGGCCGCTGGAATGTCGGCAACTGGTGTGAGGAAACCCAGGCCCTAAGGCATAAAATCGGTTTATAAAACAGGAGATAGCAAAAATGGGCAATGACAAGAAGATTCAAGGGATCAACCGCAATCTCACCAGCTACGGCGACACGGAGTTCAGCAAATACATGCGCCGGGCATTCCTCTCATCGGCCGGATTCGACCGGCAGGATCTCGACCGTCCGGTTATAGGGATCGTCGACACCTCATCCGATTACAATACCTGCCACCGCCAGATGCCCGAGATGGTGCAAGCCGTTAAACGCGGCGTGCTTGAGGCCGGCGGACTGCCCATGGCCTTCCCCACGATATCCCTGCACGAAATCCTGACCTCGCCCACCACCATGCTGTTTCGCAACCTGGCTGCAATGGAAACCGAGGAAATGATCCGGGCCCAGCCCATGGATGCCGTGGTACTCCTTGGAGGCTGTGACAAGACTATCCCGGCCCAGATTATGGCTGCAATCTCAGCCGATATTCCGGCCATTTCGGTTGTGGCCGGCCCGATGATAACCGGATACTGGCGCGGCCAGCGTCTGGGTGCCTGTACCGACTGTCGGCGCTTATGGAATATGTATCGCAGCGGAGATCTTAATGATTCCGAAATCAGTGAAATCGAGGAATCCCTGTGTTTTACCGGCGGCACCTGCATGGTCATGGGTACGGCCTCCACCATGGCCTGCCTGGTCGAGGCCCTGGGCCTGATGCTACCCGGCGGGGCAACACCGCCGCATGCCTCGGGAGATAGGCTCAAGAACTGCGTTGCCTCGGGCAGACTTGCGGTTGATTTGGCCGTTAAAGGTACCCGGCCCAGTGATATTCTCAGCCGTGCATCATTTCACAATGCCATCACGGTCCTGATGGCTTTGTCCGGTTCGACCAATGCAGTTGTCCACCTTCTGGCCATTGCGAAACGCTCCGGAATAACACTTTGCCTTGACGACTTTGATACAGTGGCCCGGCAGGTACCTGTCCTGGTGGACTGCAAGCCGGCCGGCTCCGGCTACATGGAAGACCTGCACCATGCCGGCGGTCTGCCGGTTTTGCTCAAGTCGCTTGAACCACTATTGGCCCTTGATGCAATGACCATCACCGGCAAAACCATAGGCGAACTGATCGAAGATACAGCGCAACCGGGTGATTGGCAGACAACCATTCGCACCCTGGATAAACCCTTGAAAGGCACGGGTGCAATCGCGGTGCTGCGCGGATCACTGGCACCTGATGGGGCGGTGATCAAGGCTGCCGCAGCAACACCCGCCCTTCTGAAGCACCGTGGGCCTGCCGTGGTATTTGATTCACCGGAAGATGCAGTCAGACGGATCGACGACCCCGACCTGAGAATTACGCCGGAGCATGTAATGATCCTGCGAAATGCCGGTCCGGTAGGCGCCGGTATGCCCGAGGCCGGATCTCTGCCCATCCCCAAATACCTGGCTAAAAGTGGCATTACAGATATGGTGCGGATTACGGATGCCCGTATGAGTGGCACGGCCTACGGCACGATTGTGCTGCACTGCTCGCCCGAAGCCGCCATCGGGGGGCCGCTGGCCCTGGTGCAGGACGGCGACCTGATCGAACTCTACGTAGAAGGCCGCAGGATCGAGCTTCTGGTTGACGAACAGGAACTGGAAAGACGAAAACTCAATTTCAGGCCGAAGCCGCTGCCGCCGCGCGGCTGGCTTAAGCTCTACGCCAAACATGTCGAGCAGGCCCATCTGGGTGCGGATCTGGATTTTCTTTAATAAATGATCTTGCCGGACAATAAAATCTGTCTTCGGTTTTAATCAGTCTCTGCGCCGTAAAACCGGACCGATCGGATCATCTTCAGGCAAACGATCTTCAATGGACGTGTTCTCCCAGGAATCATCATCCGTTTGCGTGCTGGTATTTTGCATTCCGGCGCAGCTGGAAAGGACTATCGCCAGGAATGCCATCAGGTAAAGAATTCTAATCATCACCCTTCTCCATCTTACAAAATAGTAGGGGTTAGAATGTACAATTACAAGGGATTGATGGTTATGGGTTCGGAGTTAGTCTTGGCTTTGTAAATTGTTTTGGGTAAAAACTGATATTTTGAATTCAGGTTATAAAAAAATATGACACTTTAAAAGTATATAGTTCGTGCCAAAATCGCTATTCCGACAACATTGCAGGATTAGTATAGATCTCTTCTGAAGAGAATAACTTTTCAGAAATTGAGAAAATTAGAGTTATCGCAGTTATATGTACTTTGTAACGCCCAAGCCAAGCGGCGGTAAAGCCGTCCGACTTAGGCGCCTTGTTAGGTTTCATCTTCTAGCGCAGCCTCTGTAATTATATTTGTTTCTGATATGGGCGCTTCAGGAAACACTACAATTTCGCCCTCACAGTTAAAAATCGCTACACGACATTCTTTTGCGTAGTCAGTATCTCCGGGATTTTCCTTTAAATATTTAGCTGGCCCAAAGAGGTCTGGTGTTCTAATGAGAGCAGCTTTTACTCGTTGCGCAGCTGACAAACATTTTTGGGTGAAAAAAGGTTCATTTCTGTTTTCAACTTGTGTGAGCCTAAAAGCATTACCAAACAGTACACCCTTTGCATACTCTGAAACATCATCTCTAGCAAAATCTTCTTGTAGGTTTCGTTCTAATTGACTAAATTTAACGATATTTATTGCTCGATTATCTTTGCCTTCGGCTTCACCAATGCAGCGCCCTTCAGGACTAACAAACACAGCATCAAATTCTGATTCACCGTCATCGAATTGTTGAGCGTCGAATCCCATAAGTTTTAGTGCCTCTAAAATTGCTGCTTCAAGAGGCTTGCCATGCTCAAACAAAAGGCGGCGGAGTTTACCAGCCTCTATAAGTTCGCTCTCAATAGCCGCTTTTTCAGTTTGCAAATCAGATATCTTTGAAAAACATTCGGAAATAGCCAGTTCTAATTCACTTTCCTTTGCAAGGCGATAACTTGAGTCATTAGACCAATCTGGTGGCGGAGTTATTGTACTCTCGGATTTTAGAGAATTGGCGATCGAAACCAAGGATGAAATAAGACGCTTACCAAACTTAACAGCATTTTCTGTCCAGAATGTTTCATCTTTTTCTTCATCATAATAGGTAAATTCTTCTTCGTCATAATGTATTGGGGGCAGGAAAATAAGATGCCCAGTCGCACTTTGCGTATATGCTCCTACAATCCTTTTTCCAGTCGATGCCCTAACAAGTTCACCTTTGAAGTTGCCTTCAATTTCTACTTCGTAAGATGACATATTTGAAAACTCATTCCAGTATGTAGCAAGAAATTTGGCGTCTTTGTCAAGACGCATGGAAGTCCCACTTTTAGGTATAACGCTATCCAGATTTGGAATAGAATCATAGGAAGAAATAGGGGCAACAATATTCGTGGTAACACGGCTCCGACCAGTGCCTGAATGTTGTTTTTCTCCAGAGTATCGAAAATATTCTTGAGGTTTTACCAGATATACAAGTACTATCTTCCCAGAGTTTACGGCTGCAACTATTTCTGATCTCCAGTGGTCTACATACTCTTTTACGCTAAAGGACGAATACTGACTTAGTAGAGGTTTGCCGTTATAGCGTTCGTAACTGCTAACATTTGACAAGTGCGGCTCGATAAGTATGATATCTGCATCTAAAAGAGTCTTGTCCGAACTGAATTCGATATATTCGAATTCATCTCCAGGAAGCTCAAAACCTAATGTAAATATTCGATATTTTACCATTATTTGATGAAACCTAACAATTACTATGTAGAAAAAAAGGTTTCATATGGGCTATTAGCCAAGCAAATGCAGAAACATAACAACAATCTTATATACCTCCGAATATATTGTTTGGATTATATCATCATTTGAAAAAAAGGAAAGTCGAATATGTTATACGGAATGCGCGATCCCTCTGTGCCATTAGAGTGAATTGGCTAAAACTGAATATATCTTCCGAAGATCATAACAAGCGAATTAGCAGGTAACAATCCATATAACTATAAGATATATCAGCAGAACCAAATCTGAAACATCAAGATTTAAATCACTTGTACTTCTCCCCCGCCGGGTGCCGTTTATACAACTCCAGATCAAAATCCCTGGTAAAGGGTTTTCCCAAGTAGGGATCACTGGTCTTTTGCATATGATCATCCATCAACTTGCGCATAGAATCCAGGATGTCAGCATGTCCGGGGTCAGCTGCCAGGTTGGTCTGTTCGTGGGGATCGCCGGCCAGATCATAGAGTTCTTCGGGCACACGCGGTTTCTTCCAGGGCTGATTGGGCAGCTCGCAGACCCTGTGGGCCCAATCCATGTGGCTGTTCTGATCCAGCCCCTTGGCAATGTCGGAATAGTTGCGGATGTACTTCAGCCTGGATATTCTTGCAGCCCTGTCTGGTGTATTTTCAAAATGGTTCCAGCGTGTCCTGCCAGTTGTCAACCGACCATGATCCCATATCGCCGGAAAAATCGGCCCGGCCGGAATCAAATTCAATCTCGATGGTGTTTCCCGCTGATAACGTCATTGATCCTGAAGTCAAGATGCCGGATGAATCGCGGACAATTGTTTTGCCATCCAAAGGAGTTATCAGGTCTTGCGGGGTTTCGATCAGCACAAAACCATCGATTCCCGGTACCTGAATCTCTCCATTGATAAGAAGCACCACATAGGTAACATCCTCAACAACAAGTTCCTGCTGCTGATAGCGGAATCCAGGGTTGAACAGGTACTCCTGCCCGTCAACAGCAAAGCTTCCGCCAAGGGTATAATCCCTGAATTCGCTTTCATAGTCCATCCCCACTATGTCAAGGGGGATCAAGGCAACATTAATTGGATATAAAGGATCTCCCGAAGAGTATGTCGGATCGTCGGTCCCGTAGTATATGGTGTATGAAACTGACCATTGCCCGTAATCTACGGTTCCGAAGGAATACTGGGCGGTGAGTGTATCAGCAATCTGAAGATTTACTGCTTTTACAAAAAATTCTTCCAGACCACTCAAGCTGGCCTTGAAATATCCGTTGAAGGTTCCGGTCAGATCATTCACATCTGCTTCGCTCGTATAGGTGCAATCACCAAATGCATATCCGGGTTCACTGAAATTTACGGAAAATGAGCCGCTGAACGGTCTCCTGCCGGTTATGATATTCTGAATTCCGGGGTTGATGTACAATGCCGAGAGGTTGCCGTCTGTATCGATAACGGTAAAGGACGTGCTTATACCCAGAATGAGCTGCGCTAGTTTCTCAAGTGTATCCGGATCAGTGAATAAGGTATCCATAATCAGTTCACCGGCAACCGCGATGGGGTCAGCCATCATTATCCGGTAGATATTTTCATCATCTCCCGAACTGTCTGAATTCATATAGCCGATGCCGGCATAGGCAGCATACAGGATGTCTTCGGCTATAGCTGGTGTTGATATTTCCACCTTGGTTGAGGCAACCACCTCGATGTTCCAGGTATGTGAATATGTGCCGAACATCGATGATTCCACGACCCTGAGCGTGTGATCGCCGATATCGCTGTCATCCGGGGCGTAGTTGTACACCTTCATCCCTTCGTTAGCCGCAACTTCGTCATCATCGAAATACCAGGTGATGGCGGCTGATGTAGGAAATACCTGGATGCTGAAATTCAGCTCATCGCCGGCCTCCAGGGAAACAGACCCCGAACCGGGTGACTGGGAAAGGATACAACCATACAGCAACAGCAGGGTGATGAATCCCGCAGCAATCTGATAAACATGTTTTTTCATTTTCCAACCTCCTTGTTGTAAATAAAACATTATTTTTCTTTAAGACTTAAAAACTGCATGTTGGGTCTCTCCTCTGTGATCAACCCGAATGAAACAAACATATGATGCCGTTTACTTATCTTATATATAATGATCATGTCGAATAGTAGCAACAGTCTGTAAAATCTTTTCAGGCTGCCATACATATTTTAAAAAGAAAAAGATCAGGCAGGGCAGTATACTGCCCTGCCTGACTGAGTGCTTCCTTATGGATTAACAATTTGAAGGACAACGATAAGCGGGCTGACCACCGAATTTATATCGGCAATTACCCCTGCGTAGGCATAAGTACCATCCGGATAGTCACCATCAATTCTCAAGAAACCCGCAGTTTCCGGATCAAGCTGATATTGCAGACCGTCGATCAGGCTGTAGTTGTATGTATCATCTACCGCCAGGTAGAAAATAGGAAGCTCTTTGTTGATAATCTGCCACATGATTGGCTGCCAGTCTCCGGTACAGCCGTCGTATACGCCCCTGGTTCCCCAGTAGGTTAAGAAGTCACTTGGATAAGTATCGGTTACATAGAACGGATACATATTCGGGGCAAACAGGGGATAGCTGGTTTCCGCATCTCCGACATTTAGGTAGTAAAAACCGGAAGTTCCAGGCAAACCTAATCCAAAACCGGCATACAACCCTCCACTCACATCATTCCAGGTAGAAAGATCGGTTGAATACTCCAGAGTAAACGTAGTGAAGTTCGGGCCCAGGATGCCCAGTTCAGCGATCTGATCGGCGCTCAGGGCAGTTTCGTACACCCGCAGCTCGTCCAGCATGCCGTTGCAGTATTGCCCTGCCTCGAATCCGCCGCCGACAGAGTCCTGATCGCAACCCAGCCAGAACCCGCCATCATCAACAGCTAATGCACCTGATACTGTAGCGACCCCAGCAGGTGAACCGTTGATATAGAGGGAAAGCGTACCAGATTCTCGTGTGAGGGCAACATGATAGTAGGGCAAAGCTAAAAAACTGGCATAAGCAGTTGGAACAGTAATGACTGCAGACGATCCTTTGCAGAATACTTTAAAACCTTCATCATCGATGTACAGCAGCAACTCGTTAGCTTGCGATGCATTCGCACACGATAGTGCCCCGCCGTCGTTCCAGCCAAGAGCCCAGAACGCCACCGTGAAATCATCAAGACCGTTCATTATGCCGTCATCCATTTCAACGAGGTCGTCGATACCGTCGAATTGTATCCCTTCAAAAATCTCGAACTCCGGGTCGTCCCCTACGGTATACGTTCCATATGCATCTTCACCTACCGGGTCCCAGACCCCGTCTGCCCACGTCCCTACAGCGGCTGCAAGCGAACTATCAAATGGGAAATATGCAATCAAATCATCCCACAAGGTATCTCCGCTTTCTTCTATCACCCAGGAAACAGAGTCTGTATCTAGGATGCTATAGGCCGTTGCTGTCAGCACATGACTCCCCATACCGTCTTCAAACGCTGTATAGGTATATGTACTTCCCTGGGCCACCGGGTTCCCATCAAGATACCATGCGATAACGGCCGGTTCGGGAAAGGCCTGGAGTACCGCAAAGTTCTGGTCATCACCGACTGTGATATCCACGGTCCCCTCTGACGGCGTGATCGAAATGATACATCCGCTGATGGCCGCCGCCATCAACAATGCTGCTAGAAAAAATAAAACCCTTTTCATTTACTACCTCCTTGTAAATATTTTAATAGTTGTCAGGATATCCCTCCTTGAACTGATAACAAAACATTACACCTTATGGATGGATAAACTAACCCATGCAGTGTAATAATTTAGTTCTCAACATGATATTGTCAATAGGCTTAATCACTCATTTTGATTGGGTTTATACACCTTATCAACATAGATCTTAACATCTATGTGTAATTAGTAAGTATTTACGCTTTTGATGAAAACAGACCATTTTTTCAAGCACATGGGAAAGAGTTGCCACTTATTCATCACGGTAAAAATCTTTACAAATATAGCAATCAGTGAATTACCCCGCCTAAAAGGCGGGGCATCTTATTACACCGGCAACTAGATATGGCAATCCATGATGGACAATTACAAAGGAAATACAGACATCGTGCAGATTTAATGGTCATCTTTAATTGCCGGACTAATAACAAACTAACGGAGGGGGATTGCATCTCCCTTACCACCGCTCCGCACTCATCCCCATCCACAGAACGTGGTATTCTTCTGTGGTTTCTATAAAAGAAATATGGCTCTTCACAATGAAGCGTACTTTTAAGTTGCAAGGAGTGGACATACCTGCCTTTCTGGATCTGACAAAAGAAAACAGGAAGGATTTACGGCATGTCCACGAGTTTATTATATCACG
>Ga0272441_10008174_pt1 | contig 16687 bp, 12 predicted proteins | sample SSMProp6N_FD_193582 | JGI IMG/M metagenome (GOLD analysis project Ga0272441, IMG submission 193582) | Marine sediment archaeal communities from Little Sippewissett salt marsh, Falmouth, MA, United States - SSM-Prop-6N | ecosystem: Environmental > Aquatic > Marine > Wetlands > Sediment ...
GCGCCCTGTTCAGACATAGTGTCAATGTGCGGCGTGCGGTTCTTGACCGGCCCCAGCCAGCTCACATCGCCGTAGCCCAAATCATCACAGAAGATGATCACAAAATTGGGCGGCCCGCCGATCTGCGTCCCGTGCAGGCCGGCATCGTTGCTCCTGTCGGCCGCACAGGCGCTGCCGAGAATACAGCCAATGGCAAAAACCTCCGTTACAATCCATCTCTGCAATAGCATTGTCTTCATTTATCTACTCGCAACATCGGTCACCTTATTGGGATCTGCGTTGAACCCACCGGGGATCTTGAAGACCCAGTAGAACTCGCCGTGTTGGCTTACACGGCCAATGTCTTTGATGATAAGATTATCCCCCTGGTTGCTCCAGGACAAAGGAGTCTTGTCGGGATCGGCCAACAGGGTGATCCTGGCTCCCTTTCGGGCGTAGACCCCGTTCAAAGTGACCGACTCGCCCGGCTCGTTTTTGACAAACGCAAAGAGGTACTCATTGCTCTTGTGGCGCGTAAAGCGAATGCTCTCCCCTTGTTCTGATTGAAAAGGCAGGCGGGAACTGTAGACCGCTTCTCCGTTGGCCTCGAGGAACCGGCCGAAGGCGCGGAGTCGATCCTGGAAAACGTCGATAATGGTGCCGTCGGCTTTCGGCCCCACGTTGAGCAGAAAGTTGCCTCCCCGTGATAGAACATTGACGAAAACATCCAGCAGCTCCTGCGCGCCGGGGTAACGGTCGTCCCGATCCTCATACCAGGAATTGTAGCCGTAAGAACCGCCGATGCCTCGGTTCTCTTCCCACGGATGGGCGCCCCCTTCGGTTCCATGCCCGCCGTATTCGGTCGTGTACACGGCGCCGTGCTTGCCCCGCGTGTCTTTGCCCCAGCGATCGTTCCAGACAACTTCCTCTTTGTTGGGCGCGTTGTTGGCATACCAGGCCAGAAACTCCGTACTGCGCCAGAACGCGGAATTCCGATCCCATTCTCCGTCAGGCCACATGATCGAGGGCTGGTATTTCTTCACCAGATCCTTCATCTGCGGAAACAGATGCTTTGTGACGAATGCGTCGCTGTATTCCGGGTACTTGTTTCCCGGTAGATGGTCGCCGAAATCCCATTCCATCATGGAAATATACAGGCCGAATTTCATGTCCTGTTCCCTGACCGCCTGCGCCAGGGGCGCGATCAGATCCCTTTTGGGACCCACATCCACGGCGTTCCAGCCCTGGCTGTCCGGGCTGTCCCACAGACAGAATCCATCATGGTGCTTGCTGGTGAGCACAACATGCCTCGCACCGGCTTGCCGGAACAACTCCGCCCAAGCCTTCGGATCGTAGTTCTCCGCCTTGAACATGGGTGCGAACTGCGTGTAGCGGAAGTCTTTGCCCCAGGTCTCGTTGTGATGGGCCACCATGGTTTTGCTGCCGTAATCCGCGTCCTGAATCAGACGATAGTACCATTCCGCATACCAACCGTCGCACCAGGCCGGCACGGAATAGACGCCCCAGTGGATAAAAACACCGAACTTGGCGTCGAGCCACCATTCAGGCACAGGCCGGGAATCCAGCGACGCCCAATTGGCCTGCCACATCCGGGCCTCACTGCCCGAGACGACGGCGGCAAGGATCACGGTCATCAGCAACACATACTTCTTCATAACCCGATGTCCTTTCTTCGGTCGCAAATTCATGTAGCAGGTTCAACACGCGCATGGAAAAACATCGCGCGCTGAATCCGCCGGCCTGAGTTTATTGAGGACCGCCGTTGGTGACTGTCCCTACTCTCCCGTCATTGCCGACCACGCTCGGGCCATTTCATCGCCGAGCAAGAGGACGCCCTCGGTGCCGAACAGGACCAGATGATGAGGCAGATGAGCGGTCTTGACGAACCGGATGTTCGGGTCGGTCGCCGCCATGGCCTCGAGATCTTTGTTGACATCATACAGCTCTCGGCTTCCCGCAAAGCTCAGCGGAAGGATGGGTTGCTCTGTGATGATCCACTTGAGGTCGGGCAGCTTGAGGTCGCGACGTGTCGCATCGATGAAGGTCTTCAAACGGTCGGCGTATTTGTCGGCCATCCAGACCAAGGCCCGGTCATTCTCGCTGCAATGCCAGAAGATCGCCGGTATGTCGCATTGATATCCACGCTCCGTCAGGTCCTTGCGACATCTCTCTATGCCGGAAATCCATTTCCGGTACAAGTCGCGATGCTTCTCCTCGGAGCCTTCCGGAAGCCAATCGATGGATTGGGCGCCGCTATGGGTAAACTTGTAGATCGCCACCCCATGCGACCGGTCCACGTATCTGCGCACGGCCCGCCCGAAGCTCAGTTCCGGCCCGAAATTGCCGAGATAATCGACGATGCTGAGCGGTTCCCACGCCCGGGATGATGTGACATCGCCCAGAGAATACTGGTACAATACCTCCTGATTCCCCAGCAGACCGGCGTAGTGCCGAAACTGCTTGATCTGGGCGACATACGCCTCCTCCCCTTCCATGTTCCGTTGACCGCCGAGAACGAAGAGCTTCACCGATTTCGTCCTGGGCATCTCGGACCTGGACAGACTGCGATCTTTCGGAGCGGCGGCTTTGCCGGTGGCGGCGAGAAAGCACTTGGCATAGGCCTGGCCGTGCTGCAACTGGCCGAGGGTGCCGAAATGGTAATGCAGCCCGACAGGCCGACCGACCTTGAAGGCCAGATGAGAGGTGGGCACGAAATAGACCTGCGGGTCTGCCGCCACAACCGCCTTCTGCTGCACGCAAATCTTCGCCACGTTGGCACGGTTGTCCATGCCCCAGACGCCTTTGTTGCTGATCTCACCGACGAAGAATTTCAGTCTCGGGGCGTGCAGGTCCTGGCGAATGCGGGCAATGAAATTCGTCAGGTTCTTCTCGTAGGTGAGTTTCCCCTCGCCGTGAAACATGTCGTTCTCGCCCTGATGCCACATCATCGCTTCGATGCGGTACCTCTTGCCCTGGGCTTCCAACTCCGCCAGCCGCGCGCGCACCAGATTCATCATCCTGGAGTACAGCTTTTTGCTTTTCTCATCGCCGCCATCGGGATCCCAATCGTTGACCAGTGTGGTTCCCCCCCAGGCATCCTTGATGATCGCGATGGGATAGTCTACCCGGCTCTTGAGGCTCCTGGCGAAGGTGATCTCCGGACCGAACATCCCGTTCACCGGCTGCAGGGCCGTCCAGCCGTTGGACTTGCTCTCACGCCCGAGGTTATACGCGTAGAGCACATCGTCCTGTGCCTCCACCGATCCTCGAAACGGCGCGTGTCTGGCGACTTCATTCTCGTTCGTATCCGCCCCCTCCATGTTGGATTGTCCTGCGAATAGGAACACCCTGATCTCTTCCGCGGCCAGCGCCTGTCCCCAAATTGTCACTGTCATAACGACCAGAGCCAGTGTTGCAAGAAGTGAACGTGTTCTCACCATTTCTCCTTTCTGTCAGTGCGAAAGTGCATGCACGCGGACGGTAGCGACCAAGACTACCTGCTGCGACCGGATCACGATACCGAGGGAATCGCGGTGATGCTGCGGCCCGCGTGTACGGATAGGCATTTCGATGTTGCTGTCATGACACGACTATACGCCCGCCATCGGCACAGATCAAGGCAAAAGCCCCCCCCCGGCGGGCCGCTGTGTCTGTGCAAGCTTTTGGGCATAATTGTTTTGGACCCCGGCCAGCTATGGGTGGCAGCGTCAAGTCCGAAGGACTTGGCGATGGCGTAACGCCCCGGGCTCGTATAGCGCCACACGCGGCAGACAAGTTCCCCATCGCCAAGCTGGCGCTTGACGCTGCCACCCGCATGCCAGAATGTTTTCACAGACACGGGCCGCTCGCGGGGTCAGGTGAAGTTCCGCGTTGGCGCCGCGTCCTGTCCCTGTCGCAGCGCGGGCCATTCGGCGAACGCGATATAGAACGGCAGAATGATGTCCGCCACCGGGACGAGCATCAGCAGCGCCAGCGGACCGGGGAAGCCGGCCTTCGTGCAGATCTTCCAGAATGGGATCACCTTGAGGAGGGAAATGATCAGCCCGAACACCATGATAATGAGAATGACCACCATTTCGTAGACGCCCGGTATGAACGCACCGTCCATCTGGTTCTCCTTTCGGCCTTGCCAACTTTGTTCTTGGGGTCGCACGCAATGCTTCCGCCGACGAGCGCCCCGCGCTTCGGGACTCAGCAGATCATAGCATCCTCAGTTCGGTGCGGTCAAGGCCGACGTGACCCGTCTACGGTTGCGTCTCGTGCACTCTTGCGAGTCTCTCTTTTTCCTTCTGCACGGTCTTGTCGAGATCCCGTACGACGGCCTTGGCAATCGACCGAACAAGCCAGCGGCGCACAGCGTTCACCGCCAGCGCCTGTTTAACCGGCGGCATCTTCAGAAGCGCGTTGATCAGCGCGATGAGCGAGCGGTGGGAGCGTCTGTTCGGATCGTAGAAGAGCTGATCGGCCAGCTTGCCGCGCTCCAGCGCCATGGCCAGGGTCTTCTCGTTGTACTCATCGGGCGTGTAGATACGCCGGGGACGCCGGGCCAGCTCGATCGCGCCGACCGGACATTGCGCCACGCACACGCCGCAACCCAGGCACATGTCCTGATCGACGGTTGTGAAAGACGCCCTCCGTTCGATGGCGCCGACCGGGCAGACCTCCACGCAGCGCCCGCAGTTGGCGCACCTCTCGGGATCGATCCCGACGATGAAGCCCGAAGAGACCACCGTCGTCTGCACGTCGTACTTCCGCAGCCCGTTGAAGAAGCTGCAACAGCAGCTACAGCAGTTGCAGATATACCAGGGCTCCCTTTGCACGTTGTCGGCGCACTGGACCAGGTTGTGCGCTTTGCAGTCGTGAATGATGGTCATGGCCTCCGTGGCGGAGATTTCCTCACCCTGCCCAATGCGAAGAACGGTATCGGCGCCGGCATTGAGCGACATGCAAGTCCTGACGGGTCTGTCGCATATCGGCTGGCCCGCTTGCAGCCGCATCGAGGAGCAAATGCAATGTGCGACAGAGATTCGCCGGGCGGTCTTGATGATGTGAGAGGTCCGTTCGTAGTCGAGGATCTCGGTGTACTTTTCCGGAAGGCTCTGCTCCCTGACCATGACGCGAAAATCCTGGGTGGGCTTTCCGTGCCCGACGACCTCTGGGTAGAAGGTGTCCCAGTACTGCTGGAACAATTTCGTGATCTCGGCCATGGACAGATCGTCCCGGATCCGCATGAAGGTGAAATCCCAGAAGCCGGGAATGAACGGCATCGGCGTGTACAGACGCACACCGTCCCCGCAGTCGAGGTCGCCGACGAGAAACTTGTCGATCAGCCGTTCCAGCATCTCGCCGGTTTGGCGCAGATCTTTCCTTGCCAGCCTGGCGATCTGGGGCAGGGAGGAGAACTTCGCCGGCATGCGACTGAGGAAATCCGCTTCTTCGGCGGTGCAGTACAGCTTCAGGATCTTCAGAACCGCCGGATGCTCCGGAGCGCCGGACGGAGTCTTGTCGAGACGCCGCCGCCACATCTCGAACGGCCTGTCATCGCCGAGAGAACCCGCGTCACCCGCAGGCACACCCTCAGCGCAGCTTGCACCTTCCATACCATACTCCTCATGCCGGACGACCCGCTTCGACCCATCAGACAAACGAGTCGCCCTTCCCGGCCCGACGATCGCTGCAGCAGAGCAGCGTGCCGAGCCCTCCCTACGATCTCCTGGTCACACGTCCGGTCGGGCGGCGCCGAGGAAACAGCCAGTCGCGCGGAATGGCGACCAGCTCACCGTCGACAGCGACCTCACCGCCATCCGCTCTGTTGCCGTACATGAACGACAGGAACTTGACAAAGTAGTGGATGAGCAGTCCCGTGAAGATCGAACCGGCCAGGAGCGCCTCGGCCAGAGGCACATCGACGATCATCGAGAGGAACTTCGCGACGAGGAGACCCAACCCCAGAACCAAAACGCCAAAAATCGCCAGGATGACGGCAAGAACGCAAAGAGCAAACAGGAAACGCATGATTCACCTCGAGCAAAACCGTCCTACGGTGCAGGCTTCGATTTTTGGAAACGCGTGCGTCGCACCAGCGTTCGCGACCACGCCCGAACGATTTGGTGCAGGGGCTATCATAGTAACGTGTGCATGCCCGGTCAACAACGTCGGTCAGGCGAGGCGAAAAAGCCCAGCCTGTGCACGTGCGCGACTTGTAGAAGCGGTGTAGAGCCCCGCCCGTACCGCCGGCGTGGGTGGCTAAAAAGTGAAGCGGAGGTGGGAGCCGAGGACGTTGGTGTCGTGCCAGTGGTCGTCGTCGTAGAGGTACCAGAGGTAGAACAGCTCCAGGCGAATCGTCTCGGCCAGCGGAACGTAGAAACCGGCGTAGAAGCGCTGGCCGCTGAAGCGCCGGGAATCGAACTTGTAGAACAGCTCGTCGGCGATGTACGGCTTCACTTGCCACGATGTGAACGTCACAGGCGAGACCAACCGCACCTTGTGACGAAAGCGCCAGGCGGCGTCTTTATCCTCGACGTCGCGATACTCGAACCGCGAGCGGTTGGACAGGTCCAGGCCCAGCAGCTTGGAGCGCAAGCTCACGTTGAAATGGGGGCGGATCTCGCGAATCCAGTCCTCGCGGTCGCCGGTCTTGGCGTGCACCACCTTGAGCACCGCGGACATCTTGAGCCCGTCGGCCAGACCCGAGTAAACGAATCCGTAGTCGTGCTCCTGGTAGCCCAGCCGGCGCGCTTCGTCCTCGAAGTCGAATTTATGCTCGAATTTGAACTGCCAGTCGTCCCGGATCGGAACCAGGAACGAGGCCTCGCTCCAATAGCGAAAGTCCCCGTCGCTGGCCGAAGCCACCGAGCCAGCGCCGAGAAGGAGTGCCGCTACAACGATGACGGTAATATTCCTGATTGCGCTGCTTGTATCTATCACGGGGCCCCATTCATGGTGTCACTGCGTTCGAGAGATTGTAACGCCGCCCCGGGCAAATGCAACAGGCGCAAAGAGAAAGGGCTGCGCGCGAGGTCGCAGCCCGTGATTTGTTGATCCGTCGTGCCGCCGGTTCGACCGTTTTGCGTCGCGGCCTGAGGCGACCCTCCGTCCCAAGTGTGCCTACACGCCGGAGGGAACGATGAAAATCTCGACGCGGCGGTTCTTCGGATTGCCCTTTTTGCCGGCAGCGTTCGGGGCGATCGGACGATACTCGCCGAAGCCGCGTGTGCTCAGCCGCTTGGCATCGACGCCGCTGCTCTCCATCAAGTTCACCACGGAGATGGCGCGGTGTGAGGAGAGATGCCGGTTGGTCGGGTGTGCCGCCTTCGTGGCGGGCCGAGCGATGCGCATATCGTCGGTATGTCCGGCCACGATGATGCCGAACCCTTTGGCCGCGTCGCGGTTGAGGATGCCGCACAGCGTCCGCACCGCCTCGGCAGCGTTGGTCGTCACCTGGTCGCTGCCCCGCTCAAACAGCAGGTCGCTCTTGAACTTCACCAGGCCCCGTTCCGAATCGTACTCGACCATCTCGTTCTGGTTGGCGAAATCCTCCAGGGCCGTGCTCAACTCGACCGGCAGCGGCGATATCCCCAGGAGCTTCTCCTGCATCGACTTGATCAGCTCTTCCTTCTTGGTCAGATCCTCTTCCAGAGCCGCGATCTTCTGACGCAGCGAATCGACCTCGACGTCTCCGGTCTGCTCGGCCGCCGTCAGACGCCGCTTGAGCTGGTCCAACTGCAAACGGGCGGCCTGGAGCTCGCTTTCCAACTGGTCGATCCGGTCCTGCTGCGTCCGGTTCTGAAGCCGCAAATCCTGCATTTCCGAGCTGCAGCCGTTGACGAAAGCCATGCCCAGGCATGCCACCAGCGCGATCAAAACGGTCGAGAATTTCACACTCCGCATCAGTCAATCCTTTCCAACGATCAGGCTATCCTACGTTTTTCTCCCGTCCCCTGCGGGACAAGCGGATGGTTCAGACCTCGTGCCGCCGGGCCGCACATACCCGACCCAGCCGCCGCGCTGGTAATAGAACGGATTTGCGCCAAGCCGTCAAGGGTAAATTGGATAATCTCACCCCCCGCCACACCCGATGAAACACCCCCAAAACCACACACCCGCCGCACCGGTTTGTATAGGACGAAGGACGCGAAACCCTCGTTTCTTTTTTTGGTGTTGCCATGGAATTTCTCTCCTCCACACGCGATACGCGCCACGCCAAACCGCGGATCAACGAGGATAGTCCCCCGATCCGGAACGCGCGAATCACAAAACCCCAAACGAAGCGGCCGCCCCCCCCCGCCTTGGGACATTCGAATTTCGCTCATTCGTGCTTGTTTAGGATGTAGGATTCAGAAATTACAATTCTCGCTACAGCGCCCCCGAATATCCTCTTGCCAGAGTGTCACGAGTCAAGAGTTGACCCCGTTGTTCCCATAGGATTATCGAACATTCCTGCCCCATCTGTCAAGGCTTTCCAGAAAGGTTGGTCAACATGAGTGCCAACCAACGTAGAGTCCCTGCGCCGAAGCGGAAAAGCCGGATGATTTGCGTCCGGTCCATTCGGCACTGGCGTACGGGCAAGCGGATCTACCCGAAGAAAAGCAAGTGCTTTTGCTTTTGGGTGGGCGCGTAAGTAGAATAGGGCGCACAGGCAGCGGCCCGTGCGCCCGAGTTATCTCACAGCGAAGCCAATTAAGGAGCGGAGACATGGACAAAGAGTTGATCGTTCGCCTGCATGCCAACTTCGAAGACATGACGCGTACATTTCCAGAAACAGGGACCGAGTTCTGGTGTGCCAGGGATTTGCAGGTGCTTCTGGGATATGCCAGATGGGAGAATTTTGAAAAGGTCGTCAACAAAGCTATAACTGCCTGTGAAAGAAGTGGTTATGATCCGAAAGACCATTTTCTTGCCATCACGAAAATGGTTGACCTTGGCTCAGGTGCCCAACGGCGTATAAATGACATCGCCCTGACGCGCTACGCCTGCTACCTGATCGCGCAGAACGGCGACCCATCGAAAGAGCAGATCGCATTCGCCCAAACCTATTTCGCGGTCCAGACTCGCAAGCAGGAAGTTATCGAGCGGCGCCTTGCTGAGGCAGAGCGAATCAGCGCCAGGCGGAAGCTCACGCAATCAGAGAAAGAACTGTCGGGCATCATATTCGAGCGGTTGCGCGATGGCGAAAGCTTCGGTCGAATCCGCAGCAAAGGGGATCGAGCACTTTTTGGCGGCAAGACCACAAGCCAGATGAAAGCAAACCTGGGGGTCCCACCGAAGAGACCGTTGGCGGACTTTCTTCCAACCATCACGATCAAAGCCAAGGACTTCGCCAGCGAAATCACCAACTACAATATGAAGGAGCAGAAGCATGCCACAGAAAGGCTTATAACAAACGAGCACGTCAAGAACAACGAAGAGATACGCAAGCTTTTGAAGAAGCGGGGCATCTTACCGGAGGAGTTGCCACCTGCCGAGGACGTGAAGAAGGTGCAGCGGCGGCTACGCTCCGAACAGAAGAAACTCTCCAGCAATGTTGAGGGATTCGAACTGCCGCCTGAGTAAATCCCTGTGAGGCCGTGGGCCAGATGGCAACACCGGCAGGGACTGCTGCGTACTCCTTCTTTGCACCCGTAGGCCTGGAAATGACGAGGATTCTTCTTGACGGGCAGGCGTCGGTACTGTATGATTCGTAGAGAACGAATACATCGCCATTGGTAATGGTAGGAAGCGGAAAGCAGCGAACCATGATCGGCGAAGCAGAGCGATCTCATCTCCGGCGCGGGTTCAAAAGCCAAGCGTGTCAAACAAAGCCAATTCGGTGGCGGAGATTGCTTCCCAGGCCTCCGCGAGGGCAGGTTTGGTTCGCTTCTCGCCATGACAAGGGTGGGCGCGGCCGATTGTGTCAAACGAACCCAATTTGCCGACGGTCTGGATTCACCACGGAGACGCGGAGCGCGCGGAGAAAGACGTAATAGCTTTTATAACTATAGTTTACGACTGGCCCTCTGTGTCCTCGGTGCCTCGGTGGTGGATGATCCGCCCAGGCGCGCCAAACGAACCCAATTTCCGGGATTTTGGGCCCGGCAGCGGGGTTGGGGATGCGAAACGAAGCCAGTTGCGAAGGGCGGGATGGGTGCAGCGGGTCCGTGAAAGGGCAGACGTGCCCGGCTTCCGGCCGTTGCGCGGCTCTGTGTGCGGGTGGTCGCGCAGAACAAAGCCGATCTGCCGGGCACGGTCCGCATAACGCGGCGTGGTGGCCGCTATTTGCCTTTCCGGTTCTTCTTGCCGGCCTTGCCGATGACGCGAATCGTGTCGGTTCCCTTGAAGGCCGGGCCCCCATTGAGTTGGCCGGTGACGGTCAAGGTTGTGTCTCCGTCCCTGCCCGCCAGGGCGGTCTGGACGGCGGCGCGGTCGAACTTGACCATGTACTCGCAGAAGCCGTCTCCGTCGCGGTCCTTGGTGGTCGACTCGGTGCCCTCCGATCCCTTGTCGCACGTAGCGAGTTTGCAGGCGAGGATGCTTGTGTCCCCTGCCAGCAGCGCCACGACCGAGCCGTCGATCGCATCGACCGAATACTCCAGAGGCAGCTCGATGTAGCACGTGACGTATCGGCCGTTGCTGGCCAGGTTCAGGGTGTCGGGATCGAGATCGATAGTCGCATCGATGAACGACGGCCCCTCGACGGTACGCAGATTGTCCCACAAGACATGATAGGACGCGTCCAGCCGCGGGGTGCTCACCAGCGACTGGCAGCGCAGCTCAATGCGACACCACCCGGAGAAACCGGAAACGTCGACCTGTACGTCCTTATAAGAACCGTCTTGCGTCTGCGACCAAACGACCTGATCCTGCACGAGCAAGACCGCCTGAAAGTCCTTGAAGAGGCCCCACGGAAACGCGGCCAGCCTGGCATCGAAAACGATCTTGCTGATCCCGGTCAGGTCCGCGATCTGGTAAAAGCTCATGTAATCGCCCTCGGCGACCGCCTGGTTGTAACAGCCGTAGATCCGGGCCGACTGAACGCCGTCGCTGCTCCAGTTCTTGGTCGTCCCCAGAGCGAAGCCGGGACGCCCCGGCGTCATCTTCCAGTTCTCGGGAGGGTAGGAGCCAAACGGCGCATAAAAATAGGAATAGGCTTTCTCAAAACTGGGGTTGGCGATGTTGGCCTGACACAGGGACGCACACAACAAGACGGCAAGGACAACGATGCCTCGAGCGTTGGTGCTCCACTGACTGCCTTCCTCTCCTCTCCGCGCGCCTGCTTCGATGCGGATCATGACGGCAATCCTCCAGGGTCGGCGCGCCCGCACGCGGCGCACGCCGAAACAAATGATAAACATTGGAATGGGCCTCGTGCCGAAACGTTCCGCGTCCTGCGTCTTCCGACCTTCCCTCTGGAGAAATGTAAACGTTGATGGTACTTCTTCATCACATAGCCAAGTAAATCATAACGAATCGTCAGGCGATTCCAAATGGGATGGCAACAAAAACGCTGTTTTCACTCGGCGTAGAGCAGGTATGGCCTGCGGATGCGAACAAAGGCGCCCGACTGGGCTTGCCAGGTGCTCTTGAGCGCCGTCAGGGAGGATTGGGCGGTGATGGCGTTACGAATCGCGGCGGTGCCGCAGAGGCGGTCGAAGTGGGCGGTGCGCCACTCGAATTGATCCCGGTACGTCCGGTACAGCTCGTTGATGATGCACACGCCCGTCCAGAACGGCTCGAACGCGTTTCTGTCGGCCACGACGATCCGGACACCGTGACATTCTCGGCCCTTGTGTTTCGAGGAGGTCGGGACAAAGATGGTGCTCTCGAAGCGCACGCCGGGAAGGCGCAGGCCGTTCAATGTCGCGACAAGCTCGCCCGAGCGAATCCACGGCGCGCCGAACTGGCGAAACGGCATCGGGGTGCCCCGGCCCTCGGAGACGTTGGTCCCTTCGAGCAGGCAGAGGCCCGGATACACCGCGGCGGTCTCGACGTCCGGCATGTTCGGCGACGGCTTGATGAACCGCAGACCCGTCCGGTCGTACCACATCGCCCGGCGCCATCCCGTCAGGGACACCACCGTAAGGTCCGCTTTCACCCCGCCGGCCAGCCAGCGGCGCCCGTTGACCATCCGCGCCAATTCGCCCACCGTCATGCCGAAGCGTACCGGAATCGGATACAGCCCGACGAACGTGGCGAATTTCGGCTCGAGAATCGGACCTTCGACGGCCAGACCGTTGATGGCGTTGGGCCGGTCCAGGACGACGAACGGCTTGCCCACCTCGGCCGCGGCCTCCATCGACAGCGACATCGTGTAGAGGTACGTGTAGAAGCGGGCGCCCACGTCCTGCATATCGAAGACCAGCACGTCCACGTCGGCCAGCATCGCCGGCGTCGGCTTGGTCGTCTTGCCGTAGAGACTGCGGATCGGAATCTGATAATCCGGGTGGACCTGGTCCCCGACCCGCCGGCCGTCCTCTTCGACGCCGTACAGGCCGTGCTCGGGCGAGAACAACGCCGCCACCTGCACACCGGGCATCTCGCGAAAGACGTCCACGATGAACTTCCCCCGGCTATCGCAGGCCGTTTGGTTGGCAATGATGCCCACCCGTTTGCCCGCGAACAGCTCCCGATGCTCGCCGACATGATCCAATCCGGTGCGGACGGCCGCAGCACAGCCTGATACCATCGACAGAACGACCAAACCACAGGGTAGATTCACCGATCTCATGTGCTCTCATCACTCCATAAGCAGTACCGTTCGGACCTGTTTGTCCCGGCCATTGTACGCCGCCCACGCACGCATCGCCAGCACCGTCGGCAAAAACACCCATACCTCCCCAACCACCCCTCAACCCACACATGTCCCCACGTCAGGGTGGGTTTTGGGCCTGTGCGCGACCCTCTGTCCAAACGCGCTGACGACGGAGCATCAAGAACATGCACAAAAAGGAATTATTTTTGCCCAATATGGAATACGTGAAGAACCGACAGATATGTATGCTGAAGGGGTTGGACTGGTGTATTTTGCGGTCATTCGCACCAATACCGTCGAACAGCCGGAGGGCACGGAATCGCAACGGTTTCGTGTTTGGTGCGAGAGTCATGTGCGTTGGAACACGATATGTTCGGGCTCCGGGGCAATGAGCCCAATCGCATAGAGGAAGGAGGTTATCAGTGGCCTATTAGATATTTCTGCCAAAGCCGAGGGAGGAATGTCTCACGTCAGGATGATTCTTAAGTATTCTACCATGCTTTTCTGTTGAGGAGAATTGTGATGCGGAAGAAGAATGTCTTGCTCAGTGAATTGGTGGTGCTGCTGATGCTTCTGGGCGGCGCCGCCGCTCATGCCGGCAGCGATGTGTTCAGCGTGAATTTCTATATGAAACCTTGGCCTTGGCCTGATGCCGATACTCAGCACATAACGCTGGAAGATGCGAATCAATCCGCGGGTGTCGACGACTGGCTGACAGATGGCTGGAAAGACATCGTGGTCCCCTGGGACCCGGCCGCGCCTCAAGATCCGGTAACTATAACAAGTACAGAGGGATTGACGGCAACATTTACCCTCGTCACCGCACGTAATGGCGGCTCTTACTATTGGGACCAGGTCCGTACCACTCTGCTTGGCAACGGCAATGCAGATATGATGGATGGTCATGCCAATAGCACCGAAGACTCAGACGAGCTATTCGAAATGACGGTGTCAGACATTCCCTTCAGCAATTACGATGTGATCATTTACCTGGGTAGTCAGGAAGCCCAGTTCTTTGATGGTAAAGGGACAATTGTCTTTGACGGCGTTGAGCGGAATTTCACTCTTACCAGTGGCGTATTTGACGGCACTTTTGTCGAGATCGTCGACGCCACGACTCCGGGCAACTACATTCTCTACGAAGGGCTGAGGGATTCTTCTTTCACCGTACAGACATGGGGTGACGATTTCACTCACCTCGGCCCGACCGGTTTCCAGATCCGTGAGGCCAATCCGGCCTTGGCCGCCGATCCTTCTCCGGCGAATGAGGCGACCGATGTTCCCCGCGATGTGATTTTAGGCTGGAGCCCGGGAGATTATGCCGCTACGCATGACGTGTATCTTGGCACCAGTTTCGACGCTGTCAGCGACGCGACAACCAGCAGCGACGAGTACCGCGGCCGTCAGGCGGCAAGCACATTTACACCCGACCGACTCGCCTTTGAGACGACGTACTTCTGGCGGATCGATGAAGTCAATGCCCCGCCGGACTCTACGGTGTATCCGGGTGAGGTCTGGAGCTTTACGACGGAACCCATCGGATACCCGCTGGCGAGCGAGCACATTGCCGTTACCGCCTCCAGCGCCAACGCCGATACGGAAGGGCCTGAAAAGGTCATCGACGGCTCAGGTCTGGACCCGAACGGTCTGCACTCAACAAATGTGATGGACATGTGGCGCACGAGCATGACGGATGCAAGTCCGTGGATCGAGTTTGCTTTCGATAAGCCGTACATGCTGCATGAGATGCTGGTCTGGAACCATAACTCGCAGTTGGAGTTGGGCGTTGGTTTCGGCGTCAAGGAAGCGACGGTCGAGTATTCGCTGGACGGGACCGAATGGGCCACGCTGGATACGGTCGAACTGGCCCGGGCCACCGGCCGCAGCGATTATCAGGCCAATGGAGTGGTGGCTTTCGGTGGGGCCGCGGCCCAGTACGTCCGGGTGCTGCCGATCAATAACTGGGGCGGGATTCTCACCCAGTACGGCCTCAGTGAAGTCCGCTTCCTCTACGTTCCGGTGGCGGCGAGTGAGCCGGAGCCGGTCGAGGGCGCGACGGACGTGAGTGTCGATGCGACCCTGACTTGGGAAGCGGGACGGCAAGCCGGCGCGCACGATGTGTATCTGAGCACCAACGAGCAGGCCGTGATCGACGGGACCGCTCTGGTCCAGACGGTGACCGGCGCCAGCTACGCCCCGGCGTTGGACCTGGGCAGCACGTACTTCTGGCGGATCGATGAGGTCAATGACGTCGAGACGCCCTCGGTTTGGCAAGGAGATCTCTGGAGCTTCTCCACACAAGAATACCTCGTGGTCGATGACTTCGAGAGCTACACGAACTACTCGCCTGACCGTGTCTTCCAAACGTGGATCGATGGTCTCGGCTTCTCGCCGGACGAGTTCTACCCGAACGGCAGCAACGGAAATGGTTCGGGCTCGCTGGTTGGTTACGACCCGCTGGCAGGCGATATCATGGAGACGACGTTTATCCACAGCGGCAATCAGGCCATGCCGGTGGTGTATGACAACACCGCAGCGACCTACTCGGAAGCCACGCGGACGTTTGTGCCCGCGCAGGACTGGAGCCGGCATGGTATCACGATCTTGACCGTGTGGTTCCACGGCGATCCGGGCAATGATGCCCAGCAGATGTATGTCAAGATCAATAACACCAAGGTGCTCTACAGCGGTGAAGCCTCTGTCGTATCGGAACCGAGGTGGCGACAGTGGGACATTTCCCTGGAAGAGCTTGCCACTCAGGGTGTGAACCTGCAGGGCGTTACGCAGTTTGCTCTTGGATTCGATCGAATCGGGGGCGTTGGCGGCCAGGGAGTCATGATTTTTGACGACATCCGATTGCAGCGGCCCGTTGCCAGCGACGTTCCTTCGATTGCGATTGCCATACCCAACGGCGATTTCGAAGAGATCTACAAGCCGGGCTCGGATACGATTGCCGCGGACCTCAGTGACGGCTGGACGCAGGGCGTCGGGCTGGATGTACCGATGGACAGTGGTACGGCCATCTATTCAGACGGCACCACCGGTGACGCCGTCGACATCCCCGGATGGATCGGCGCCGATGCCCAGGGGTGGATCGATAACGGAGGCTCCTACGACCGGGACACCGCTTTCCCGAATCGTCAGGGTTCCGTGGCGCGCCAGAGCGCTACTCCCGACGGTCTCTATTACTTCTTGTCCAACGGTGGAGGCTGGGGCAACGCAGCCGGTGGGCTGATCGTCTCCGAAGCTCCTGTCGCCACGGTCGAATCCGGTTTGACCTACACGCTTTCGATGCTCGCCAATGGCGGCGCGACCCCGGTGGTGCTCGAGCTGTTGGCCGACGGAGTGGCCCTGACGCCCAGTTCCTCGGTGGATCCGGAGTTGAGCGGCGAGTGGCAGGAATTTTCGCGGACGTATGACGCGGCCACTCTCGAAGCTCACGTGGGCGAATCTCTGACGATTCGCCTCGGTGTCGGCCGCGGAGCCAGCGGCGGTCAGTCCCACTTTGACGCGGTATCGCTTTCCTACCCCGAGCCGACGGTCTCCCTGGTGGAGAACTTCGACTCGTTGGCCGTCGGTGCCAATATGAACGAGGTCGACGGTTGGGAAGGTTGGTTCGGTGACGCCCAGTGGGGCGCCCGGGTGAGCGACGTCGTGGCGTACAGCGGAACGAATTGCCTGGAGATCGTGGGCAATCGTGACGACCTGGTGCCGAACTGGCCGCAGCAGACTTCGGGCCAGTGGACCTTGACGGTAATGCAATACTGTCCGTCGAACGTAGCGGCTGCCGGCAAGATGTACTTCGGTGCATTGTCGCAGTATGACGCTGCGACCGAAACGGTTGGCTGGATTGGCTCGGTGATCGCGGACTTCGGCACCGGCAAGGCCTATTGTGAGGAGGATCAGGCGGTCCAGGTGGACCTGGCATATGACACGTGGGTGTAGTTGCGTGTGGAGATT
>Ga0272441_10008175_pt1 | contig 16679 bp, 13 predicted proteins | sample SSMProp6N_FD_193582 | JGI IMG/M metagenome (GOLD analysis project Ga0272441, IMG submission 193582) | Marine sediment archaeal communities from Little Sippewissett salt marsh, Falmouth, MA, United States - SSM-Prop-6N | ecosystem: Environmental > Aquatic > Marine > Wetlands > Sediment ...
GAGCACGGGGCCGACGTCGTGGTCCACAGCCTCACGAAGTTCCTGGGCGGGCACGGCACCTCGATTGGCGGCATCGTGGTCGACGGAGGCCGGTTCCCGTGGGACGGCGGCCGGTTCGACGCGTTCGTCGCGCCGGACCCGAGTTACCACGGCCTGAAGTTCTACGAGACGTTCGGGGCGATGACCTTTGCGCTGCGGCTGCGGGTCGGCACGCTCCGGGACCTGGGGGCGTGCCTGTCGCCGATGAACGCGTTCCTCTTGCTGCAGGGCATTGAGACGCTGCCCCTGCGGATGGACCGGCACAGCGAGAATGCCCTGGCCGTTGCCCGGTTCCTCGCCGGCCACGCCAAGGTCGACTGGGTTCGGTACCCCGGTCTGCCGGACCACCCGTCGCACGCCCGGGCGAAGCGGTACCTGCCCCGGGGAGCGAGCGGGCTGGTGGGCTTCGGGGTGGCGGGCGGCATGGAGGCCGGCCGCAGGTTCATCGAATCGCTCCGCCTCATCAGTCACCTCGCGAACATCGGCGACGCCAAAACGCTGGCCATCCATCCGGCGTCCACGACGCACCAGCAACTCTCCGAGGACGAACAGGCCCACGCCGGCGTGACGCCGGACTTCATCCGACTCTCGGTGGGCCTCGAGACGCTCGACGACCTCCTCGCCGACATCGACCAGGCGCTGGCGGCACGTTGAGCTTGCGGGGTGCCACGGGTACACAATCGCGTGCGCGGGCGGGTGCGGAGCCCCGCCGCGCTTCCGGCCTTGGTGCGGAGCAGCCGTGTCCATCGACGACGCCGTTCCCATCTCCGAAGGCAGCCGCTTGGGCGGGCCCGAGAGCGTTGGCCTCATCGTGCCGCAGACCGTCACGTTTGCCGAGCCGCCCGATGAGATGCCGCTCGACTGCGGCCGCCGCCTGGGGCCCATCACGCTGGCTTACGAGACGTACGGCACGCTCTCGCCGGCGGCCGACAACGCGGTTCTCATTCTGCACGCCCTCTCCGGCAACGCCCACGCCGCCGGGTGGCACGCCCCGGACGACCGAAAACCCGGCTGGTGGGACATCGTCATCGGACCCGGCAAGGCGTTCGACACGCGGCGGTACTTCGTGGTCTGCTCGAACATCCTGGGCGGGTGCAAGGGCAGCACCGGCCCGGCGTCGGTGAACCCCGCCACCGGCAAGCCGTGGGGGCTCGACTTCCCCATGGTCACGATGGCCGACATGGTCCGGGCCCAAGCCCGTCTGGCGGACCACCTGGGCATCGGGCGATGGCTCTCGATGGCCGGCGGCAGCATGGGTGGGTTCCAGGCGTTGGAGTGGACGGTTCGGTACCCCGCGCGGGTGGCCTCGGCGATTCTGATGGCCACGAGCGCCCGGCTGGGGGCCCAGGCCATCGCCTTCGACGAGGTGGGCCGGCAGGCGATCATGGCCGACCCGAACTTCCGCGGCGGGGCGTACTACGGCGGCGAGCCGCCGCGGGCGGGCTTGGCCATTGCCCGCATGATCGGCCACATCACGTACCTTTCGGACGGACGCATGCACGAGAAGTTCGGCCGGCGCCTCCAGGACCGCGACCGTCTCGGCTACGACTTCCGCACCGAGTTCCAGGTCGAGAGTTACCTGCGGTACCAGGGCGATGCCTTCGTCCGCCGGTTCGACGCCAACGCGTACCTCTACATCACGAAGGCGATGGACTACTTCGACCTGGCCGAGGGCCGCGGCTCGCTTGTCGAGGCGCTCGAGGCGGCCCGGGCGGCGTTCCTTGTCCTTTCGATCACCAGCGACTGGCTCTTTCCGACGGCCCAGTCGAAGGAAATCGTTCGGGCCCTGAAGGCCAACGGCCTGGCGACGACGTTCCTGGAACTCGACAGCCCGCACGGGCACGATGCGTTCCTGCTGCCGAACCCGGCGCTCGCCTCGGCGGTGGCGGGGTTCCTGGAGAACATCCAACGCCAGGTCCGCGCCGGCTCGGCCGAACCGCCGGACGAGAATCCGGGCAAGGAGGGCCGACCGTGACCGACGCCCCCGATCCCCGCTCCGGCAAACTCCGGCTCGATTACGAACTGATCGAGTCGATGGTGCCCGAGGGCGCCCGGGTGCTGGACCTCGGGTGCGGCGACGGGCGGCTGCTCGCGGACCTCATCGCCCGCAAGGGGTGCGTGGGCCGCGGCATCGAAATCGACGACGAGGCTGTCCTGGCCTGCCTCCAGCGGGGCGTGCCGGTGTACCACGGCGACATGCTCGAGGGGCTGGGCGGCTACGCCGACGGGCACTTCGACGTGGCGATTCTGTCGCAAACGCTCCAGCAGGCGTCGGACCCGCCGGCCGTCATCGGCGACATGCTGCGCGTGGCCGAGCGGGCGATCATCAGTTTCCCGAATTTCGGGCACTGGTCCATCCGGCTGCGGCTGCTCCTGGGCGGCCGGATGCCGCAGACCACGGCCCTCCCGCACGAGTGGTTCAGCACCCCTAACGTCCACCTGTGCACGGTGAAGGACTTCCGCGCGTTCTGCGAGTCGCGACACCTGTGCCGGAGCGAGGAAATCTATCTGACGCCCCGGTTTCGCCGCATCTCGCCGGTCCTGGCCAACTGGCGGGCGGGGATGGCCATCGTCCAGATCCGCCGCTGCGACGGGCCGTGCACGTGGCAGGGACAGTCGGCCTCAACGGCCGGTGGGGGGCGCAAGCGAGATGGGGTGAGCGAGGGGACTCGAACCCCCGACCCCCTGGACCACAACCAGGTGCTCTAACCACCTGAGCTACGCTCACCACATGCGGGCCGAAACGGCTGCCCGAGACCCCGGATTATGGCGTCGCACCCTGAATAAGTCAAGCGTGCGGCCGTATTTCTACGTGGCAGCGACACGCAGGTGTCCGGTACAATTCCGTTCCGAGGGATGTGTCATGTTCCGCTGTCCGGTGTGCGACATTCCGTTGTGCATGATGACGTACGAAGGGGTAACCCTTCGTTTGTGCCCCGACTGTCGCGGCGCCCTGGTGCGAACGGACCGGTTCGAGGTCATCCAGCAGCGCCGCGACCAGCCGTGGGCCCCGCACGAGGCCGAGGCCCTCCGTCAGCGTATCGCTTCCGCCAAGCCCCGGCCGGAGCCGCTCCGATGCCCGAAGTGCCTGCTGACGATGGACGAAGGGCCCCTGCGTGTCGGCGAGGGGCAGATTCGCGTAGACGCCTGCGACCGCTGCGGCCTATACTGGTTTGACCCGGGCGAACTGGACCTCGCCCAAATCCTCTTCGAAAAGGAACGCGACAGCCGCTCGGACGAGGACTTGGACCGTATCGAACGGGCGGTCGTGGCCCAGATGGAACTGGGCGACCACTTGGCGGAAACCGCCCGAGACGCCGAGGAAACGCTTCTGCGGCCGCCGGGGCATTATCTGGGCGATTCGGCTGGCGTCATGCGCAGCGCCAACCTCGTGTCGCGATTGTTGCTGGGCCTGCTTCGCTGAGTCGGCGTCGGCAGCCCTTTTTGCCGGCCGGTTTGGATTCCGGTGCCGTTTGTACCTGACGATGGGTAACGCGCATCGGGTCACAGGTAGCTCGAAAGGGGAGCACGATGAGAGGTTCTGTGTTGGCAACATGGGTTGGGGCCGGTGTGGCGCTGGCTGCATTGGCGGTTACCGCCGCCGGCGCCGTAGAAGTGGGCGATACGGCGCCGGCGTTTGTGGCCACGGATTGGCTCAACGCGCCGCCGTTGTCGCTGGCGGCCGTGCGGGGCAAGGTGGCCGTGGTCGAGTTCTGGGCGACGTGGTGCCCCCCGTGTCGCAAGACGATTCCCCACCTCAGCGAGCTCCACAAGACGTACGCGCCCAAGGGCGTGGTTATCATGGGCCTCACGGACGAATCCAAGACCAAGGTGGAACCGTTTGCCAAGGAAATGGGCATGACGTACGCCGTCGGGTGCGGCAGCAAGGCGAGCGGCATTTACGGGGTGCGGGGCATCCCCCACGCCTTCGTCCTGGACGTGGCCGGCAAGGTCGTCTGGCACGGGCACCCGGCGGGCGGTGGCCTGGAACAGGCCATCGAGGAGCAACTCAAGACGAACCCGCCCACCCTCCTGTCGCCCGAGAAGAAGGCCGAGGCCCTGGCCGCCGTCCAGAAGGTTGAGGAGGCGATGGAGGAGAAGGTCTACGGCCGGGCCGCCGTCCTGCTGAACCAGATTAAGGACCCGGACCGCGACCCGGAGGTCCAGAAGCGCGTCCTGGCCGTCCGCGAGCAGTTGGCGAGCCAGGCCGAGACGCTTCTGGCCGATGCCGAGAAACACGTCAAGGCCAAGGCCTACTACGAGGCGGACGAGGCGTTTGCGACGGCCGCCTCTCTGGCCGGCGACGGCGACGTGGCCGTTAAGGCCCGCTCGCGCCGGGCCGAGTTGCAGAAGGACAAGGCCGTCCGGTTGGTCATCGAGCAGGGCCGGCGCGAGGCGGTAGCCGCCAGCGCCCTCGGCGACCTTCAGAAGAAGGCCCCGAAGATGGAGCCGGGCGCCTTGCTGAAGGCGTACGACGCCCTGGCCAAGGCCCACGACGGGACAAAGGCCTCTGCCACCGCCGCCGCCAAGGCCAAGGCCATGCGGGCCGATACGACGCTGATGGCGTCCATCACGAACCAAGCCGCCGAGAAGGACTGCAAGGGCTGGATCTCGATGGCCCGCAACTTCATCAACGCCGGCATGAAGGACAAGGCCAAGCCGTACCTCGATAAGGTCATCGCACAGTACCCGGAATCGGCCTTCGCCGAGCAGGCCAAGGAGATGCAGACAACGATCGAGCCGTAGGGACCGTCCGCCCGCGCGGGCGCGACCGCCGAATGGAACCGAATCCAGTGGGAGACGAACGGATGACGCGTAGCCTCGCCCTCGTAAGCCTGATGGCCCTGGTGGCCTGCCTCGCCGGTTGTCGGTTGGAACCGGCGCCCGAGCCCGATCCGCAAGGCGGCGCCACGGACGTGGCGCCGGCCCCGGCGTCGCCTGAGCCGAAGGGGTCGTCGGGCGAGGCGCCCGCGGTGGTTCCGCCCGCGCAGGCGGCCGGTGCGCCCGAGATCCAGGCCACGTACTGGATGAACACCGAGCCGCTGAGCCTCGCGGCTCTGCGGGGCAAGATCGTGGTTCTGGAGTTCTGGGCCACGTGGTGCCCGCCATGCAGGACCACCATTCCGCACCTGAACACGATGTTCGAGCAGTACAAGGACAAGGGGGTGGCGTTCGTCAGCCTGACGAACGAACCGCGGGAGAAGGTTGAGGGGTTCGCCAAAGAGATGAACATGGCGTACCCGATTGGCGGCGGCAGTCAGACCGGCCGGGACTACAAGGTCCGCGGCATTCCGCACGCCTTCATCATCGACCCGTCGGGCCAGGTGGCCTGGCAGGGCCATCCGATGGCCGGCCTCGACAAGGCCATCGACGCCCAACTGAAGGCCACGCCGCCGAAGTAGGGTTAAAGGGCGGTGCGAACAGGAAACGGGCCGACGACGTGTGTCGCCGGCCCGTCTCGCCCCTCGCTCTCGCGGTGATGCGCAGGGTGCGGTACGTGAGCCCGGCGCGGAGCCGGGCGTGGGAGTCTACTTCTTAGCGTTGTCCCAGATCATGTCGGCCTGCGTCTTCAGGCCTTTAATGTACTTGACGGTTTCCTGGTAAATCGATTCGGTCTTGCCGCGGATGGCCTTGACCGGATGGCCGGCCTCGGAGCCCGTGAGGGGCTTGGTCAGAAAGACGCTTTCGTCGGGATTCTCACGGTTGAAGTACTTCTGGACGATCTGGAAGTTCTCGGCGAGTTGGCGGTCGTCGGTGCGGCCTTGGAGAACCAGGACCCACTTGGCGCCGGTGCCCATGCCGCCGTGGCACTTGGCGTTGGCGCACTTGGCCACCAGGAGCCGTTGAATGCTGCGGAACCCGCGGATTTGCTTAATGTCTTCCCGGCCGATGATGGCGTCGATTTGCTCGGACGACAGGCTGCCGCTCTTGCGCGTGCCGACCAGCGGGGCAACGACGGGCACCGCGGCAGTGGCGTCGCCCGCCGGGGGCAGGGCCGTTCCGCCCAGGATGTAGATGAGGTACTTGACGCGGACGTCGTCGGGGCTCTGCTTGTGGGCGTCGAGGGCGTGGCTCAGGGTCTCGGCCGGCAGGTTATTCTTGAGGCACCATTTGGCCAGCGCGTAATGCTCCTGGGCGCCGGCGTCGGCGGCCAACTGCTTGACCTTCAGGTCGTACTGCTTGCGGGCGGCCTGGGTGTCGACCTGTCCGGCGGCCATAGCCGCCAAGCCCAGAAGGCCCAGTGTTCCCAGCCCCAGCAGCAACAAGGTCTGACGCGTCCGGCTCATGGTGGCGCCCCTTATGGTCTGTCGTACCCGTGAATCAGCGTACCACCGCGGCGGCGGGCCTTCAAGGCAAATCGCCGCGCCTTCGTAGGGTTAGACGCATCCGGCGGGCCGGGGTGCCGGGTCTTTCCGGGTGGTGCGGCAACGTCGAAAAGCGTTGACTTCGGGCGGCCCGGACCGTAAGGTAAGTGTCTCGGATGGGGGTGCGCGGCGTGCGGATTCGGGTGAAGATCTGCGGAATCACGCGGCCCGACTGGGCGCGCACGGCCGCCGAGGCCGGGGCGGACGCCATCGGCCTCATCTTTGCCGAGAGCCCCCGGCGCATCGATGTCGAGACCGCGAGGGCGATTGTCGATGCCCTCCCGCCATGGGTTGCGCCCGTGGGGGTGTTCGTCGATTCGCCGGCCGACCGCGTCCGGGGCCTGGCCGAGCGGCTGCGTCTGGCGGCCGTCCAACTGCATGGCGCCGAGCCGCCCGAGACGCTCGCGGCGCTCGGGGACGTCAAGGTCATCAAGGCGTTCGGCGTAGGGTCGGAGGCGGACGTCGCCGCCGCCCGCCGCTGGCGCGACGAGGCCGAGCGCGCCGGCCGCACGCCCGATGCGTATCTTGTGGACGCCCGCGTGCCGGGCGGGCCGGCGGGGGGCACCGGGCAACCGGCCGACTGGGCTTTGGCCGCACGGATGCAGGCGGACGGCTTCGCGCCGCTCATCCTGGCCGGCGGGCTCGGGCCCGCCAACGTCGACGAGGCCATCCGGGCCGTCCGGCCGTGGGGCGTGGAGTCCTCGAGCGGCACGGAGACGGCGCCCGGCGAAAAGTCGCCCGAGAAGATCCGGGCCTTCATCGAAACGGTTCGCCGCATGCACGGCGAGGACTGAACCCCTGGGGATGGGGAAGCGGAACCATGACCCGGCGTTGCCTGCGGGGCGACGCGCAGGCAGAAGGAGTTTACGCATGGCCGAAGTCAACGTTCAGGTTAATCACGACGTCAAGGACCTCGCCTTGGCGGACGCCGGCAGAAAACGCATCGAATGGGCCGACAGCAACATGCCCGTCCTGGCGGAGCTCCGCGGCCGTTTCGCGAAGGAAAGACCCTTCGACGGCCTTCGCATGAGCGCCTGCCTCCACGTGACGACCGAAACGGCGAACCTGTGCCGGACCCTCAAGGCCGGCGGGGCCGACCTGGTGCTCTGCGCCTCGAATCCCCTCTCGACCCAGGACGACGTGGCCGCTGCCCTGGTGGCCGAGTACGGCATTGCCACCTATGCCATCAAGGGCGAGGACAAAGACACCTACTACAAACACATCATCGCGGCCTGCGACCACAAGCCCAACATCACGATGGACGACGGGTGCGACCTCGTGTTCACGCTGACGCGCGACCGGCCCGACGACGCCGAGGCCGTCATCGGCTCGATGGAGGAGACGACGACCGGCGTCATCCGCCTCCGGGCCATGGAGGCCAAGGGCGAACTGAAGTTCCCCGTCATCGCCGTCAACGACGCCGACTGCAAGCACTTCTTCGACAACCGGTACGGCACGGGGCAGTCCACGCTCGACGGCATCATCCGGGCCACCGACATGCTCATCGCCGGCAAGAAAGTCGTGGTGGCCGGGTACGGCTGGTGCGGGCGCGGCACGGCGATGCGGGCCGACGGCCTCGGCGCCGCCGTCATCGTGACCGAGATCGACCCCCTCAAGGCCATTGAGGCCGCCATGGACGGGTTCACGGTCTTGCCCATGGCCGAGGCGGCACGCGTCGGCGACCTGTTCGTGACCGTAACCGGCAACAAGAACGTGATTCGGACCGAACACTTCGACGCGATGAAGGACGGGGCCGTGGTCTGCAACTCGGGCCACTTCAACGTGGAGATCGACATCCCCGGCCTCGGGAAGATGGCCAAGGGCGTCCGCCGCGACATCCGCAACTTCGTCGACGCCTACGACCTGCCCGACGGCCGCACCATCTACCTGTTGGCCGAAGGCCGGCTCGTCAACCTGGCCGCCGCCGAGGGCCATCCCGCCGCCGTCATGGACATGAGTTTTGCCGTCCAGGCCATGACGAGCGAGTGGGTCGTCCAGAACAAGGACGCCCTCGACGTTCGCGTCCACGACGTGCCACACGAGGTGGATGAGTGGGTGGCAGCCATCAAACTCCAGACCATGGGCATTGCCATCGACGAGTTGACGCCCGAGCAGGAAGAGTATCTGCGTTCCAGCGACTCCGGCACGTAGGGGGGGGGATGCCTGTCGCGGTCGTGGCGCGACGTGCGTTGCGCGATCGCGGGGGCATGGCCCAACGCCGTTGCTTGCCGTACCGTCCACGAGGGCGCCGAACAGAAGGAAGCCGTTGACTATGGCAGAGGTCCGCCCGTTCCGTGCGCTGCGTTACAACACGCATGACCCGCTCAGCCTGGCGCTGGTTACCGCGCCGCCGTACGACTGCATCAGTCCCCAGCAGCAGCGGGAACTGCAGCGCGCGCACCCGCACAACGTCGTCCGCCTGATCCTGGGTGAGAACAAGGCCGGCGACGACGATACCCACAACCGCTACACGCGGGCCGCCGAGTTCCTCCAGGCCTGGGAAGACGAGGGCATTCTCGTCCGCGACGCCGACCCCTCGCTCTACTTCTACCAGCAGGAATTCCGGGTCGAAGGCACGGTGTACGTCCGCGAAGGCGTACTCGCCCGCGTTGGCCTTGAGGAGTTCGGCACCGGCAAAGTCTTTCCGCACGAGGAAACGATGGACGCGCCGCGGCAGGACCGCTTGCGTCTGACGCGCACCATCCGGGCCAACCTCTCGCCCATCTTCTCGGTTTACCCGGACCCCGAGAACACCGTGACGGAACTCTTCCACGAGGCGATCCACTGCGACCCGCTTATGCAGTTGATGGATTCCGACGGCGTCATCCACCGCCTGTACGCCTCGTGCGATGAAGGCCTCGCCGAACGCGTGGCCGAGGCCATGGCCGGCGTGCCCTTGTACATCGCCGACGGCCATCACCGGTACGAGGTGGCCCAGGCCTATCGGCGGGAACTCATCGAGAAGGGCCACGACGTGGACGAGGAGCATCCGGCGGCGTCCGTCCTGATGCTCTGCGTCTCGATGCACCATCCGGGCCTGGCCGTTCTGCCCAGCCACCGCGTGCTCCGGGGCGTGCCCGGCCTGGCGACCGATCGGCTTCGCGAGGCGAGCGCCGAGCACTTCACGTGGCAGGAATTCGGCGGGGCCGAGGCCACCAGCCCGCGCCTGGCCGAGCGCCTCCGGGACGCCCCCGACCACTCCTTTGGTCTCTGGACGCGCGATACCTCGGGCGCCTTTCTCCTGACGCTGAAACAGAATGACGTGATGGACCGGCTGGCGCCCGAGATGTCTGACGGGTGGCGGCGCCTCGACGTGGCCATCCTCGAACGCGTGTTCCTGGGCGCGGACCTACCCCGGGCCGTCGGCGGCGCCGACGGGCTCCAGCGCGACTACGTGCATCTGGCCCAGGATGCCTTCGACGCCGTCCACGAAGACGGGGCCGACGCCGCCGTCCTCCTGAAACCCCTGCCTGTTTCGAGCCTCGCGGACGTGGCGGGCTCCGGCGAACGCATGCCGCCCAAGTCCACCTACTTCTACCCGAAGGCGCTCTCGGGCCTCGTCATCAATCCGTTGGACTGAGACGGCGCGCCCGGGTGCGCGCAAGCGGGTGCTTGGCGGTAGCGCGTGTCATCCTGATCGCCGCGAAGGGGCTTGCCGCACGTCGGTTGCTGTGGCTCGCGGCCGGGTATTTCCCTTGGCCTTTGGGCTTCTCTTGAATCCGCCGGAAAGCCGATTATAATGCCACGCTGCCAATCCGTGGGGCCGTAGCTCAGTTGGGAGAGCGGCTGGTTCGCAATCAGCAGGTCAGGGGTTCGAATCCCCTCGGCTCCACCATCCTCAGGTCATGACACGTCTTGCCAAGTCGCGACACGTGCGCCACGTACGAACCCTCTGCCGCTCCCCTTACCTAACACCCGATCCTGACGAGTCATGGCAGGTGTTGGCCTCCGGGACCGTCTGCGCGCTGCAAATGCGCTGCGCGCTACACGGCCATGCGGGGCCAGGATGTTGAGGGATTCTGAAGTTTTGGCGTCCTGGGCTTCGCCGTGCACATGAAGGGAGTCGGAGCTGACCTGCCCGCATGGAGTTTTCGCGGGAGTATCATGCCACAGAAACCCGCGGATCAAAGGTCGGGTAGCAGCGACTGATGATCTCCAAAACCTTGTCGATCAGTATGCACGCATCCGGCACAACATCAGGAAGTGTCCGCGCCTCGAGCCGGGGAATGCGGTGCAACCTATGAAAGGACTTTCTTGTTCTCCGTCTTAAGCCCAAAGTCAAATGGGCGAGGCGTGCCCAAGCCGCTGGCGAGCCCTAACTCCCTGCCCCATAATAGCTTACGGCCTGTTTAGGGGGGGCATAAAGTCTTCGCGCAGGTCTGAGGAAGCCAAGGGGGAAACAGGCGCCTCGCGGGCCGCGGTTACCGAGCGACCGGCCTGGCCGTGCCCGAAAGTACCCGCAGCCGCACACTCCGCACCATGAGTTCCTCCGCCTTGGCATGAAGGGTGACGCATCACGCCACGTGCCGCCCGTGCCGCTCGACTGCATCGAGGCCGGCCGGTGCGTCTGGGCCGACTCGATGCAGCGTCACGGCACCGTGATCGGCGTTGCCGCGCCCGACAGCATCCGCAGCCGCACGCTCCGCGTTATCACTTCCGTGCCGCACGCGTGAAGCGTCACGCACCCGGGTGTGAACCGCGCGCCGGCTCCTCCCCATCGGTGGTAGCCCATGTCGGGATGAGACGGAGGCACGATGCCGAACTGCGGCCCTTCCCAGTACAGGCAGGCCGCGCCGTCAATCGCCATGAAGACCTCGGCCCTGCCCCCGGTCGGCAGTACCACGACCTCCATCTCGTAGGCCGTTGAAGCCGCAAGGGGATCGGGAACCCGTAACAGGTCGCCGCCGTCCACCGACACCAGGCCGCACCGCTGCCCCTCGCCCTGGATTTCCGCGCCCACCATGTCGAAGCCGACGGGCAGCATCAGCCCGAGGCTGATCGTCGGTTTGGCCCAGGCCAGCCGCGTGATGACCTGGTATCCGCCCTCCAACTTGCACCGCAGCGAGGTATCGCACGATATGCGGGCAGGCATCGTCAGGACACCGCCCTTCAGTTGGGCCCAGCCGCGCACCCAACGGTCCGCGCCGTGCAGGGCCAGGAGTTCGGCGAAGCGTTTCCCGCGAGCGTCCATGGCGTGCGTCTTGCCGAGACCGTCAAGGCGGGTCTCGAAGATCAGCCGCAGGACCTCTCGCATCGCCTGGACGGCCCGGCCGCGCTCCACGTCGACGTCCTTGTGCAGTTCGCTGTGCCGGCGGTAGTACGCCCACGCGCGCCGCAGGAGCCGGCGGACGGTGCCGGGTTCCGTTTCGGCCTCCGCGAGGCGCCCGTACCAGGAGCCCATCTCCAGGCAGGCCAGGCGGGGTGCGTCCTCCAGGGACTTCGCCGCCGCCGGAACGTGCTTGCGCACATCGACCTCGCAGGACTCGTCCACGAAGCGGGCGGCCGCAGCCGGGTCGTCCAGGGCGACCAGGTACAGGTGAATCAGCCCCGTGCGCGCCGCCGTGTCGGCGGGATCGCTCTTGAGGCGCGCCTCCAGGCCGGCCGCCTCTTTCCTGGCGTTGCGGCGTGCGTCGAGTTGGTGGATTCGGACCTGGATGTCTTCGTAGCGGCCAGGCGCCAACTGCTTGGCGAGTTTCAGGGCCCGCCGCGTCGCGCCCGCCGCCTCGTCGTCCTTGCCGGCGTCGAACTCCGCCTCGGCGCTGTCGAGGAGGCCGGCCACGAGGGAACGTCCGGCTTGGAGCTTCTGCGGTCCGCGCGAGGCGTTGAACAGTTGCTCCCGGGCGCCAACGATCTTCGCCAGGGCGGCGACGCGGTGTTCGGGGAAACGCCGGGCCAGCAGGTCCATCGCCTCGATCGCCGTCTCGCAGCCCTTCGTGTGCTGCGACCCGAGTTCATACACCTTCTGGCAGAACAGCGGAATGGCCTCGCTGCGGAACTCCTTCTGCTTGACCATGGCCAGGACCTTGCCCGCAAGCGCCACGTCGTCGGAAAGGTGGCGGCTGGCCTTGGCCTGCCGATACGCCTGGCCGTAGAGGGCCTCGAAAATCTCCTCCGGCTCGTCGGCAAACGATGCCTGCACGCAGAGCGCGCCCAGCGCGACCGCCACGCCCAGCCGAAACACTGTCCTCATGGCCGTTGGCTCCTCCAGAAGCAAGCGCTCGGCGCGGCGCCGCTCGCGACGCCGCTCTCAGACGGAGAGGATACGACAGGACGCGCGATGCTGCAACGGTTCGTCGGCAGTTCGGCCTCCTCCAACCGGGATTTCCCGGATGGACTGTGGCCGACGACCGCCATCGGCCTTTCTGACGGGTCTATCGCCGATCGCGAGATCCGCAAGCGCTCTTTCTGCTCGGTGGAGGGGGTACCCGGCCGTCCCCGACGGGTTCGGCGACGCTGACGCCTGAGCCTGCAACGCTGGCCTTACTGGCCGCGGGCGGTGTGAGTCTGCTGGTTCGCCGGAGGAGGCGGCACGCGGCCTGATTAGTCCATACTGGCCTGTTCCGCAAGCTCAAGGGCGGCGCCGGACGCCGTCGGTTTCCGTAACGCCCAGGGATTCGGTCTTGCCCGCGCCGTTCTCGCCCACCAGGGCCAGCACCTCGCCGGCGTACAGGTCCAGCGACACGTCGCGCAGCGCGTGGACCCCGGGGAACGACTTGTCGATGCCGCTCATGCGGAGCAGCAGGTCGCCGGTTGGCGTGTCGGGCGTGGCTGCGGTCATGGCACGTGCGCGTTCATGGGTCGGTGGGCGGGTTGCGGCCACCCTACCGCATCAGCCGTCGAACGTCCAGGTTTTCAGGACGGCGCCGTCCGGCCGGGCGAGGGTGATGCGCTCCACGTCGATGCGGCCGGGGGCCACACTCGGGTCCAGACGCAGGCCCGCTAGCGCCCCGGCGGGCTCGAACGTCACCGTGTAGTCGTGCCACTGGCCGTCCGTCTTGGGCGTGAAGTCGCACCGCCGCTCGGGGGCAAAGCCGGGTGTCTCGACGGACGACCAGTAGGCGATGCCCAACCGGCCGGCCTGGCGGGTTCGAAGACGCAGGGTCAGGACGAGCGGCCCCTCGGCCTTGGGAACGGAGGCTGTCTGCATCGAGACGCGTTCCTTGGCCGATTCCATGACGAGAACGCCGTCGCGGACCTCGAGGGTGCAGTCCCCCCGGCCGCGCCAGTCGCGCACGGTGGGCGTGTAGGCGGGATTCGGCTTTGGCACGGCCGCGCCCGTCTCCTGGACGAAGCGGTCGATCAGGGCGTCGAGGTGTTTGACCTTCTCCGGCATCTCGTTGGCCAGGTTCGTCGTCTCGCCGATGTCGTCCTTCAGGTTGTAGAGTTCCCGCACGTCGGGGTAATCGGGGTGCGGCTCGAAGCGGTGGATGAGTTTCCAGTCGCCCTGCCGGACGCTGACGGCGGGAATCAGGTGCGGAAACCAGATGAAGAAGGCCTCGCGCTCCAGGTTCCCCGTGCCGCGAAGGACCGGCATCAGCGAGACGCCGTCGATGATATGCCCGTCGGGCTTCGTCAGGCCGAGGGCCTCCAGGACCGTCGGGTACACGTCGATCGGGCCGACCACCGCGTCGCTCGTGGCCCCCGGCTCGATCCTGCCGGGCCAGCGGATCATGAGCGGCACGCGGACGCCGCCCTCGTAGATGCGTCCTTTGCCCTCGCGCAGGGGGGCGTTGTTGGTGGGCGGCTCGCCGCCCGCCCACTTCCGGTAACTCTGGACCGTCTCGTACAGGCGATGGCCGGGCTTCACGCTGCTCAGTTTTCGGTCGCCCTCCCGCCAACTATGCACGTTGCCGCCGTTGTCGGAGTAGAAGATGAAGAGCGTGTCCTCGGCCAGGCCGAGGCGGTCCAGCGTGTCGAGGATGCGGCCGAGACTCTCGTCCACGCTACGGAGCATCGAGGCCATGACGGGGTTGCGCTGTTTGCCGCGCGGGTCCCTCTTCTCGGCGAACTCGGCGGTGTACGCCTCCTTGTGCTGCCACGGGCCGTGCACGCTGTAGTGCCACAGGTTCAGGTAGAACGGCTCGTCGCGGTGGGCCTGGATGAAGCGGATGGCCTCGTCGGTGAGGCGGTCGGCGATGTACTCGCCCTTCGGGCCGTCCGTGATGTTCCCGACCTTGTGCTGGCCCGACGGTTTCCCCTCCGCGTGCACGCCGTACGGCGAGAAGTAACTGGGCGGGCCCGGGTCCGGCGCGCAGTGCCAGGTCGTTTCGAAGCCCTGCACCTCCGGCCAGTGCTGCGGCATGAGGCCGAGGTGCCACTTCCCGAAGTGGCCCGTCCGGTAGCCGGCTCCCTGAAGCGCCTCCGCCAGCGTCACCAACTTGGGGTCCAGGTAATGCCTGCTCTCCGGGTACACGTACCGCCGGTTGGGCGGGGCCTTTTCGGGATACCGCGACGCGCCCGGCGGCAAGGGCGGCTGGTGGCCCGTCGCGCTCGTGATGCCGTGACGGGCGGAATGCTGGCCCGTCAGGATCGACGCCCGCGTCGGGGAGCACAGCGGCATGGCATAGGCATCCGTGAACCGCATGGCCTGCTCCGCCAGCCGCCGTATGTGCGGCGTCTCGTAGTACCGCGACCCGTAGGGCGTGCTGTCTATCCAGCCCATATCGTCGACGAGGAAGAGGACGACGTTGGGCGGGCGGCCGGGCTTTCGGTCGGCGGCTTGTGCAGCTTGGGCGACGCTCCGCCCCAGCCAGGCGCAGCCGGCTGCGGTCGCGGCCGCTCGGCCCAGGCTCCCCAGAAACGCCCGCCGCGTCCATCGTGTTTCGGACATCGCAGGTTTCTCCCATGCAGGAAAACGGTCTCGAAGGCTCAGGGTCCGCGCCCGCCGGCTCGGACAGATCGACGCTACTTCGGCGCGAGGCGCGACAGCGGGATCACCGCCAGTTCCGCGCTGTTGTGGTTGCCGCCACGTCCGCCGCTGTTCGAGTAGCCCACGTACAGGTGGCCGTCGTGCTGCACGGCATACGGGTATGCGAGGGCGGCGTTCGGGTGCGACTCGCGCGGTCCCTGCAAGACTTGGTTTCGGGCATGGTTCACTGCCTTTCGCCGGGTCCCGACAGGTAGGACCATGACACCATGCTCCCTCCGTCGACACCGCCGCTGACACGCGGGATTCTATCGCGCCGGGCGCGAGCCGTCGAGAAGAACAGATCCGCGCGTGCGTCGGGCTGTGTGAGGTGGGCCGGGGGTTCGCTGAGGCTGACGCTGAGCAACGGGACCACGGGCGTGCGGGCCACGAACCGCTTCGGCAAGGCGGTCTACGGGTCGACCTTGCCGCGCAGTTGCTCAAGGACCCGCTCGTCCTGCGGCGAGAGGTGCAGACCGGCGCGCTGTATGCCGGAAAGGCCGTCGTAGGCGCGGCGCCACCACACCTCGGCCCCAGGCGCTTGCAGGCGTTCCGTCACATCGGCGATCTTGTAGCAGGACACCCAGAGGTCCCGCTGCCACCCGGTGTTCGTCGGGTCGGCTTTCGCCAGACGCTCGGCAATCGATTGGTAGGCCGAATAGGCCCGGAGAGCCTCATCGAGTCTGCCCTGCTCTTGGAGCACGATTCCCACGAAGCAGTGGGCGGCTCCCAAGTCGCGCTGCCAGCCGGCGTTCGTCGGGTCGGCCGCCGCCAGGCGCTCGGCAATCGCAAGATCGGCCCGGTAGGCCGCCAGGGCGTCCTCCAGGCGGCCCTGGTCCGCGAGGACGTCGCCGACCTTGTTGTGACTGACCGAGAGGTCGCGCTGCCACCTGGCGTTCGTCGGGTCGGCCGCCGCCAGACGCTCGGCAATCTCTTGCCCTGCCCGGTAGGCCGCCAGGGCGTCCTCCAACCGCCCCTGGTCCGCGAGCACGTCGCCGACCTTGTTGTGACTGACCGAGATGTCGCGCTGCCAGGTGGCGTTCGTCGGGTCGGCCGCCGCCAGACGCTCGCGAATCTCGAGGGCCGCCCGGTAAGCCGTCAGGGCCTCCTCCAACCGGCCCTGGTCCGCGAGCACGTCACCGACCTTGTTGTGACTGACCGAGAGGTCCCGCTGCCAGGTGGCGTTCGTCGGGTCGGCCGCCGCCAGACGCTCGGCAATCTCTTGCCCTGCCCGGTAGGCCGCCAGGGCGTCCTGTAACCGGCCCTGGTCCGCGAGGACGTCGCCGACCTTGTTGTGACTGACCGAGAGGTCGCGCTGCCACCTGGCGTTCGTCGGGTCGGCCGCCGCCAGACGCTCGCGAATCTCTAGG
>Ga0272441_10008177_pt1 | contig 16678 bp, 36 predicted proteins | sample SSMProp6N_FD_193582 | JGI IMG/M metagenome (GOLD analysis project Ga0272441, IMG submission 193582) | Marine sediment archaeal communities from Little Sippewissett salt marsh, Falmouth, MA, United States - SSM-Prop-6N | ecosystem: Environmental > Aquatic > Marine > Wetlands > Sediment ...
TCCTGTTTGATTAGTGTTGTTCCACAGTCCATACAAAACTTATCACTCATTTTTCACCCACTTAATTTTTGATTTATTATAATTGCTTCTTTGACCATTCATTAGTACATAGCAATTCTTACATACAATTTCATAATTCTTTAAATACATCTGTGATGTGAAAAACAATAATTTATTGCATCCGGCACATCTAAGCATACAAAATCTTGGGACTCTTTTATTTATCTTCATTTTTCACCCCTCAGTTTTGATTTTTCATTCCACATTATAAAATGTTCACATGATATTGTTTCACCCAATGTTAAATCTCTCATTACTGGATACGGACAATTACTAAAATTACCATAATCATCACATAAATTACGACTCATTTTTCACCCCCTTTGATTTAGTTTATGTTCTCTGGGTTTTTTGTGTTTATACCGTTGCAGCATCTTATCCAGTCATCGAAATGTTTATGTATTTTTCCACATTGCCGACATATGTATCTCGGTTTATTGCTCATTTTCCTTTCACTCCTGATTTAAGTCCTAGTTTAGTCATGGTGGAAAAAATACAGGAGAAAGGACAGTTAATAAAAACAATATAGTAAATATTAAAAAAGCTATGAAAAAGAAAATATCTATTTGGTCAGGTTCATTATCTATCTTTTTTTTATCACTCATTTTTCACCCCCTTGCTTTAAAATTTAACCAAGTCATATTGTGGTAACTCATCATAACCCAACTCTCCACTTAAAACACGATTATATTCTTCAAACAACTCAGGATACCATTCTGATAACCAACCAACAAATAAATGGTCAACAATATCTTTACATTGGTTACTGCTCAACCCATGACATGATGCCATTAACTCAGTTATAAGACAAACTAATTTTTTATCAACATTAATATATTTAGGCCAATCTTCATAACTCATTTTTCACCCCTTTGATTTTTGGTTTATTATCTTTCATACAGTCTTTGCAGAACCCTTTTCCGTATTCATCTATTAAAACTATTTTCTTTATCCATCCACATCCATCACAAATCTCTATTTCTCCTTTGCTTTTCTCAATTGTTGGCATTTCTATTACATTTCCTCCTACACTATATTCTGGATGAGTCATTTTATTTGTCCTCCTGATTTATTCATGTATTTGTGCCACAGTAACTTTAATCTTTCTGTAATCATTTGAGTATTTTTTTATAGCATCTTCTATATCATCTATTGTTCAAGGTTCCATTAAATCTAATTTTCCCTCTATTGTAACTTCAAATTTATATTTCATTTTCCTTGTCCTCCTGATTTAATATCGCCTCCACATGTTATCAGCACATCTTCTCCCTACTATAATTTTTTCATTAGTTTTTAACTTCTTAAAAATTATACCATAACGAATACTTTTACCGCAATGATCACATGTTCCAGAGGTATCTTTAAAATCTACTGTATCTATAAATATAAATTCTAATCTGTCAAATTTTTTTCCACTCATTTTTCTTTCACTCTTGATTTATTTAATATTTTAGCTTCCTTTTCATTGTATTCGTCAATAATTTTATCTAACTCTTTCAAATCATCTTTTTTACTCATTTTATTTGTCCTCCTGATTTACTCTTTTTTATCCGTTGTAAGCACCTTCTGAGAATAGATGTTATAGTGTACCATGTTTCAGGTCTCGTGCTTCCACCGTCTGTCAGATGTTCGATGCCTTCATAGTGTTCTAGGAACCATTCTATGACATCATCTAGCTCAACTGTCTCATAGTCGGTATGGTATCCTTTTGATTTTTTTTCACTTATTTTGTATAGCTCCATTTTTACTCCTTTTTATGTTGAAGTTTTGATTCTATCGCCTTAATGGTAACTCTAACTTTCTGTCCATCCATCCAACCATCTTCCCTATTTAGCCATATATGTAAAATACATTCATTTGGTTGTGCCATTCCATATTCAGTTTGATGGTTATCGAGTTTAGTTTCTATTACTTTTTTCAATAGTTCTTTTGATTTGTTTCTTTCATCATTTATTTTTTTAATTTCATCATCTAATAACATATAATATTCATTCTCTATCTGTATCCCTTCTTTTGCAACATCTCTCCTGATTTTTTGTTGCCGTTCTTCTTCATCAATAGTTCCCATATTATCTCTCCTTTTTCCAGGTGTTCATTTTTTAGTCTGTGCATCGTAGGCATGCTCCGCATATCGGGCAGTTCCTTTCTTTTTCGTCTATTTCGCTGTCACATATATAACATCTCATATCTTTTCCTCTTTCCTGGTTGTCATGTTCTTTGTGATCATGGGCGGCGGGGGGCATGAATGGTGAAAAACCCGAACCATCTCCCTGGCCCCCGCCGTCCTGTATCCAGGGAGTCTCACTATATGACAAATGTAATCGCCAGGACGCATAAAAACATTACCCATTCCCCCGGTCAAACAGCATCCCTCAATAACCTAAAGCAAAAAAAAAAAACATACGCATATGCGCGTTGCGCATTTTTTTTTTAGGTTTTTCCTTTGTTTCTTTCGTATGGTATGTGTGTGTGTTTTCTGTGTTTGTTTTTGGTCGTTGGTTTTTTGTATAGTGCGCATTTTTTTTTTTTTATATTGTGTGTGGGAGTATGACGGTTAGGGATACTATTATGCTGGCTAGTAGTGATAGGAGTGCTCCTATTTTTAGGGCGATGTCTTCGTCATCCATTTTTTTTTCCTCTTGTTTTTTTTTTGTTTTTCTTTTTTTTTTTGTGTTGTTGTGCCTCATGGGTATCTTATTGCGGGTGTTATTGTCATTGGGGGTTATTGTGGTTGTTGTTGTCATTTTTTTTTGGGGTTGGTGTTGTTTTTTCCATTTTTGTTGTTGTTTTGTGTGTGTTTCCCGTGCGCATTTTTTTGTGCAGTATTTTGTGGCTTGTGGTCTGTGGTTTATGGGTTTTCCGCAGTTTTGGCAGTGCCGGGTTTTTTGTTTTTTTGTGGGCATTTTTTTTTCCTTTTTTTTGCGCCCCCTTCGGGGGGGTGGGGGTTTTTGGCTTTTTTTTTTTATGTGAGTGTGAGGATGAGGAGTGTGGTGGTGAAGCCTGTGATGAATGCTATGGCTATGGTGGCGAGGGTGTTTTTCAGTAGTTTTTTCCGGGTGTGGTTTTTATGGGCTTTTGTCCAGTGTGATTCGTTTTTCATGTTTGTGTCCTCTCTTTATTCATCCTGTGTTTTTTATTTTTGATTCTTCGAGTGTGAGCACTCCAGGTTTTTTGTGTGATATGTATAGTATTTTGTATTCTTTCGGGTTTTCCATGATTCTGAGTATGAAGCATTCCCCTGGTTTCAGTTGTTCATAGATCGGCTCCATTTTGTATGTTTCATGGGTGATGATTATGTCCTGTACCTCTTTCAGGGTTTTTTTCATCCCGGAGGCTATTCGGTCTATCGAGTGTCCTTCCTTGAACAGGGTAAGGATCTTGATAGCAACAAGTTCGTTCATCATGTGTTTTTTCTTTGCGTCTTCCATGGTTTCTTTTTCCTTTCTTGTCCTTTTTTTTTTGGTGGGTGTGATATGGCGCCCCTGTGGGCATTCCAGCAATGGTATCCACTGGTCATTGGCTGGATGGTTGGATTCCACGGGTGCAGTGTGGGTGGTGGTGGTTTGTTATGGTGTTTCTTGGTTATATGGTTTTTCCTCTTTTTTTTAGGAGTTTATGTATGTGATGAAGTTTGTGATGAGTATGATGGCTGTTGCTGTGGTCATGCCGAGGAAGAACATGAAGAGGTCTCTTGTGTTTTGTTGTTTTTTTGTTGTTTCTTTTTCCATGATCTTTTTTTTTCCTTCTTTTTTGCCTTATGTTAGGATATGGGTGAAGATGAGTGCGCCTATGATGATGCCGATGGCTGATGCGGTGCCGTATATGAGTATGTTGTGTATGTTTTTTGTGTGCCTGTATCTTTTGTGGGTTTTTGGCCAGTGTGACGGTTTTGTTTTTTCCATTTTTTTTTTTAGTATTCTACTATCCCGAGGATGTTGTGCCAGGGTATGCGATATTTCTGGCCGTGTCCGTTCGAGTTGTATATGTATACGAATTCTTTTGTGGTTTCCATGCTGTCCCCTATGGCGCGTCTGTATGGTTTGTCATAGATTCCGATTATTTCCTTTTTTAATGTTGCTTCTATCATATTCCTATTCATACCTCTTCTTCTTTTTTTTATGGTTTTGGTGTTTATTAAGATATTGGTGTATGGGGTTTGTACTCGTGCGCCCCTGGCGGGGCGCGATAGGGATATGGTGGTGGTTGTATCATATATTTATTTGTTATAGTGTTTTTCTTTGGGTTATTATTTCTGTGAGTGTGGCTCCTGTGTTTTCCCAGTTATTTAGTTTATTTATGGTGTCATATGTTTGTTCACCGAGTTTCCTAGCGATTTGTTTCATTTCTTTTTCAGTAAGTGATTGTATGTGTGATGCGGTGATTTCTGTGAATCTGCCATTCCCTGCATGAACTAGTGGTGTATATTTTTTTCCCGTGATTTCTTCATAATGTCTTAAATCCCCGAGTAATATGTTTTTTGATATATAGAGAATAGGGAATTGTTTTGTCATATCTGGTACAGATTTCCCGTTACTGTTTATTTTCATTATTTTTCAATTCCTTTTTTTTGGGCATCTTTTTTTTGCGGGCCGCCTTCGGCGGCTTTTCCGGGTTTGTTTGTGTGGGTGTGTTGGTGTTGTTGTTTATATGGGGGTGGTTATGGGAGGGTGGGGGTGTATGTTTTGATGATGACTGTGGCGGCGATGATGATGGCCGCGTATATGATTATCCGTGTCAGCAGTCTTTTCTTGTATTCTTCCCATGTCCGGGGGATCATTGTCCATTTTTTTTTTGTTTTTTTCATGTTCTCATTCCTTGTCTTCCTTCTTTTTTGTTTTTTTCATTCTTTTTTCCATGTGTGTTATGGCTTCCTTTATTTTTTTCCCCCCCTGTTTTCTTATCCATATCGTATTCTTTTATGGATTGCAGCGTGTCATCGAGTATTTGCCTCCATGCGGTGTATGCGGCGTGCTGCTGGAGTGTCGGGCGGCACAGGGGACGGCATGGCACATGGTCCCCGAGGTGGAATATGTCAAGTTTTTTCCCCCTGAATCCATGCATCAGGGGTATGGTGATTATGAAACGCTTTCTTCCGTCGCTGTCTTCACACCCTGGATGCATGATGGGTATGCGCCCGTTTTTGAGCACCTGTTTGTGGTACCGGGTGAACGCGTAATCGAGTGTTCGGGCTTTCTTCATCCTGTCTTCCCCGTGTTTCTCCCTCTGGTCATGTATGAATCTGTCTATGCAGCACCGGGGGTATCCGTATATGTTCCCCATTTCCTGTATGGTTTGTTCATCCTCCTGGTTGTCCTCCGGGTTGCCGAGTGTTTCCTGTATGTATTCATGCTGGCGGTCCATGGCGTCCCGTGTTTCAGCCAGCATGAACACTGTCGCCGGCGTGTTGTCCGTCCTCTTGTACGGGAGAGTGATGTAGAGAAGCGGTTTCTTCATGATGCCAGGTGACGCGTGTTCCTGGAATATTGCATCAAGCAGTTCTGCCGCTGTTTCCATATATGTGGTGAATGTTGCCTTGCTGACTTTCTCCATGAGCGCCCAGAACAATGCTTTCCTATGGGGATAGATGAAGTATTCCATAAGCGAGTCGAGGGTGAACATGAACAGGCTGTCCTCTTTAAGGAACCCCTGCACCCTTCTGCCGAATCTGTCAGCGCTGTCGCTCATTTCCTTTCCCTGTTCGTGCGGGGCATGGAGGGATATGCCCGGTGTTCTTCCTGTTTCCCCCATGTTTTTCTTCATTGTCTCTCCCTGTGCGCCTCTTTTCTGTTTTTTTGCGCGGGGGCGGGATGGCGCCCCGGGTTGTCGTAGGGGGCGAGGCCGTCGAGGACGGTGTCCCTGAATCCTTTCCCTTCGGTTATCTCCATCTCGTTCGCGATTTCCTGGGCCTTGGCGGGGTTGAGGTGTTTCAGGGTCTGGTATTCCGCCCGTATGTCCGTGAGCACCCCTTTCCGTGTGTATTGTCTCCTCATCCGTTTCTGGCGCTTTTCCCGGCATCCGGGTGAGCAGTATTGTGTCAGGTAATATGTCGCCATGAATTCTGTTCCGCATTCGGGGCATATCCTCCACCATTTTTCTCCTTTCATGCCGCCTGTGTCCTTTTCCCCCTTTTTTCTTTCATATCTTTATTATCCGTACCCGTGTTTCCCTGTGGAACAGTTCCAGGAGGTTCCCGTCCCCTTTTCCCCGGCCGGGGCGTCTCATGATGTGGCCGTATCTGTTTTTCCCCATGTATTCATAGTTCAGCCAGCCGCTATATGGGTCCTCTATCCTGTACAGTGTGTCTTTCATGGGGAGGCGCCTCATTTCCAGGAGCCCCCCGACTGTTGTTTCCTTTCCCCGTGATCCCTGTTCCAGTTTCTTCATGAAACCCCGGTGTTCCCCTGTCTTTTCCCCCGGGGGTCTCTTTTTATCGCTCATTTTTTCCTGTTCTTCCGTATCCGCCAGAGGAGCTGTCCTTTGTCCATGGTGGATGTCACCTCTCCTTTCCCGTCCAGGCTACGGAGATTCGCCCGTATTCGCCCCGCCGGGAAGAATATGTATCTTGACGCGAGCTTCTTCTGTATCTGGCCTGTTGGCATGGATATCGTGTTTTTCAGCACTGACAGCACCCGTGTTTCATCAGGTGTCAGCCCTGTCCCTGTCCGTCCCCCCCGTGATGCGGGGTCTTCCCCGGCGGCGATGTATTTTCCCCCTTTCCCCTTCGCTATCATGTTTTTTTGTTTCATGTACAGGAGGGTCACCGATATGCTTGAGGGGGAGTAACGGTATGTCTTCCCGAGGTGTTCAACTATCTCGTTCCATCCCCTCTCCGAGCCCTTCACGAATTCCTGTATCTCCCTCGTTATGGGGAAGTATATGTTGTATCCATGTCTTCCATAGGGGTGGTAGTATGTGTGGTCATGGGGGTCGGTGAAGTGTTCGACAGGGGTTATCTTGCCTGTCTTTTTTTTCTTCCCCTTGGTTTCCCCTTTTTTCCCGCCCGGCTTCTTTGTTGTCTTTGGCGATGCCGTTCTTCCCCTAGATTCTTGCCTCGGCCCCTGTTCCCCTGTTCCCTCCCCGGGGCTGTAGATTTCCTTTATGATTTCCGCCATATGCCGGAATATCTCATGGGGGGATCTCTGCAGGAGTGCCGATATTTGCATCATGTTTTTTCCTTGGCATACGAGATGTATTATTCTCCCGTGTTTCCCCGAGTGTTCCCCCGGTTTTTTCACCGGGGTGATGGGGACATATGTTCTGTCTCCCCCTTGCCATATACTGGCCTCTCCGAGATGCAGTTCTCTGGCGGACGTCATGTTCTCCCTGTCTATGCTCATGGCGACCATGATGTCTCTTCCCGGCGGGCGGTCGTCCAGGGAGACTATGGTTCCTTCTGTGACCGCTCCCCCCGTTATCCTTATCGTCTTTTTTCTTTCCATTCTTTTTACCTCTTTCTCTTTTTTTTTATTTTTTTTTTTTATTCCCCGCGGGACCTGTGCCGTCTGTCCCGGGGGTGTTCATTTTTCCTCCTGTTCCTCCATTGCGCCCCGCACCCTGTAGATCTCTGTCCTCGTGATGGATTCTTCCAGGCCCCTGTTCCGTATGCCCGCTTGGAGTATCTTGCGGAATTCCTCACCTGTCAGCTCCGCTCCTTCCGCTATTTCCATGTCCACTATGAACTGCATCATGCTCTCACTCTCCCTTTTTCCCGTTTCCTTCTTTCTCTCTCTTTCTTTCTCCTGTCGCGTTCACTCCATCTCTTATGCCATCCCTCATGGATGGCGTTGTCAAGCCTTTCCTCGTGCAGGGGATGATGCTCTGCCCCCGACGCCATGTTTATGGCCATCGCGAGGCCTATCCACAGGAGCCTGAGCCTTCTTTCGTATTCCATGGTGATGTATTCCCCCCGCCGGAGTGTTTCCTCTATCCTCGTGAGCGCCCCCTGTGTGTCCTCTATGGTTTTCTGTAGTGTTTCCTCTATTTTTTCCCGTGTTCCTTTTTTCATGTATCCCATATGTATCACTTTTCCTTCATTGTTCCCCTCTTTTCTGCATCTGGGACTCTGGCCATGGCGGTCGATATCTCGCGTGTGGCACAGTCCGTGTGGACATTGGTTGTGTATGTGCCGCCTCCTGGTGTCCTGTGTCGGATGATGAGTGTTTCCTGGGGGGTGTCTATGTGTTTCCCGCAGAGGGGGCATGTGGGTTTGTGGCTGTTGTTGAGTGTTTCCATGTCCGTGTATTCGGGGTCTTCCGTGTTTTTTTTATCCATGGTTGTGGTGATGGTGGAGGGGTGGCCGGCGAGCAGTGGGGGATGGGGCGTTATGGAGAAAGAAAAGAGTTCTTCTGGGGAGGAAGTCTTTCTCTTGCCTTCAGGCCCGTTCCCCCTTGTTTGTCCTCGCCGTCGCCCCCGTTCAGTTCCCCCCCGTGTCGTTCTTTTTGTCTTTCCCCCTGGGGGGATGGTGGATCCCCGGGGTGTTTTCCCTGTGGTTCATTTTTTTCCATAGCCTGTTCTGTCTTTCTTGTTCCTGGTCTATCTCATCCATTGTCTTTTCTCACCTCTTTTTCTCTTTTTTTTTTTGTGTTCCTGTATTTTTCCCCGTGTATTTATCGTTTTCCCCCATCCTCCTTTTTTTAGGGGTCTATCCTGAAGCCGAGTGTCTGTTTTTTCTCGATCAGGATGGATAGTGTCCTGTTGGGGGTCATGTTGTAGTTTATTCTCCAGTTCCCCATGACGAGTGTTCCCTGTGACCGGGGGCTTCCCTCTTCCAGGGATACGGGTATGGTGTTTTGTTCCCCTGTCCCGGGGCTGTATGCCCGGAGGCGTCCGCATTCCCATGTCGTGTTCTCTCCCGTGGTGTTCCCTGGGGGGGGTGCCCCGGGCATCCATGGGGATGGGGGGAACGTGTATGCCCCTATGTGTGTGAATGACAGTGTTATGTCGTCCTCTGTCTGTGTCTCGTTCAGGCCGAGGAGGAGCATCCTGGTTCCTGTTATCTCTATCTCGCCGTCCATGAATGTGTCCAGTGTCTGGTTCATGCCCTGGATGACAAGGTCAAGGTATCCCTTCAGGACACTGGATATGTGGCGTTGTATGTTCCCGGTGCTTTCCTCTATGGTTTCCCCTATCCCTGTTTTGAGCATGGTGTGTGTGCTGTAGGCCATGTATGCGACAGTGGCCGTGTTTATGGCGGTGAGGAGGAGGGCGGTTGTGAGCATGATGGTTGTTTTTTTCATCCATTCCGTTTTTTTTGTTGTTTTTTTCATTTTTCCCATACTTTTCCCTTTCTTTTTTTATTGTGTTCCTGTGTGTTCCCCCTATTGGTGTGTGTGGCCCGTGTCCGGGTTATTCTATCGTTTTCCTCATTTTTTCCTCTGTTTCCTTGATGAGGGGGGTCCTGTGTTCCTTTTTCAGGTAGCATACGGTTTTTTTCCCGTTCCCGTAGTGACGGATCCTGTACCGTGTGGCATATGTTCCGCTGGGGAGCCTTGTCGTGGTTATTCCCAGGTTCCCGGGTTTCCCGCACCGGGGGCATGTCACCCTGTTTTCGCCTTTGTACGGCAGTCTTGTCCTTCGCTTGTACCCGTATTCCTTTTCCGCCTCTTTCTCGGATAGCTCGCGTATGCCGACTTCGAGTATGGAGTCGCTGCCGATGTTCAGGATCCGGGGGATTGCGGCGGGGATGTATATCCAGTATGTTTCCCTCTTGTCGCTTGTTTTCCTTGTGTGGGGCTCTGTGCAGAACGAGTTCAGGGTGACCGTGTCCGTTTCCCCGTGTTTCCGGGTCATTGTATCCCGTGTGTGTTTTTTTTCTTTTTCAGGAGTTTTTCCTGGGCGTGGAGTATCCGTTCCATGGGGGTGGCCCCGTTTCCCGTGTTCGCCTGGTATTTCTCCCTGTTCTCCCTGCATACCCTCCGGCTTTTCTCCCGTTGTCTTTCCCGGCTGCATCTCTGGCAGTATTTGGCGTTGCTGCGTCTTTTGGTTATGTCTCTTCCGCATTGGAGGCAGTGCTCGATCCTTTTTCTCTTCATTTCCTTTTCCCAGCTGGTTTTTTCCTTTTTGGTGTTTTTCCCTTTGTCTTCTTTTCCTGTTTCCGTTTTTTTCCCTGGCTGTGGAGGAGCCTGGCGAGCATGTGCTTGATCTCCTCCTGGGACGCGATGATGCGGGCGGTGTGCTCGTTCATTGTGGTGTATATTGAGCCGTCTGCCATTGTGATGGCCCATTCGGGGCTCACCTTGAGGGGGGGCTCTATGTTCCCCGTCAGGGTGAAGACCTGGTTCGGTGTCATCTTGTCCAGTGTGCCGTCCATCATCGCCTCTGTGACGGTTTTTTTCCTTCCGTATTTTTTTACCTTATTCATTTTTCACCCCTTTGGTTTATTTCTATAGAGTGAGGTATATGTCCTTTAACTTCACGGGAGATTCTGTCATCTATAGAATGACTTGTCCTACACCCCGTTACTTCGGACATACACCTCACTTTTCTACATAATAAAAAGGAGGGATAAGTAAGATATGATATAAATGCAATATAAGGATTTAAAAATCCAATCTTACCTATCCCGTAGTGTTTCATTTTTCACCCCCTGATTTATACTTCCTGAACATTCTTCGAGCATTGCCGCCAAGCATAGCAAACGCTATTAATTGTTTTCTTGCATCATTCATTTCTTTTTTTTCCTCTTTATTTTCCATTATTTGTCCTCTCTTTTTGATTTGTATATTGTTTTTGCTTTGGTTCCACTGTGTAGTCGCCAGTGTGTTCCATCATAGCTAGGGACGATTCCCATTTCCCAGAGGGTGATGCATGGCTGGAATGGATTTACTCCTGGTTTGTGTTCTATATATTTCCATTTTTCTAGCTTGAAAAATGATGAAACATAGGCCCCGACTGAATCCCAGACTGAATCCCCGACTGAATTCCCGACTGAATCCCCGACTGAATCCCAGACTGAATCCCTGACTGAAACCCAGACTGAATCCCAGACTGAATCCCCGACTGAATCCCCGACTGAATCCCCGATTGAATCCCAGACTGAATCCCCGACTGAATCCCAGACTGAAACCCAGACTGAATCCCATTCTTTGAGCAGTCGTATCTGTTTTCGTGTGGGTTTCTTGGTCATAGGTATGTCTTTGAATGGGTGAACAATCTTCTTTTTTACAAGTATTTTGTTGAGTTGCCGGAGCCATTGCGTCTTTGCCTTCATGCATTTGTCATGGTATGTTTGTGTCCACCATTCGGGTTTACGTCTGTGGTCTACCTTGAGTATCCACTTATCTGGGTGTAAATAGTCACCGTTATTGGGTGTTATTTCTACCCGTGCGAACTTCATTCTTTGTGGGTCACTGGTGTCATCTGTGTATCCCGCCATTTTTATGAGTTCATCATGGCTGTCAATACCGAGTTTCCATGTGACTTCGCCGTGTTTGTTTATGAGGCAACTGAATCCTTGGCACATATTATATCACTCTTCTTGTCATACTTCCACTTTTGATTTTTTCCTTTTTTATTGTATATGTATCTCTGCCCGTGTTTCCCCTGTTTCGTAGCTGATATATTCCAGTATTCTCGTGTCCCGGGCGAGTTTCGTACTATCCATGAGTTCTATATATACAATACTATCATCCTCTGATATGTTTTCGTTTGCTGTGTATGCAAGCGTCACGATTGTGCCGTTTATGGGATAATCGTGGAGCAGCTCGGCGCAGCTTCCCGCCTTGGACATGACGATTATTGTTCCTTCCTGTGTTTCGTCTAGGGGCATTTCCATATTCATCCAACATTCCTTGTCGAGCAACGCCCCGTCGTGGTATGTGATCCCTGTGAGCCGTATGGGGCCTTTCTGGGCGATATGGAGTTCCATGGCGTCCAGGTAGGGCTTGTTGTAGTCTATGGCTATGTCCACCGTGAAACTGTCCCCTGGAGCTATATGTGGGGGGTGTCCTGTGAGTGTGAGCCGGGGGATTGTGTCGTTGGTGATCTCCTGGGGCTGTATGGTGAATGTGTTATCTGTTGGCTCTGTCCTTGTCCATCGTCCCTGTGTGTCCGTGGCGTTTATTGTGAATGTGTGGTTCCCCTTGTGCCAGTAGGTGTCGTTGTGGTAGTATGTGTTGCCCGCCAGGGGTGTCATGTGTATCCTCTGTGAATGGATGCGGTTTGGCGTGTCGAGCAATAGGATCGCTGTCCCGAGCGACCCGTCCTCTGTGTGTATGTCGCATGATATGTTTATCCATGATCCATAGGGGTGGCCTGTTCCCGGGGGGTTTATGTGTATGTTTGTTATCTCGGGGGGTTTTCCTGGGAACGGTACGACTGTTGTTTCGTTGTGCCTTTTTTCGCAGATGGTGTCCCCGATGATGATGCCGATTGTTGCCCCTAACGACATGGTGACCGCCAGCATGATGATGAACAGCCATTTGAGTGTTTTCGTGTTGAAGGGAGGGAGGATATCCCCGGTTTCTCTTTTTTCTTCCATGTTCATCTTTTTCCCTCTAGGTTCTTATGATGATGTCAAGTATGCCTTTTTCTCTATCCGTGTTGCCCTCTCCATACGCCTTGAGTGGTATCCGGTATTCCATGTCCTTATAGAAATCATTTGTTTCGCTTTCCCGTATGTCGATGCGGATATGGATTTTTTGTGATCCGTATGGCTCTATCGCGGGCAAGAGCACGTTATGCAACTTTTTATTGAAAAATAGGTCGTTCCATATTATCCCTTTCCCGGTGTTCCACCCGATCCGTATCCTGATGTCATTGTTTTTCAGGTCACCGGGGTACCCATTTGCCGGGGATGTGAGGAATGTGGAAAAGGACAGTGTGGATACGGGATCTTCGTCAAGGAACATTTTCCGTGTCACATTCCTTCCATACGGGTCTGTGGCAGGGAACACGCTTGTCGTCCTGTTTGTTTCATGCAGGGTGAATTCCCGTGTTATGTATCCTGTGTTTGATCTTCCGGACTGTGTGATGTATCGCCCGATGTCGAACACGATTTTGTCCGTGTTCGCTGTGAATGAGTACGGTATCTTTTTTACTTCATCAATCAGCCATTCTCGCAGTGTGTTTTGATGGAGCAAATACGGGAATGACACGGTTACCTTGTCTTTGTCTATGCGGTATATCGCTCTTTCCCACCAGCTTTCTCTCTCCTGTTTTTCTATTTCTCCTTCGTATTCGAGGGAGATGGCGAGATATTGCACTGTTTCGGTATAGTGAATTATTTCCCGGGGTATGTAAATATATACGATTTCTTTCTGTGACAGGTCTTCAAGGTTAATGGGTTGCCCTTCTTTTGTCTTATATCTTAACGACAACCAGTCTTCTTGTGATGCGAGAACACCTGTGTATTTGCCTTCTTCACCTGTTTCCCCGTATAGCACGAATGTGTACGGGTGTATGGTTCCATCGTCTGCCGCCTCATCGTTTTCAGTGATGGATATGGTTCCCCACATGATTCCTGTCAGGATCAGTGCCAGGCATATTGATGTCAGCACCGTGAGCCCTAATTTCTCATTTTTTTCTTTCTTTCCCTTTTTTATCTTTCCCTTATCCATTTTTCTCACCCTATTCATGATATCTCTATGTGGTTTTCCCCGAAAGCAAGGGGTTGTACGCGTTGCCAGTGATGTACTGTGACATACATCTCGTTTTCCTGGTAATATGTGACGGGTTCTTCATGGACAAGTGACCATCCGTCATGGAACCATTTGTCGCCTTCGAGCGGGTATCCCACACATATTCTGCTTTCTGAAAGGCTGTATTTCTTAACTCCGTATTCTGTGTAATGGATGCTGCCGATGTATCTTTTTCCACCCATTGGGTAAAGTTTCACCTCGTCCAGTTTTTTGAGTTCCCAGGTGATGATGCTTCCTGTTCCAATGTCTATGCCATACGTCTGGTAGTAGAACCTCAACTGGTCGCTTATCTGTTCTTCCACTGGCGTGAAAATGTATATCCCTGCTTTTTCTGGTTTCCCCGCCATCTCCGTGAATTCCGTCTTGTTGTATTCCTTTGGGTTGTCATCTATAACGGTTATCATTATCCCAAGTGATTGACTGGTGTGTATGCCGGGTTTATAATATGCGGCATAAAAACATATGGACGGGAATGCTGCTGTGGAAAAGGCGACGATTAATACCAGTATGACATGCCAGTTTTCCATATGTCGAGTATCCTGCATATTCTTTTTTTGTGTTTTTTCCCCGTTTCCTTTTTCCATTTTTCTCACCATCCTCTCTTGTTCACCCTGTCGAGATGCAGGCCTGTTGACAGATCCCCGTACATGGCGAAGTATATGAACGTCATGAGGAAGGGGGCGAGGAACACCATGTTGTAGGGGAAATAGTCACCCATCCTGTATACCAGTATTACGCAGAGTATCCATATTATCCAATGGAAACGGGGGCGATGGCCCGTGGCGAATACGGCTGTTTCCCCGTAAGCAAGCCATTTTTTTAGTGTTCCCCTGGGGAATATGGCTTTCATCTGTTTTTCTGGTTCTTTCACATCGGTTTTCCGTATCTCTGCCATGTTCAATTCAAGGGAATCTTTTATTTTCCAATAGATGGCGTCTATCATGCCTGTCCTGGATAGGAAGAAACCGATGAGTATCCCGTACAGGAGAATGAGCATCAATAAAATTGGCATGATCATTTTCCCTTTGGCTTGTCCATGGGATCCATTACCAGTTCGAATTCCTCTTTTTGCATCTCGGGCTCCCCGTTTTCTATTTCTTTTTGTGTGAAATCATTTTTTTTCATTTTTTTTCCTCTTGAATTTTTTTCCTCTTGAACTTTTTTATTTATTTTGCTTGTGTTCTCTCGTATGTCCAGCAGCACTTCAATCATAAGGCAAAAAAATTCTTTGTCTTTGTGTGATATCAATGCGTCTGACATTATTTCATTTCGTGTTCTCATTTTTTGTGCCATCCTCTTTCTTTGTCCCAGTAGGGGCTCTTGCACAGTGGGCACACCTTCGGCAACTGTGGCGTCCGGGGGTGCCATGTGTGCCCGCATCGTGTGCATGACAATATGGTGAGCGTGTTCTCCATTCCCTCTCTCTCTTCCAGCATGTTCTTGATTCGTTTCAGCTCCCCTGTTATTTCCAGTATCTCGTTTCTTTCCCCCCGGGGGATGCCTCTTTTTGCTTCCCCACCTGTCAGTATCCCTTCCATTCTCTTGATCAGTCCGTCTATCCGTTCTATGCGGGTTTTCCGGTTATCCTCTTTTTGTTCACTGTTCATCTTATTTATCCCTCCGTTTCCTCGTAATCATCCCCACTTGTTATCGCCAGATGGCATCCCGGGCATTCATGGTCTCCGTGGCTTTTTGATTGCAGTATCCTGTTGATTTCCCTGTGTCCCTTGGCTATCTGTGTCCCACAGTATGTGCATCGGAAGACACCGCCCCCGGGTTTGCTGCAGCATCTTTTCTTGATCCCTTCCAGTTCTTCCATGACTTTCCCTGAAAGGTCGGCCAGCCGGTCGTACTTCTCATGTGCATCGTATATCCTGCTTTCTTTCGCGAGCCTTTCATATCTTTCTTTTTTTTCTTTCATGAGCCCGGTCAGCTCATCCAGTTCATTCACCAGTGTGCTGTAGCTCATTTTTCTCTCCTTATTGCTGCCGTATCCTTTTTTTTGTGTGTTGTCACATAGTCTGTTATCTCCATGAGTTTCTTGTCGTTTATCCTGTCGGGGAATATCCCTTGTATCGACAGCAGGAGTTTTCCCATTGATTCGGCCATCATGACTGTGTGCTCATCGACATCGCTATTCATCTTGTCCATGGAGGTGTTCACCTGTGCCCGCAATTCATCAAGCTTGTCTATCTCCTTTCCAAGTTTCTCATGTACCCCGTGAATGATGTTCTCGATGAGGTCAAGGTATATCTTTTTTTCTGCCTTCTCCACTATCTTGACCAAGAGGCCTTTTATTTTTTCCTCGATCCTGACGCCGTCGAGCTGGTTCAGGTAATCGGTCATCCTGCCCTGTATCTCCTGTGCGTTCTCCCCCAGTTTTCTCCATTCCTTCTCTTTCTGTTCCAGATCGGCATGTGTCTTCTGCATCTGTTTCTCCAGAACCTCTATCCTGCCCGTGTTCCCCCTGGCCTTGTCCTCTATCCATTTAATGTCTGCCATTTTCATCATCCTCCTTGCATTTTTGGTTTTATCTTGTTTTTATGTATCTTGTATATTGTTTTTGCCTTGGGGCCGCTGTGTAGTCGCCAGTGTATTCCATCATAGCTGGGCACGATACCCATTTCCCAGAGGTCGATGCATGGCTGGAATGGGTTTTTCCCTGGTTTGTGTTTTATATATTTCCATTTTTCTAGCTTGAAAAATGATGAAACATAGGCCCTGACTGAAGCCCCGATTGAATCCCCGACTGAACCCCAGACTGAAGCCCTGACTGAAGCCCAGACTGAATCCCCGACTGAAGCCCCGACTGAAATCCTGACTGAAGCCCTGACTGAAGCCCAGACTGAATCCCCGACTGAAGCCCAGACTGAATCCCCGACTGAAGCCCATTCTTTGAGTAGTTGTATGTGTTTCTGTGTGGGTTTTTTCACCATTGGCAGGTCTGTGAATGGATTGATTATTTTTTTCTTTACAAGTAT
>Ga0272441_10008178_pt1 | contig 16675 bp, 6 predicted proteins | sample SSMProp6N_FD_193582 | JGI IMG/M metagenome (GOLD analysis project Ga0272441, IMG submission 193582) | Marine sediment archaeal communities from Little Sippewissett salt marsh, Falmouth, MA, United States - SSM-Prop-6N | ecosystem: Environmental > Aquatic > Marine > Wetlands > Sediment ...
CGCGCCCCCTCCCCCCGCCGAGCCGCTTACGCTCGCTCAGAGGCCAGCAATCCCGCGATCGCCCCCCGTATCTTGCGGGCCAGTCCTTTGTCGTAGCCTTCGATCCGATACCGGACCCGGCCTGCCCGCCCCACAATGACCGTCGTAGGCATGCCTTTCACTCCATACCGTCTGCCGACTGCGCCGCCGCGATCCAGCAGCACGTCATAGGGCAACGCGGCGTCGGCAACCACGCCGCGCAGCGCGTCGCGTTGCTCGGGATCCATGCAGACGGCGGCGACAACCAAGTCGTCGCCCGCGCGCTGCCCATGCCACTCCTTGAGATCCAGCATTTCCTGCTTGCAGATCGTGCAATCCGTGGTCCAGAACACCAGGACCGTGACCTTCCCGCGTTGCGCGCCAAGCGCGAACCGACCGTGCGTGAGGGTCGGAAGCTGGAACGCGGGCGCCGGTTCCGGCCGGCGATCGCCGCCACAACCCGCGAGCGCAAGCACGAGCAGGGCAAGCGTCGCGCTTCGCACGCGCTTGGCCCACGTACCTCCCGCGCCGGCGCTCCGACTTGTCTGATGTCGGGGCGCAAACGCCTGGTGAATAGAGAAAGGCGCCGTCACGAGCTGTCAGCGTCCTCGTCGCCGGGCCTGTCGGCCCTTCGCCGAATTCTGAGCCTGTCGGCAATCTCAGAGAGCAGGTGCGCGATCAGGACTGCCGCGGCACCGACACTAAGCCCCGCGACCAAGAACGCCGGGATCGCACTGCCGACCGAACTCGAGTTCGGGTTATAGCCGTGTTTCACACGCAGCACGCGGCCCCGAACCCGTGGCCGCAGAGCCGCCGGATTCGGGCCGTCGCCGCCGAGATCCTGCCGTAACCTCTGTAACGTTCGCTTCATTTCAAATGGATCCCCGGCAGACCGGCGCGAAGCAGCCGTTCCAGGTCTGCCACGCTCATGTTCCGGTATGCCGCGTTCAGGATTGCCAGGATCTTCGTGTCAAGCGCCGGACTACGGCGTTGGATCCGCGGGCCTATGATGCGGTAAAAGATCTGCGCCTCTTTCAGTTTGACCGCGCATTTCGCGGGGTCCGTGTCCCGGTACTTCTCGATCTCGGAAACCTCGTAGAGCACGCTCAGTGCGTAGGTCCGCGCAATCACATCCTCGAGCACGCGTCGTGCGGCGGACAATGCGATGCCGCCCTCGCCCGCCGCCGCCTGGAGCTGGGCCACTGCGTCGTCGGCCGCGCGTTCAAGGATCTTCTTGCCCCCGAAATAGTCCGCATCGCGCCGCGAAAAGGTTGGGCTTATGCCTTCGACAAAGGCCGCCACGCAAGCGACGCCTTTGCGGCGGCCGGGTGCCGGGGCCGTCAACGCGGCATCCAGCTCATGCTTGATGCCCAGCACGGCAACATGCTGCAAACCTTTGGCCAGCACCTGCTGGTTCACCTTGGGCGCTGTGCCGGCTTCGCACTTGTCGAGCGCCTCCGCGAGCTCCGCGGCATAGCGGGTCTGTTCCCTGGCATCGACAGCGTTCACAATCGCGAGCGTCTGTTCGTAGTCGGAACGAATCGCAGCCCAGTCGACTGTCTTGCGCCGGCGCAGCCACTCGATCCGAACCTCCGCCTCGGCAAACGCCTTGACCTGCGCCAGCGATATTGGCGCTGCTCCCGCGCAATCCATGCCCCCGAGCGCAACCGACAGCACCGTCCCAACTGCGGCAAATACCGATCTGCTCAACATCCCAATCTCCCTCTTGAGGGGGCTTGCTACAAACCAAACGCGGCGAAATAGTGCTCGTTCACGCGCAGGATCACAAGCCACACCGTCGCAACCAGGCAAAGAATACCAAAGCCGGCCCCGAGCAGGACACACCAAATCCGCCGTGCCCCGGACCCCGCGCCGGACGTCAGGCCGAACAGCTTGTGCGCCAGCGTCCCGGAAAGCGAAACACCCAGCCCGGCCCCCACCGCGAAAGCAAGGCAAAGCGACACCATTTCACGCATCGAAAGAAACTGCTCGGCAATCAACCAGCCGTGCAGCAGACTTACCGCGCAAACCACACAGAAGACGACGACTCCACGCAGCAGCACGCGCCATGCGAGCCCCGCGGGGCGCAGGCACAAGGCCATGCCCGCGATCAACACGAGCACGGTCCAACCGAGCCAGCCGATCCGGCGCCGGCGCAGGTTCCGCCGCGCGCGCCAGGCCATCCGCCGAATCTCGGCGGCCTCCTCGGGCGCGCGCCGCAACGCGCGGTCGTAGGCGTTCAGCGCATCACGATAGCGACGCGCCGCATAGTACGTGTCGCCGATATCGAGCCACGCCGTTTGCGCCGGCGCACAGGCCGGATAGCGCCGCAGCAGCTCCTCGTAGACGGCGGCCGCACGGTCCGGATCGCGCTGCCTGTGCTGGTTCGCGAGCCAGGCCAGCGCGCGCGGCGCAACCGTCGAATCTGAAAACTCCTCGACGATGCCACGCGCACGCTTCGTCAACGCGGCCCGGCCGTTCGTTGCCGCACCGAGCGAGGCAGCCTGCGCCCGCAGTCTCTCGAAGCGCGTCAACGGCTCGTAGTCGTGATCGGCGTGTGCCTGCAACTCGGCCACGCGCCGGCGCGCGATCGGCGCCAATGCGCTGTCGGGATATTTCGCGAGGAACTCCTTGTAGCCCGCCACGGATTCGGCGAGCCGAAACAATCGTTGATCGAGCAGCTCGGCAATCGCATAGTACGCGTCGTCTATCTGGTAGTGGCCGGTGTTGGCGCGCACGAATTCGCGGTAGGCGGCCAAGCTCCTCTCGTAGGCGCCTTGATCGGCGAGTCGCCGGCATTCCTCGCAGGTGCGCCGCTCGGCAAGCGGCGCGGCACGAAGCACGTGCTGGTCGTTTTCCGGCAGAAACGACCCACGCACGGATTCCTCGCCGACATCGACCCGCAACGGGCGCGCCGTTCGTCCGGCCGCATTGTCGGGCCCCAGCGCAACGTAGCAGACGCCGTCCACCGTCGCCACGCGCTCCGCGCTGCCCGGCAAAAGCACGAATGCGGCAGGTCGCGTCGGATGACGCGCGTTATAGGCTGTCAGCGCATTGTGCAGCGGATCGTCGCGGATCGCGGCAGGGTCCGGGCCGCCCAGGCTCGCGGCAGCGCCCGACCCGAGCACCACGCCAATGGTGTGGGCGGCGGGCGCGGCGAGCGCCGCTGCCAAGCCGGAGTCGTTCTTCGCGAGGATTACCAGTCGTAGTCCACCCCATTCCAATAGCCACGCGTCTTTCGGGGTGTGGTCCTCGTGGACCCCGTCGCGCCACGGCGATTCCTCGCCGCGCAGGCTGTAGACGGGCAGATAGCTCCGCATTTCTCGCAGTACGGGCGTTGCCTTCAGCGGCCGTCCCGAAAGCGAAAGCACGAACTCGGCGAATTCCGAAAGCGCCAACCCCGGAATCTGCGGGCCGGGCTCGCCGTGCACGACCAGGAATGAAAACGGCGTGGCGGCAACCGGCTTCGTCTGGAACTGATACTTCCGGTCGGTCCCGGCCAGCCAGTAGCTGTAGCGTGTCCCCGCCTGCAGCCCGGTCAGCTCGACTTCATGCCGCACGCTCGCGGCCAGCGCGTCCTCGGCCGAACGCGCTTCTTCTGCGCTGCCGGCAGGACGGAAGAAAACACGCCCCGCCCCCTGCTCTGCGCTCTGCCAGGCGATCGTTGCCGTGTTCGGCCCGAGCCGGATGAGTTCCGGCGTGAGCGTCTGCTCCGCGCCCCCGCCCGTCCGAGGCCGTCGAAGAACGAAGATCACAAGCAAGCCCACCGCCGCCAGCACGCCCAGCACTGTCAAGACACGCCGCATAATCCGCAATTCTAACGGAAACGGACTGCGAAGCAAGAGCCGGGCGCGTCGGACCGCAGTCAAGGCAAGGTGCATGACGGCTGCGGCCTTGCGGCTCGGCAGGAGCCTCGCGCTCCATGTGTTGTGCCCCGCCGGTATGCAGGGCGAGCCTCCGGCCAAACCGCTCACCGACTTCGCGGCGCGCCGTCATTCCAACCAGACACGCGCCCGGTAGTAGGCCGCGCCGTCGGCCGGTGCCGTATAGGAAACGACCTGGCCCGCGCCGAGTATCCGCTCGCAGCCGGGCACGGCGCTCCAGGCGTCGAGCGCGCCGGAAACCGTCTTCTCCAACGCGTAGTAGCGGCTGAGCCCATCGTAGCCGGTGCCGGTCGCCTGGATGGTCTGGAACGAGACCTGCACGCTGCCGCCGGAGAACGCGTAGTCGACCTTCATGTAGTCGCCGACCGCGTCCGGATCGGTACCGGCCACGAACTCGTCGTAGTTCACGACACCGTCCCCGTCCCCGTCGTCGCCCGCCGCGCCGCCGGTTCCGGACAGTGCCGCCTGTTCCCAGTCGTCCGGCAGCCAGTCCAGATCCGTGTCCGCCCCGCCCGCGGCGTAGCCGCGCAGCATCAGCGCATTGACGTAGTACGTCCCGGCTGCGCTCGAGACGGTGACTTTGGCGTCGCCGTCGCTGCCGACGCGGACGGCCACAAACCGCGCGACATAGCCATTCACCGTGTTGTAGCCGTTCGCGAGCTCGGCACCCGCATCCTGCGAACCGCGATAGTCGCTGCCGCAGGACGATGCGTTGATGAATGCGTCCACGTCGGACACGGCGCAGCGCGTGACGCGATCCGCATAGCCCACGTTGTCCCGGTTCCCGAACAGCACCAGCTCGTAGGAAAGGGCCGGATCCAACCCCGTGAATGTGAGGACCAGATCGATCGCACCGCCCTGCAGCAGCCCGACGCAGTCAAGTTTGCCGGCGAACACAGCGTCCGCGTCCGTGCCCGCGGCGGGCACTGCGCCGCGATCGGCACGAAGTTGCGCGGCCTGCGTCTCGCCGATAACCGAGAGGCCCACCGCCGTTGCATTGCCCGTGTCATAGTCGACGAGCGTGCCGTTCTGCTCGACCGTCAAGGTCGTAATGTTCGCGGAGCTCTGCCCGCTCTGCCACGCAAGGTCGTTGTACGCCGTGAACATGACAACCGGCGCCTCCCCGCCCGTGGTCGCACTGACCGGCGCACAGTAATCCGAGTTCCCGTGTTCGCCCCAGGCCTTCATCTTGTAGTACCGCGTGGTACCGGCCGTGAGTCCGGTATCGGTCCAGCTCGTCGTGTCGGGCGGGAGCATCACCTCCGAAAGCGCATACCAGTCGACGCCGTCGGCGCTGCGCCGGATCTTGTACTGGGTTTCAAACGCCACGTCGTACCAGCTCAGCCGGATCTCGGAGCCGGACAGCGGCGTGGCGGTCAGACCGCTCGGCACCGCCGGTGCGAGCGGTTCGACCGTGATCTGGACGTTCACGGTGATCGGCCCGTTCACCGCGCCCGATCCGTTGTCTTCGACCGTGAAACTCCGGTCGTAGTTGCCGGGCGCCAGCGTTGCGGTCGCGAAATCGATCGTATGCGTGGTCTTGTCGCCGCTGCCCGTCGAGCTGCCGGTCGTGGGCGCAATGCTGAATTTGCTGGTCGACTCCGCGACGTTGTACTGTAACGTTCCCGTCCCGTCGTTCCAGACCTGGAACGTCGCATCCGCCGCATCCTCGCCTTCAAGACAACTGACCGCGATGCTCGTCGTGCTGAGCGCAATCTGCGGCATGAGCGGATCGGTGCTCGCACTGACCGGCGCGCTGTAGGCGGAAGAGCCGGCCGCGTTCTCGGCCCGGATCTTGTAGTACCGCGTGATGCCGGCCGCCAACCCGGTGTCCGTCCAGGCAGTGGCGTCGGCGGCCGGGAAGACGGCGCTCAGCGCGTACCAGTCCACACCATCGGCGCTACGCCGAATCTTGTAAGTCGTCTCGCCGTCCACATCGTTCCAGCCCAGCCGGATCTCGGTGGTGCCGAGCGACTGTGCGGTGAGCCCGCCCGGCGTCGGGGGCGGCGGCTCCGAGACCGTGATCTGAACGTTCACCGTGACCGGGCTGTTCACCGCGCCGGACCCGTTATCCTCGACGATGACCGTCCGATCGTAGACGCCGACGGCCAACCCGGACGTGCTGAACGTGATCGTATGCGTTTCCTTGTCCGAACTGCCGTCCGAAGTCCCGGTCGTCGGCGCGACGCTCAGCAACGAGGACGATTCGACGACCTGGTGCAGCAGCGTGCCGGCGCCGGAGTTCCAGACATCGAACGTTTCGCTGCCGGCATTCTGGCCCTGCACACACGTGACCTCGATACTGCTTCTGCTCACGGCAATCAGCGGGTCGGTCGGCGCTTCGGTCTGGTAACGCAGCTCGGCATCCATGAAGATGTCGCTGCTGGACCCGCTGTTCTGGTGGATCTCGACGGCCAACACGTTGAGCTGGCCGGGCCCGTACACCAGCGCGGACTTGTGCGTGGTGATGTCCGTCTGCACATAGCTCGAACCCGACCCGCTCGTCGAAGCGAGCGTGTGGTGCGTGACCGTCGCGGGGTCCAAACCGGCCGAGGCGACCGCCTGCCCGTTCAACCAGACGACGTAGCCGTCGTCGTAGCGGATGTTCAGGGTCAGGCTGCTGATGGACGAAGGGGCGTCGCCGAGCATGAAGCAAGTGCGGAAGTAGGTGGTAGTGTATTTTCCGCTCGGATCGACGCCCCAGTCCATTTCTGTGTCAATGTCGAGATTCGTGTCGGGATAGCCCAGCGGCGCGTTGCCGTCTTTCCAGCCGCTGTCGTCGTAGTCCGGCGCGCGCCAGGCGCTGCCGAGATCCTTGCCTTTGTCGTAGTACTTCCAGCCCGCCGTCTTGCCGACGAGCATCCCGGAATTCGCGGCGCCCGGCGTGCCGCCCGCGCCCAGGCTCGGCGCCCAGTTTGCCGGGTCGTTGCCGTACAGGCCCGCCGCGATCCGTTCGAGTGACGGGCCGCGCCCGTCCGGGCTCTCGGGCCAGGGACTGTTGTCGTTGTACTGGACGCGGTCCTCCATGATCCAGGACAGATGCCCCTCCTCCAGCTCGTCCGGCCGCTTCAGTTCCAGGCTCTCGCCGTTGTTCTCGAGCACGCCGTCGATCGGGCCGAAGAACCGCGTGCCGCCGGGCACCCCGGGATAAGCGGCGCGGAAGGCCGTCTCGTTCGTGCGCGTCACCAACACGTACTCGTACGGCGCGAGCGTGGTGCCGGCCGGGAACTCGTAGGTCGTGCCCGCCAGCCGCCAGCCGTTCGTACCGTTGTAGAGTGGCTGCGTGCTGCCCGTCCGGTTGTACAGCTCGATCCAGTCGTAGACCCCGCCGTTCGTCGCGTGGTACATGAGCTCGTTGAGGATCACGGAGCCGACGTACGGATACGCGTTCGGGCCGCCCAGCGTGTTGGTCCCGCTCTGCAGCACGAACTTCGCGTCGCCGTCGCTGCGCACCCAGCGCCCGAACGCGACACTCGTCGGGGCCGCGCCAAAATCCTCCTTGTCGATGTAGACCAGCCGGTCGCCGTCCCAACGGCTCAGGATCACGTCGTCGCCGTGCGACCAGAACGCGAACGAGTCCGGGTCGTTCGTCGGCGTGTTGAAATCGGCCTCCGTCAAGACGCGATAGCCGCCGGCCGGAATGGTCGTGCCGGCCGGGATCTGGTACTTCTTGTAGTCCCAGTCGGAATCGCTCAGGTACCACCCGCCGATATCGGCCGTGGTATCGCCGGCGTTGTAGAGCTCGAGCGCGTCGAGTTCTCCGATCGCCTCGTCGCTGTGGCTGAGCGCTTCGTTCACGATCACCTGGTAGAGCGCGCCGTCCTCGGCGCCCGGCGAGCCGTCGATCAGGTTGCTCTGCCGCCATTTCTCGGGCGCGTCCTGGTCGTCGTCGCTGCCGATATAGACCAGGGACGGGCCGTCCCCGTCCGCCTTTGTCGGCCAAGGCGCTTTGTCGTTGTACTTTACGGAGAAAACCGTCGCCCCGCCGGTGTCCACCAGCTTCAGCCGTTCCCCGCTGTTGTCGAGCCCGCCGCGGTACTGGCCGAAGATCTCGACGTCGCTCGAACCGCTCACACCGGGATGGCGCCGCGCGAAGACCTCCGCGTTGCGTACGAGCACCGCGTATTTGCCCGGACCCAACGTTGCGCCCGGCGCGAACGTGTAGCGGATCCCCTTCTCGAACGTCATCTCGGACAGCCCAACCGTGGTGGTGCCGGACACGTTCTTGATCTCGACGAACTCGTAGGCGCCGCCGCCGAGCGGGTTGTAGTGAATTTCCGTGACCCGGATCAGCGGGTAGTGCGCCGTGTAGTTGTAGGTCGCGGCGCGCAACGCGCTCCAGGTGCTGGTGCTCTTGTACACACGCGCTTTCACGTGGCGCGTGCGGGCCAGGGCCGGGGCGCCCGCCGTGTTGTAGTTCTGCGCGCCGGACGCCACGCTGCCGCCGAGCGCGCGCGGGTCCGTGCCGTCGGTCTTGTAGAAGATCGTGCCCGACCCGTTCGGGTTCGCCATGGTCAGCCGGAACCCCGCGCCGATCGAACCGCCGTGCTGATGGAAATCGGGCGGGTCGATCAGCGGATAGCTGTACTTGCCGCTCGACTGGATCGTGGTTGTGCGGCAGGCCTGGACGAACTGCGCAACGTTGCCGTCCATGATCTGCGCGATCCGCTTCATCGCGGGACGCCAGTGCTCTTCGCGCGTGTAGGTCGGATACGTGCCGTCGCCGTCCCGAACGTAGTCGCCGTTCACGTCGGAGCCAGCGGCCAGATCGTCCTTGATGTCGCCCCAGCGGGCAGACTCGCAGATCACAACCTTGTCCATCAGGTTCGAGAGCACGTTCCAGCGTGCGAGCGAATTCGCGTCGACCAGCGCGCCGCCGTTGAAGCAGTGCTTGTAGATGCGGTCCGCGAAGACCATCCGGAAATCCGCCTTCTTGAACGCGCCCTGCCACATGGCCGCCAGCTTCTGGTACGAGCCATTCCGGGCGAACTGGTTGTGCACCCAGCCACCCTCGAACGTGCTCTGCGCGGGCATGTTGTACCAAGTCTTCTCCACGTCCCACGTGAAAAACCTGCACGGGCCGTCCGGCGACATTGGGTGGCCGATATACCAGTTGTTGTTCGCCCAGTCCCCGTTCCCGTCGTACCAGGCAAGCAGGATGTAGTCACTGAACTGCTCGACGTCGAGGTGCGCGGCAAGCTGCGAATAGCTCATGCTCCCGGAGTTCAGCATCAGATCGTCGAACCAGACCTGGTCGCCGCTGTCCGGGTTCAGCGGCGGCTCGTCCTGCTGATAGCCGTGGTTTGTGGCGAACCAGTGTTCCTTCTCGCCGCCGAAATAGGTTGAGGTGAACGCGTGGTCCGGCCGCTCGACCGGGTTGTAGATACCCCAGTACATCCCGTTAATGTACAGATGCACAAAGATTCCGCGCACGCCGTCGCCGGTCATGGCCAACTGCGAGGACCGGCCCCATTGATCGCGGGTCAACGTGTAGGTGGCCGGATCCATGGAAACCGAGCCCGGCCAACAGTCGTTCGCAGCCGAACGCAAGACGATCCGGTCAAACGAGTCCGCGGCGCTGTCCGCGTGCATCGGTTCCGTCTCGAACAACGGGTATTTCAGTCTGCTCGCGCCCCATTCCCGCTTAAAAACAAGGCGCAGCGCGGCCTTCGTGAAATTCGCGCCGTGCGCCTGGATCCCGCAGTCCGCCTGAAACCCCTTGCAGTCCGTGTCGAACTGCGGGCGCGGATAGATCAATTCCACCGATACCGGACGCTCCTGCCGCTCATCCTTCCGGCTCTCGGCATAGACGCCCTCTGGCGCAGTCCCAAACATGTCGTCTTGGTCCGTCACCAGCGACATCGTCGGGATCGCACGGAACGCGTTGCTCCAGTCCGCGCCGCCGTGACGGCCCACAACCCAGGAGTCCATCGCATAGTCGGCCGTGTTCGTCTGGGTCGGCCCCGCCCATATGCTCGGATAGCCGGCCGGCTGCGTCTGGGCCAGAACGTCGGCAAGAAAGATATAGGTATGCGTGTCGATGTCCGTAGGCTCATAACCGGCCCCGTCATGAAACGCGCGCGCACGCAGGCAGGTCGTGCCGCTGACCGTCAGCACTTCGGTCGGGCCCGTGCCCGCTCCGTTCGTCGCAGTCGGACGGCTGCCGTCGGTCGTGTACCGGACCGTCGCACCCGGAGTCGCGGTCCTGATCGTCACGTCGAACGGACTCTCGAAGAACCCGCGATCCGCGCTGAACGTCGTGTCCGCCACTTTCTTGTAGGTGCTCAGCTCCACGTCGATCTTGCAGTCGCCGCTGCCAAGAGCGCCGTTGAAAAGCTGCACGGCAATCACATTCTCGCCAATCTCGAGCACGCCGCGCGCCTTGCCCAGGTCGTTCGTCTCGTAGCCCGCATCCTCGCGGCTCACGACCGCCAGCGAATCGTGCAGCGGCTCGCCGTCCGGCTCGTTCTTGTCGCCAACCTGCTCGCCGTTCAGCCAGATGATGTAGCCGTCGTCGTAGTGGACCCCGGCGCGCAGCCGAATCTCTTCGGTAACATCGTCCGCCTGAACCGTGAACTTCTTGCGAAGAAAGACGCTGCTGTAGTTGCCGCTCATGTCGCTCAGCGTCTTGTTGACCGTCGGCTCTCCGTAGCCAATCGGGGCCTGGCCCGCGGACCAGCCGGAATCGTCAAAGTTGAAGCGCCGCCAGTTCTCGCGCGGCTCAGACGCCTCTGCCGTGCCCTTCGCGTAGCGCCAGGTCTGTTCCCGCGCAACCAGCGTGCGCGCCGGCGAATCCCGCGGAAACACCGCTGGCAACAGAGAAAAAACGGCGAACAGCAGAATTGCTTTGGTTGTGAATCTTCTCATCGCGACTGCCTCCACCCTCGATTTACCCGGAAAATACACTCCGTGCCTCTATTTCCTGGGAGGCGCGCCTAAACCCATCTTTCAAACTGCAGTCCGGCTTTTCTCATACACAACTCTCGAACAACTACATGTTGTGGACTGTTGTGAAGGAGGGCTCGCGCTGCAGCCGCCGGGAGAAGTAGCCGCAAGAGGCCGCAAAGAAGAAGAGAGCTGCCCGCTAGACACGCGAAAGAGAGAAACTCTCCGTTTTCGCGTATTTCGCGTGTTTCGTAGTCGAAAATCTCATTCGGCAAGCTGCTTACTGCGTGCTGGGGCTGAAGAGGGAGAGTACCAACAACGAAACTCACGAAAGACACGAAATAGACGCTCGCACCTCCCCTTTTCGTACCTTTGGTGCTTTTCGGTTGTTAATTGACTTCGAATCTGCCGCGTGGGGCCTCTTCACGGCTATTCTCGCGGGCCTGGCGTCTCTCTCGGGGTCTTCACCGGGCGGGTCCTTTTCTGCGTCGTCCCCGGGGTCTCTTGTTCTTGGCGGGCGGCGTGCCGTTCATGGCGCGTAGGGCGGCGTCCATCTGCTCGAGCGGCGGGCTTTTCCCGTGCATTTCGTAGAGGAACCGTGAGGGCATGGTCGGGGCGCGGCGCCCGTATCGCGCGCGGCTCTTGGCGAGGCTGAGCGTGAGCCGCCGTCTTGCGCGTGTCATTCCGACGTATGCGAGCCGTCGTTCCTCCTCGATCGCGCCGTCCATGGCCGATCGCACGTGCGGGAGCAAGCCCTCCTCCATGCCGACGAGGTAGACCTGCTCGAACTCGAGGCCTTTTGCCGAGTGCAACGTCATCAACGTCACGGCATCCTGGTCGGGCTCTTCCTCGTCCTGCTGGTCTTCAGCCGCGCTCAAGGTCACGTCCTCCAGGAAGCTCGTGAGGTCGGCGCCTTTGCGGCCGCGCCCGTGCAGCTCGGCCATGTTCATAAGCTCCTCGAGCGCGCCGGCCCGGGCCGTGCGAGACTTCTCGTCGGGGTAGCAGCGCCTGATCTCAGCCATGTAGTCCACACTGCGCACGAGTTGCTTGACCAGCTCGACGAGCCGCGCGCCTCTCGTCAACTTGTTCAGTGTGCCGAGCGTGGCCAGGAACTTGCCGGCCGCGTCGACCGCCGCCGGCTGCAGCTCGGGGAACTCGCGTCCGCGCGCAAGCACCTCGGGCACGGACAACGCATGCTTCGCGGCGAGTGCAAGCGCGCGCTCGACGGTCGTGCGGCCGATCCCGCGCGGCGGCACGTTGATCACGCGCAGCAGCGAGAGCTCGTCGCCCGGATTCGCGACAAGCCGCAGGTACGCGAGCATGTCGCGCACCTCCTTGCGGTCGAAGAACGACATCCCGCCGACCAACACGTACGGGACCCGCTCCTGCCGGAGCTCGAGCTCGAACAGGCGCGGCTGCATCTGGGTCCGAAACAGAATCGCGAACTCGCCGAACCCCACTTTGTGCTCGGCGATCCGCTTCACGATGTCGCGGACCACCCACGCGGCTTCCGTCTCCTCGTCCTGGAGCTGCACGACAGCGACCGCGTCGCCGCTGCCCGCCGCAGCGTGCAGCGTCTTCTCGTGCCGCGCGGTGTTGTGCCGGATCACCGCGTTTGCACCCTCGAGAATCTCCTGCGTGGACCGGTAGTTCGTTTCGAGCCGCACAACCGTCGCGTCGGCAAAGTCCTTCTCGAAATTCAGGATTTTCGAGACGTCCGCACCGCGCCAACCATAGATGGATTGGTCGTCGTCGCCCACGACACAGACGTTGCGGTGCCGTTCCCCAAGCCGCTTGACGATCTCGTACTGCGGCCCGTTCGTGTCTTGATACTCGTCGATCAACAGATACTTGTAGCGCCGCCGGAACGCGCTCAGGGTCTTCTTGTCCTCGAGCAGCCGCACCATGAACAGCAGCAGATCGTCGAAATCGAGCAGGCCGCTCGCGCGCAACGCGCGATCATAAACCTGGTAGGCGCGCCCCACGAAGGTGTCGAGCTCAGTCTCGGCCGACGCCAAAAGCTGATCGGCCCCGACCAGCCGGTTCTTGAGCAATGAGACTCGCGCGAGACAAGCCTTGGGCTGGATGGCCGTCTCGGGAATGCGCAGTTCGCGCAGCGCATTCTTCATCGCCACGAGCTGATCGGCGGTGTCGCAAATCGCGAAGTTGCCGCGCAGCCCGACCCGCTCGGCATGCCGCCGCAGCGCGCGCACGCAGAACGAATGGAACGTGCCGACGGTCAGCGCGCCGGCCGACACTTTCGGCACGAGCTGCGCGATCCGGTCCTTCATCTCGCCGGCGGCCTTGTTCGTGAAGGTCATCGCGAGGATCGACTCGGGGCGCACGCCTTTCGAAAGCATGAAGGCAATCCGGTGCGTGATGACACGGGTCTTGCCCGTGCCCGCGCCGGCAAGGACCAGCAGCGGGCCGGCCGTTGTGATCACGGCCTTGCGCTGGTTCGGATTCAGGCCTGCGGTCAGTTTGCTCATGGGCTCGGGTGCGTCAGGGCCGGTCTGACAAGACCGGCCCAGCACCCTACCAGAGGCCGTTGCGGCGGGCAAGCATCACTGAAGCCAGGCTCTTCCGCGGTAGTTCCGGTTTGTCGACATCGTGTTCGTGTAGCAGACAGTCTGGCCGCTACCCACGATGGATTCATAGCCGGGCAGTGCGAGCCAAGCCCCGCCGAGATTCAGGTCGGCCCGCTCCTCGAGGCAGTAATAGCGGGTGAGCCCCGCGTAGCCGGTACCCGTCGCTTCGAGCGCATCGAAGCTGACGATCAGGCCCGCGCCCGAGTTCGAGACGTCAACCTGGAAGAAAACGCCGGGATTGGTCGGGCAGGTCCCGACGATCCATTCCTCGATGTTGAACAGCCCGTCCAGATCTGAATCGACGTAGCTGGTCTTGTTCGTGTTCGACCACCAGCCGACCTCCCAATTGTCGGGCATCCCGTCGCCGTCGGCATCGTCAAGGGCGGGCAGAGAACTGTTTTCCAGCGCGGCCAACGAGACATCGAGCCGGAAATCGCCACTGTTCGTGCCGCTGTTGAAGCCCTGCACGGCCAGCACATTCGTGCCCTCCAACAACTCCGGCAGCGCCGATCCGCTCAGGGCGCGTGACCAGGTCCGGGCCTGCGATCCGCTCGCTGTGTCGGTGTGCGCCACGGCATCGCCGGCCTGCCCGTCCACGTTGAGACGCGCCACCTCTGCGCCGTTGACCCAAACAACGCAGCCGTCGTCATAATCGGCCCACAGCTCCAAGCCCAACACCCGTGTCGGATCCGCAAGCTGAAACTCGCGCCGGAGGAACAGGCTCGAATAGCCGCCCTGCATGTCGCCGAGCTGCGTGCCAAGCGTGCCGGCGTTATAGCCAAACGCCGCCGCACCCGTCGCCCAACCCGAATCGTCGAAACCCACGCCGCGCCAGGCGGGGACCGGCGCAGACGCCTCCGCCGTGCCTTTGCGGTAGCGCCAGACTCCGCCCTGCACGGCTTTCGGCGTGGCCGGCTGCGCATAGGCTTTCAGCACGAATCCGTTGAAATACCCGCGCGTATTGCTCTCGGCGATCGCCCGCAGCGACAGCGTGAAATCGCCGTCCGGCCCCGTTCGCACATTCCCAAACCGCGCCACATATCCGTTCACGTCGTTCGGCGACCCCCAATCGATGGTCGAGTCCGTGAGCGTTGCGTCGACCGAGCTCATATTGCGGTAGCTCTCGACATCCGAAATCGCGGTCTCCGTCGAGCCGTCGTAGCCGCTGCTGTAGTAGTCGCCGTAGACGGCGACATCATAGACATGCAAGGGGTTCAGATTCGTGAACGTCAAGGTCACGAGATCCGCAGCACTCCGAAACCGAATCGTGCCCGTCAAATCCACCGCATAGTCGCCCTTGCCGCTGTCGTAGAACAGAGCATAGCCGTCGGTCGAACTCGCCGGATTCTCGCCCCGCGTCTCGCGCAGCTCCGGCACGCCGCTGACGCCCAACACGAGAAAGGCGTCCACCCCGCTCCCGTTGCTGTACGAGATCAATTCCCCGCCCGTATCCAGGACGGCCGCGGAACCGTTCACCGGCGTGTAGTGCGTGGTGCTCGGCTCGGTCTGGCTGTTGGTCCATGCCAAGTCGTTATAGGCGACCCATTGCAGCACGGGCTCGTCGCTCGCGCTGATCCCCAGCGTGGCACTCGCCGTGCTGCTCGGGTCGTAGGACCCGCCATGGAACGCCTTCGCCTTGACCGTTGCGCCCGACGCCAGGACGAAATCGACGCGTTCGACAGCACCCGGGTCCCCGGCATCCGGCGTGCTGCCGTCGGTCGTGTAGAATACGGTCGCGCCCGCGGTCGCCGTCATGATCGTGACAGGGACCGACTGATAGAACGTGCCGCCGTCCGGATTGATCACAGGCGTCGCGACATCCGGCAAGTCTTTTGTGAACGTGGCCTGCGCCATGTTGCTGTCGTCCATGGCCGCCTTCTTCGCGATCGCCTTGACGGTCGCACTGTCGAAAAGTGTGAAGTCTACGCTGTCCACACCGTTCGAAGAAGCGCCGTCCGGGTCCGATCCGTCGGTCGTGTAGAAAATCGTCGCGCCGGACGTGGCCGTCGTGATCGTGACGCCGACCGACCCGCCAAAGGCACCACCCGGCGGCGAGATCTGCGGCGTCGAGACTTTCGGTGTGGTGCTGATGTCGTAGCACAGCTCCAGGTCCATGAAGATATCGCTGCTCGTCGCGTTGATCTGATGGATCTCGACCGCGAACAGGTTCAGACCTTTCACCAGCTTGGCGGTGTGCGCGCCAAGATCGGCGAGCGCGTAGTTGCCCTGCGACCCGTTCGACGTGTTGGCCAATGTGTGGTGCGTGATCGCGCCGCCCGGCATGCCGCCACGCGACACTTCCTGCCCGTTCAGATACGCGACGTACCCGTCGTCGTAGCGGATCCGCATGAGCAACTCGGTCACATCGCCGGGCGCGTCGCCGAGCATGAACCAGGCCCGGAAATAGGTGGTCGTGTATTTCCCGCTCGGGTCGTCGCCGTAGTCCATGACGGTGTCGATCTGCGGGTTCGTGTCCGGATAGCCGAGCGGCGCGTTCCCGTCGTCCCAACCGCTATGATCATAGGAGGCGGCACGCCAGCCGGTCCCCAAATCCTCGCCTCGATCGTGGAACCGCCATCCCGCTGTCCGGGACAGTAGTACGCGCGGATTCGGTTCGCCGGGCGTGCCGCCGGCATTCGTACTTGCACACCAGTTCGCGGGATCGTTGCCGTGCAGCGCGGCCGCATTGCGCTGCAGGGACAAGCCGTCGCCGTCGGGGCTCTCCGGCCACGGCGCGTTGTCGTTGTATTTCACGCGGTCGACCAGGATGCGCGGCACGCCCTCCGTGTCCGGCGCGTCGGGCCGCCACAGCTTCACGCTCTCGCCCGCGTCGTCGAGCACCTTGGCATAGGGCCCGAAGATCCGGACGCCGCCCGGCACACTCGGATAGGCGGCGCGAAACGCAGAATCGTTGGTCGGCGCGACAATAATGGTTTCGTCCGCGCTCAGCACGGTGCCTGTCGGGAACACGTAGTCCACCGCGCCGTCGAGCATCCAGGTGTTTGTCGGGTAGCTCGCCTCGTACAGGGCCGTCGCGCTCTCGGCGATGTTGAGCAGCTCGATGTATTCCATACCGCCGTTGGTCGGGTGGTACATCAGCTCCGTGATCACGACGGGACCGACCCGCGGGTAGGCGTTGGAGGACCCGAGCGTGTTCGTCACGCTCTGCGCCACGAAATCAATGTCCCCATCGCTCATCACGTGTCGACCGAACGCCACGCCGTTCGCCGCGCCGCCGAACCGCGCCTCCGCCAGGTACTGCAGATGCCCGGTCCCGTCCCATTTCGTAAGATAGACTTC
>Ga0272441_10008179_pt1 | contig 16675 bp, 14 predicted proteins | sample SSMProp6N_FD_193582 | JGI IMG/M metagenome (GOLD analysis project Ga0272441, IMG submission 193582) | Marine sediment archaeal communities from Little Sippewissett salt marsh, Falmouth, MA, United States - SSM-Prop-6N | ecosystem: Environmental > Aquatic > Marine > Wetlands > Sediment ...
ATCTTGAAGGGGATTTGATGAGTACTCCTGAGATTGTTATCGATCTGGTTGAGCGATTTGATCGGAATATCGAGTCGTACAAGCGCGGCAATTATAATGAAACCCAGGTGCGGCGGGAGTTTGTGGACCCGCTGTTCGCGGCATTGGGATGGGATGTCGATAATACGCAGGGCTATGCGGAGCAATACAAGGATGTCATTCACGAGGACGCCATTAAGATCGGGTCGGCGACCAAGGCGCCGCCGGTGTGTGCGGATGGGACGAATAGGACTCATGGGACTTATGATGGAGTGGGTTTATGAGTGGTAAGGAAAACATGCATAATAAAGATGGTTTTATTTTGCCGCATGGGGTGTATCGGGAATTGTTGTCGTATCAGAAGGCGGTGATTGTGTTTGATGCGACGGTTCGGTTTTGTGAGCGGTTTTTCAATCAGTACGACCGCACGATTGATCAGATGTTTCAGGCCGCACGCTCCGGCAAGCAAAATATCATCGAAGACTCGAAGGCATCAGGAACTTCGAAAAAAACCGAGGTCAAACTGACCTTGGTGGCACGGTCCAGCTTGGAAGAACTGCTGGAGGATTATCAGGATTTTCTGCGAACCCGCAATTTGCCGCTCTGGAATAAAGACAGCAAAGCCGCCAAAGCCGTCCGGCGGCTGGGCACTCAAAAGCATACGTCCTATGAGACCTATAAGTCCTATATCGAAACACGTTCCCCCGAAACGAGCGCCAACGTGGTCATCTGCCTGATTCATCAAACCAATTACCTGATTGACCGGCAGATTCAGCAGTTGGAAAAGGATTTTGTTCAGCACGGCGGGCTCAGTGAACGAATGACCCAGGCCCGGCTTCGCTATCGACGAAAGCCCCGGCTGGAATAAATGCGAACAAGGCCGATATGACGGATTCTTCAAAATATGATGTGATTGTGGTTGGGGCGGGGCACGCCGGGGCGGAGGCGGCGTGGGCGGCTGCGCGGATGGGAGCGCGGGTGCTGCTGCTGACCATGCGGCGGGATACAATCGCCAAGATGAGCTGCAACCCCGCTATCGGCGGGCTGGCCAAGGGGCAGATTGTGCGGGAGATCGACGCGCTGGGCGGGCTGATGGGCGAGGCCATCGACGCTGCCGGCATTCAGTTCCGAATGCTGAACCGCTCCAAAGGCCCCGCCGTGCAAAGCCCGCGGGCGCAGGCGGATAAATACAAGTACAAGGACACCATCCGGCATCGGCTCGAGGCGTGCGATAACCTGACCATTGAGGAAGGTATTGTCGCGGAGATATTGACGGCGCAGCCAGAACACGGACAAGCATCCTTCTTCGCTAAAGCTACGAAGGATAAACAACTTGACCGTGCCACCCGCGACATGCAGCTTTGTAAGAGTTCACACTTTAGTGTGTCAACGCCCCGGAACAAGCTAAAGCTTGAACTCTTACAAGCAAACCGTGCCACACGGGGTGTGATCTGTACTGACGGGCGGACGTTTTATGCTCCGTGCGTGATTTTGACGACGGGGACGTTTCTTAAGGGCGTGATGCATCTGGGTACGACGCAATGGGAAGGCGGGCGACTGGACGAACCGGCCAGCAACGAACTTTCCGACTGCCTGCGCGCCCTGGGACTGACTGTCAAGCGGCTCAAGACCGGAACGCCTGCCCGATTGGACGGGGCCACAATTGATTACGACAAGGTCGAACTCCAACCCGGCGACGAAACGCCGGTTCCCTTTTCGTTTTTGAATGACCGCATCGACCGGCCGAGTGTGCCCTGCTGGATTACGTGGACGAACGAGCGCATCCACAAACTGCTGCTGGACAATCTGGACGCGGCCCCGATGTACACGGGGCAGATTCAATCGGCCGGGCCGCGGTATTGCCCGAGCATCGAGACGAAGATCGTCCGGTTTTCGGATAAAAAACAGCATCAGGTTTTTCTGGAGCCGGAAGATGAACAAATCTCGACGATCTACTGCAACGGTATCAGTACCTCGTACCCCCAAAAGATACAGGACGAGATGATCCGGCTGATGGCGGGCACCGAAAACGCAAAGATTGTCCACTACGCCTATGCCATTGAATACGACTACTGCCCCGCCCAGCAGCTCGGAGCTAATTTAGAAACGCGTATCGTTCCGGGACTGTTTTTGGCCGGGCAGATCAACGGCACCAGCGGCTACGAAGAGGCCGCGGGTCAGGGATTGCTGGCGGGTGTGAACGCGGTTTTGAAATTGAACAAAAAAGACCCCCTTGTCCTTGGCAGGGATCAGGCGTATCTTGGCGTGCTGGTCGATGACCTCCTGAGCCGCGAGATTGATGAGCCGTACCGCATGTTTACGTCGCGTGCGGAGTATCGACTGTCGCTTCGGTCCGATAACGCGGATCGAAGATTGACGCAAATCGGCAGATTGGTCGGGATTGTTGATGATGTGCGATGGAACCGGCTCCAGCAGAAGCTGGCAGACATGAAACAGTTAGCCGATTTCCTGAAATCAACACGCAGGGACGGCCAGTCATTATGGCAGTGTATCAAGCAACCGCAGCATCCGTTATCGCAGGACATTGCTGGCGAAGCGGATGTTATGGGACTGGGGCTTTCCAGGGAAGTGATGGACGCGGTAATGATCGACGCGAAGTACGAGGGCTACACAGCCCGGCAGGAAAAACAGATCGCCGCGTTTAGGCATCTGGAAAATATCAAGCTGCCCGCGTCGCTGGATTATGGGACCATTCCACACCTGCGTTTTGAGGCCAAGGAAAAGTTGTCGGCCTTTCGCCCGTTTACGCTGGGCCAGGCCTCGCGCCTCGGCGGCATCACCCCCGCGGACATTACCGTGATTCAGATTCATCTGAAAAAGATTCGACATTTTTAATCCGCTTGCATATCATAGGTTCCCAATGACACAGAATCAGCCCAAACATATTTTCTTGAGTTCGCTGGAACACAGCGCCGAGATGCACTGCGCGAATTTGATTGCGGCGTTAAACGACAAGATAGGAGTCGGGGTTGTCTGGCCGGGACAGGATCACATCCCTTCAGAAGAATTGACGCCAAAAATTCGGTTTTCCGGTTTCGGCGGGCAGCGCCTGGCCGAGGCAGGATGCGAGCTTTTGGACGATACTGTCAGCCGGGCGGCGATGATCTACAATGTGCTGGGGCAATTGGGGTATTACAAAAAACTCATCAAACAGGCCAACCGGTTTTTCGAGCAGAATAAAGTCGATCTGGTCATCGTCTGTGATTCGCCGGCGTTTAATTTTCATATTGCCAAGGCCGCCAAAAGGCATGGGATTCCGGTGCTGTTTTATGTTGCCCCGCAGTTGTGGGCGTGGGCGCCCTGGCGAATACGAAAACTGCGAAAGTGCTGCGATAAATTGGCGTGCATTCTACCGTTTGAAAAGGAATGGTTCAGCAAGCGGGGCGTCGATGCGGAGTTTGTGTCCAATCCGCTGTTTGACGAGATGGATATCGATCTGAAGGAAAATTTTAAATCGTACTCCAATTACAGTCAGCAGGCGCCGAAGATCGCGCTGCTGCCGGGTTCGCGCGATGCGGAGATCGACAGCTTGTGGCCGGCGATGCTGGAGATTGCGGCCAAACTCAAGGAATTGCACCCCGAAGCGGTGTTTATCGCCTGTGCCCCCGATGATGATAAAAAGGCGCTGCTGCAGGACATCGCCGGAGAGGCGCCGTTTTCGATTACCTACGAAACTAACAAGCTGATCAATGTTTGCATGCAGGCCGATTACGCGATTGTCGCCAGCGGCAGCGCCACGCTGCAGGTCGCCGCGGCGGGGTGTCCGATGACGGTGATGTACCAGAGCAGCCGGCTGATGTGGCACCTGCTGGGCAAGCGGCTGGTGCGGCTGACGCATTTATCGCTGGTGAATATTCTCGCGGGTAAAGAACTTGTGCCGGAGTTTATGCCCTATTTTACCTCGCTGGATCCGATCATTCACCGTACTCACGGTTTGCTAAGCACCACCAGCCGCCTGAGCCAAACCAGCCAGTCCCTACTGGGCCTCATCGAACCCCTAACCCAGCGCCGCGCCAGCGACGCTGTAGCAGACATCGTCTTGGAGATATTAGCCACAGATTAACACGGATTAAATTGAGGTCAGTATTTTTCAATAAATAAGTACCCATCTTCCGATATGAGTATGTTAATCGGATTTTTTATTATTTGAAGGAGAATAAGAAAATGAAGCGAAAAAAAGCTCTTATGATTGCTGTTGTCATTTCACTTGTCTACGCCGGTTCTTATTGCTGTGTACGGCTGTCAAAGCTACTGGTGCATCAGCAAGTCTTACTTGTCACCAATACTCCCCAGGGGGTGTGCTATATTATCCATCACGAAATCGGACGCGGTAGTTTCGTAGACGACAAGAACGCAATTAAAACCCCGACTGCAGCCACACAGACAGGCCGACTTTTCTACTTTCCACTCGTCAAGCTTGAACTTTCATATTGGAAGCTTACACGCCCTCGATATATCTATGAGACCGTTTGCCAGCAGTAACCCTGTTACAACTGCCATTTTCATTTTAGAATTGACCTTTCGGCCGCATTTCCTTACAGTAACCGAATGTTAAATAGTTTCGCCTGAAAGGCGAATCCATAATTTTGATATTTAATCTTTGATTTTTAATATTGGGAATGAAATGACACAAATAGAGCAGGTTTTGGTGGTGCCGCGGTCGGCGGTGGAAGCGGTTGGGATGTTTCATGGATTGGTGTTCGATGTGGACAGCTACCTGGAAAAGCTGTTCGCCGCGGATGTCCCCAGCTTTATGCCCCGCCCGGAAGCCGAACAGGATCCCAGCCATAAACAACTGATCCCCTATGTTCTCATCAAGTGCGGCGAGAAATACCTCACCTATGTCCGCGGCAAGCGAGCCGGCGAGACCCGTTTAGTGGGAAATCGCTCCATCGGCATCGGCGGCCACATCAATCCCGTCGACAGCGAGGTCCCTCTGTTCGGTATTGACTATCGCGAGATTTACGAAACGGGCGTTCAGCGCGAGGTCGATGAAGAAATCAACATCGAAGGGGCCCGCAGCGACCGCATCGTCGCACTGCTCAATGACGACACCAACGAGGTCGGTGCCGTCCACCTTGGCGTGGTCCATATCCTGACCGTCGAAAACGAAAATGTTACCCGCAACGAGCAGATGATTACGCAATTGGAGTTTAAAACACTCGAAGAACTGCATGCCGTGCGTAACGAAATGGAAACCTGGTCCCAACTCTGCCTCGATGGATTGGAAAAATTAGCAGCGAAGTAACACGAATATTCACGAATAAAAAATATTTCAAAGCCCACAGGGCTTAAAATAAGAATAGCCGCGGGTGAAGCAAAGCGGAACCCGTGGTAAAGGGAACCAAAAACGAGGCCGACCCCAGCGGGGTCGAATAAGGAGGCACCCATGGCAACCTACACCCTGATTCTGTATCATATCGTTTACGGAACAAAAAATCACAATGGCGCACTTGACCTCGAACGTCATGATGAACTATGCCGGTACACCGCCGGAATCTTAATGAACAATAACTGTTTCGTCTATAAAGTCGGCGGACACACGGATCATTTGCATATTTTAACCGGTCTGCACCCAACGATTGCTCTTGCTGAACTGGTTAAGGAAGTCAAACTCGCACAATCCAAATGGATTAAGATAAAAAAAGTGTTTCCAACCTTTGATAACTGGCAGGATGGATACGGAGCATTCACCTGTTCATGGAAAGATAAAGAACGGATTATCAACTATATCACCAACCAGATCGAACACCATCATCACAAGACATTTCGCGAGGAATATATCGAGATGCTGCAACAGGCCGGGATTGAATTTGATGAACGGTATCTGGCTTGATATTCGACCCCTCACGGGGTCGGGGTTGTGTGGGCGATGCGTACCACGGGTTCCGCTTCGCTCCACCCGCGGCTATTCTTATGGCTATCCCTACGGGATAAATGATAAAAGTTCCGCATCCATTTCTTTAGCTCTTTCCGACCAATAGCATTGTTTAATATTTTGTCCCTTTAAAGCTTGCCCCATAGGACTTTTTAATAGGGCATATAACCATGCATAATGGTCATTAGGGTCAATCGGTTTTTCTCTGCAAAGCTTGCGAGGGAACAGTTGCTCCAATTTTGTAACAAGCCCATTGACGGTTCCGTCATAAAGAAAATGATGTCGGTTTTCCTTCCCGTAAAGACTTTCAATAATCGTCGGATATGACAACCGATTCGGCAGCAATGGAAAACATCCTGCACTGATGGCTTCCAGCATCCCAATGCCGAAAAATTCGTGGTTGGCAGTTGAGACGACAATGTCTGATTCAGCTAATGCGGCTTCATATTCAGCCCGGTTGGATTGATAGCCCCAGCGGTCAATGTGGTCGGCGAAGTATTCCTTAGCCCAATCGAATACCTCCGGCTGGTCACGAAACTGTTCGCCAATGACATTCAACCGAAAGTCCAGTTCTTTTTCTTTCAGGATTTTCATCGCGGCAAAGAAATCTTCCGGATTCTTATCGTGCTCCCAGCGTGCCGCCCATAGAATTCGCACCGGCAAAGCGGGTACAGGTACAACCTGCCTTGACGGCAGAACGTACCGGTCCCCGTTTTGCCTCGCCGAGGCAATCCCAGGTGGATGTATCGATGTTTTTTTTCGTATCTGCTCAATCACCTCGACCGGCTGATAGTCCGGCATGCGTTTGAGAAATGTTTCAATGGCTTCAAGAAATTCGTCCCGATGAAATGCCGAATTGAACCATACTGCATCCGCTGCCGCGGCTGTTGTTATATTCGTCATGCAGTACTGATAGTCCCGCTCGGATTCGACCTGTACCGGGTAGGTCAGTTGGTTTTCATGGAAGTAAACGATTTTTGGCAGTCGTCGAATGGATTCATCAACCAGCCCCAAAAACTCCGCCAGGTTCAGCATGTCCGAACAAAACAGCACATCCCATTGCTCGCCGGACTTGACACGTTCATTAACCTGCTGTACAAACGTAATCGCCGCATGCCGCATCCGCCACTTCCACTTGCTCGGCGGCAATGTGAACAGCGTAAACTCATGCTCGCTATGCTTTTGCCACCCATCCAGAAATGCCTTATGCGACCCGCCGTAATAGGGCTCAAGTGCCAGTATTTTCATTCCCTTCTCCGGTTATTTCAGGGATCTTAAAAGGACTCTCTTCTTTCAATGTATCCGGAATCTTCGGGAACCATCGGATTCGGTCCGCCTCCTGCCCCAGAGGCGTACTGCCGCATCGCAATACCATTGATTTGTAGAATACATCGGCATGTTCGTTGTCGCGATCCCGGTGCCACGTTCCCGCCAGGCAGAGTCGTCGAGCCAGTTCCGGGTCTTCGTTTTCCATCAACGCCGCTGCTTCCCACGCTAGATCGGAAGCAAAATAGCGGTAATGAAATCGCTTATTCGGTATCGCAACTTCCCTACCGGCTCTTTCAATTTCATCAGGACTAGGCCGATTTAATTGATGGTTGTCAGTATTGGATTTAGATGCTGCTTCAAAGATACCCGTATCGATGTTTTCAAAATTAACATCGCTGTTGCCTTGGGTCGTTAAATATTTTTTACGATATTCGAACCGATTCGCCAGTTTATAATTCCCAGCAAACATTGTCCAGTCCGGGCTTAATTCCGTACCCATAAACTCCATCCCTTTATGCCGCATCAGCCACGCTGCGGTCCAGAACGCATCGGCGCGTTCGCTTTGCGAACGGCTGCTATCATTAGCCCGTTCCAACGCATTTGTAAATGGATCAAAATTATTTAAAATCTCTTTTTGGGTGATAGGATAATACGGTCTCGCTTGTTCGAACTGTCCCTGGCGGCTCAATCGTCGAGCCAAAAGATAACGAATCTTCATTGCTTTTTCACCTTCCGGGCCAAAGCCATCCTCATCGCTGATCAGTTCCAGCATTGATGCGGGCCAACACACGTCAACATAATTCTGCAATTCCTCCAGCGTCAGCACGCGTTCGGCAATATAGGCAGCATCGATCCAGTTGCCGCCTTTCATTAGCGCATCCACCGCTTGAATATACATTTTCTGCGATACATACAGCGTTCCCAGCTCGGAATGAAGCTTATGTGGGCTGTCCAACCGACTTGAACGGCCGTAAAATTGAAGCCCCACAGAATGTGTTTGTCGAGCGATAAATGCAAGGTCTTCGGCGGCTTCCCTGATATGACCGTCCCGGAGGAGCAATTTGGCGCAAATGCGGCGGCTCATCGGTGAATCAATATCAGCAATCTCCAGCCAGCGCCGGGCTCGTTCAAAATCGCCGTCCCGATAAGCAATCGCCGCAAACCGGTCCGCATTTTTTACATCCTCAAGATTCGCCTGCTCGATCGCATCCAATAGAATTTGCTGGGACGTGGTATATTTTCTTTTTTGTCTGTCTTCTGACACAAACGCGTTGTATTTTTCACCGCCCTGTGTGATTGCATAGGCCAGCAGCACTTCTCGAACCATGCGATTATTGACAAGCTGTGTCATATCCAGATCTTTGTGCTTGTTGAAAATGGAGTAGCAAACCTGCTTTAAGGAAGGTACAGCGGTCGGATCTTTGGTCAATGTCTGGATCAGGTAGAGTTCGACTGCTTTTTCATGCTCATTTTCACAAAAATAAATCCCTGCTTCGTCTCCATAGCTTGTTGCGGCCAGATCCTGGCTGTCAGCAAACCCTTCCCGTGCGTATTGCCGTACCTGGCGAAACATCAAACGGGCCTTTTCTTTATCGGTTGACCAATGACATTTAGCAATCATATAAGCTGCCCAGGTTGATTTATAGTGCCGCTGGTCCGCAGGCAGATCGAAAATTTTCTGCCATGCCTGAACGGCTTTTTCTTTCTGTCCAACGCGATAATAGATAACACCTTCCAGATAGAGTGTAAATTCTTTTGGAACAAGTTCGAATATCATATCAAGAGAATCAATAAAATTGGGCTCTGATTTGATGGATTCGTCTTTAGCTTGTTTGCTTATATGCTTGCCATATTTCTGCTGTTTGACGAAGTTTTCGATATTTTCCCGTAGCGTTTTATAAGAGGCCGCCGTTTGTTTGATCACTTCGCTGTTATAGCCACGGGCTTGGAGACAGTGTTGCAAATCGTCCAGCTCTACTTCGACCGTACTCCTCCTGCGGTTCTCCCATGACCGTTTCGGGTTGAATACGACTGACACTTCATCAATTTCGACATCAATCCTCCTGATTTCCCTTTCAAAGCTGAGTATCGGAGCCGACAGCAGTGGACGGTCATCGTTGACCAGATAGCTGTTCGGAAAATTCGGTCCGCAGGCAAACAATGCCCCCGTTAAAATGAGTACGCCATAAATATTACTGTAAGTCCTTCTGAACATTAGCTTTGACCTCCGTTTCTGTGTTAAATCGACACCATGCTATTTTAGTTTTTTCCTGCGAGCGAAGACGCTGAAACGGCAGTCTATTTTCAGCGTAAATCAGCAGACGCCTTTCCTGATCTTCCTGAACCGCATATCCTAAAACGCCGTCCGCGGCCAGGCAATCACCGGCGAACTCAAGCCGAACTGTTATCGCATCGGTTACATCAACATCACCGGAATTGACCAGATAAACTTCCGCCAGATACGGATGGGGCCATTCAAGCAGCACTTCGATGTTCTCGTTAAGCGGTTGACCCTGTATGATTCGCTGCAAGGTGTGCCACTGCCAATTGAGTTGATCGCCCGCAACCGGCAGACGAAACCAGATAACGCCTGATAGATTCTTCGGAGAAATCGTTTGGATTTCTTGAATCATCGCCGCGATTTTTTTCGGGTCCGATAGAACTGTTTTAATCTGAGTATTTTCTGACCAGCCGGGCATTGACCCCCCTGCAGAAAGCCCCGTAAACTGCCCCTGCTGGTTATAGGCGACAAGGTATCCATAGGTCGGCAGCGCCAACCGAAACGGCATACCCAAACGGTCCGCCTGTCGGACCCACTCGACTGAACACTTCGGATCACATAGCACAATCTCCTCATCCACGGTCGTGGGCCGCTCGAGCGAATGCACCTGCAGGACATACCCGTCGCTGTCCCGAACCAGCTTTTTGAATTGGCGATTGTTCATCCAGGACGGCAGCGCCGTAATAACAATGGGATAGTCTGGGAAGTCCTGTTTAATCGCCTGAATCCATTGGCGATACCCAGCCAGTTTGGATTCGGCACAATCATAATCAATCTGGACCTCGACCGGTTCCAAACCAGCGCCACCGGCTTTTTCAAGAACCGTCTCGATAACCTGACGGATGGACCGCATAGCCGGAGCATCTTGGTCAAACGGTCCGGAATAGGGATTAATGCGGATTGCGATGCCCGCCGGTACTGACAATGTTGATAAAAACGAATAATCCACCGGCACGATTATTTGTTTTTCATCTCCCGGTCGGACATCAATTTCAGCAGCCAACACAACAAGCCCGTGCAAGTCGGCTTTGGCCTGCTGAATCGACTCCCGCAGGTCATCGTTCCAGACCCTTTGCCAAATATAGCATTCATGTGGCAAGGCAACCGATTCTCTGGCTTGCGGGCGCCGCGTCAGTTGGTACCCCACACCACCCATGATAAGTATAAACGAGAAAATAGCAATCCGCTTGATTTTTCTATTCATACGTCTAAGCTTAACTGATTGTGGAAAAAGTTCAATCGTTCTTTTTCAGGTGGATCAGCGTGATTTGATTGCGGCTGCCGAGGCGCATGGGCGGGCCCCAGGTGCCGGAGCCGGTGGAGATGTACAATTGCATCCCGTCGATGGTATGCAGACCTTTGAGGTATTGAAACCGCGACCGGACCACCCAGTTAAACGGCCAAATTTGACCGTTGTGTGTATGGCCGCTCAGCATCAGGTCCACGCCTGCTTTGGCAGCGGCATCGAATCCTTCCGGCTGATGATACATCAGGATGGTAAACGCATTCGGGTCCACCGGAATCGATGGCAGCACCCGCGACACCTGCTGTCGGTCTTCGCTGTCGTCGATGCCGATCAACTGAATGCCGTCAACTTCTACGGCCTCATTCCGCAACGAAACGACCGGTGTCGTTTTCAGCATCGCCATGACTGTATCCAATCCCGCATAGCGTTCATGATTGCCGGTAATCCAATAGACCGGTGGTTTGAGTTCATTCAGCGGCGCGATGGATTCCGCAGACAACCGCCCCGCCGGGTCCAGCAGGTCGCCGGTGATCAGTACAAGATCAGGGGTTAATGCGTTTGTTTTTGTTACCAATCGCTCCAGATGCTTTCGGCTGACCGAGCCGCGATGAATATCGCTCAATTGCACAATCGTCATCTCTACCGGAGCCGATATGTCAATCGATTTGACTTCGATGCGCCAGGCATTGAAAAACGAATAGATTGTCAAACATCCGATTACGCCAATTGCTATCCAGCGGGAAATCGATATCGGAAAGCGAAAGATCAAATACAGCAGGTCATGACTCAGCAATACCACCAGGCATATCCATCCCACACCCAGCCCGATGGCTGAAATCCGCAGCATCCATTCGCATGCCCGGCACGGAAACCGTCGTTCCAGCATAGAGAAAGCAATATACCCAAACGCCAGAAACACCAGCAGCAGCCAGAACCAGAGATTCTGCTTGCCCTTATAAAACGAAAACAGCCGGGCGAGAATATAGTAATACCCGCCCAGGCAAATGCCGGTAAAGATGCTGATGAACACTAAAAATCCTAACCATCGAGCCATAAAATTTGTGAAAATCTGTGTTAATCTGTGGCTTAATTTTATACCAAATCGCACGCATCCGGGGGCATCCAGTGGTCGAGACCGCTACCTGAAGAAAGACGTTCAATTTCGGGGTTCTTGAACAATAAAACACGATAACTCTGGCAGACTGTCCGGCAGGACGATCCAAACCGCATCATCATTCGGGACTGAATCAACAGACCAGCCGGCCTGAGCATATGTGTTGATGTCCAGCATTTGCTCGGAAGACAATCCAACAGGATTCTCGTTGGGATCATAATTGGTTCCGATTCCATGGTCAATACCGGACTGCTCGACGTTCCAGAAACAACCAATCACCTTCGCATTGCCATCTTCAATATGACCATTTAAACCTATAAAACCGCCATATCCATTGGGATCCGTCGAATTAAGGATCATGGTGCCAGTGGAATACGACCGTTCAATGCGCGAGCGGTAGCTTTGGTATCCGGTAAAGCCGCCAACATCATGGCATCTTTTTCCGCTAACGGTTATGTCCATCCTGCAATATGCATCCATGACTTTTGAATCCCAACCGCAAATTCCGATCAATCCGCCGAATCTAAATGTGTCATCTGCTGAAACAGTCATACTCCCCACCGCGCAAGATTGCCGGATAGTACAGGCGTTGAAACCCGCAAGACCTCCGAATGAATTGGCGTGTGATTGACGTACGGTCAATTCAACATCGGCCTGACAATGAGTAATTGTACCGTAATTCAATCCGGTCAGCCCCCCATAATATTGAGGTTTTGAAGCTTGTTTTTCAGTATCGCCGGTAATTATAACATTGCCGCGTGTATAACAATTTTCAATCGTCCCTTCACTCTTACCCGCAAGGGCTCCAACATAGTTTTTTCCGCTGATCTGATAATCCAGTATATTCAGATTTTTAACAGTCCCCCTGGCAAGCACAACACAAAAAAGTCCTGTATAATCCATAGTTCCATTCAGCGACAGATTGTGGATCGCATATCCATTGCCGTCAAAAGTTCCTTCAAATCCATGGCCAAAACCAATGCCGGAAAAATCGACGCCGCTCATATCCAAGTCGTTCATCAGTTTATAACATTTTGAAAGATCCTGTGGGTATTCGCCGATGCCCGAAAGCTGTGCTGGCAGATCGATCAGAAACGGGTCTTCTTCGGTTCCGCTGCCGCCGCTGTACACTGCCGGTTCATCCCGGATGACAACGCCGGGGGTATTTTCCCAGATGAGTTTGGGGTATCCAATATTTTCTTCGATCACCCAGACACCATCCCCCCAGCATTGATACGTTGCGAGTTGTTTAAGCTGTTGGGAATTCATTCCCTCTGCGCCGTCACTTTGAAAAACACCGGACGTTTCGATATCCCAGAAACTGTGATTGATATAACCTAAGTTCTGCCCAACAAAGCCCCCCGGCTCAAACGACCGGCACTGCGCCGCACCTAATGAATAGCACCGTAAAATACCGTAGTGATTGCTTGCGGCAAAACCGCCGCTAAAGGTCTCGGAATTAATGGTAACGCTCGTATAAGAATCGATCACATACCCTTTGTTGTCTCCGATGAGTCCGCCGCACTGTGTTTGTCCCCGGACCTTGCCTTCCGCAATGCATTGTGAGATCAAGCTCGAATTGATCCCCACCAGACCACCAACAGATTCACCTTGTGTTTTAATATCCACATCGACTGCAAGACAGTTTCGAATACTCCCCCAGTTATTACCGCATACCCCGCCAACAGCGGTTGATTGAATACAATAAATAGTCGGCTTTGCCCAACAGTGCTCAAGGGTTGTAGCTAGATTTATTCCTACTAAGCCGCCACCAGATCGAACCGTTTCATCCGAAGCTAAGATCATGGTAGATGAACTATCAGAGATCAAGCCAAGATGAGCCCATCCCACTAAACCCCCTATAAATTGACATGTCTTATTGCGGTGAAACGGAACCGGAAAAATCGTAATATGAGTGCTGCTGTAAAGAATCTTGCCGCCGTCAAGAAAAGCAGTTATTCCTCCAACAGCATAACCTCCCGTAATAGCACCGCTGACATGACAGTTAGAAATAGTTCCCAAATTTTCAGCAGCAACAGCACCAATAATACACCTGCCCGTCAGAGATACATTGGCCAATGTCAGATTTTTAATCTCACTGGACGACTCAAGCCGTCCGAACAAGCCAATATAATCAGTTTCCTTATTTTGAATGGTGAGGTTTCGTATGGCATGTGAGTTTCCATCGAAAACCCCTGAAAAACTTGTCCCCTGAAATCCCCAGGTATTAGGATCCTGATCAGGAGCGATCGGCGCCTGTGAATAAACGATACCGGCCAGATCGATATCGGCCATCAGGATAAACGCCTTATCATAATCGTCGAGCGCAGTGCCCAACTCGTCAAGATGCTCAACGGTCCAAATCTGATAGGGGTCGTCAGCCGTTCCCGATCCTCCGCCATAGACACCCGCAAAAACACTGTATGAAATCAGTAGAAATGCAACGATCTGCTTTGCCATAATTTTGCCCTTCCGTATCGATACCAAATTCTGACAAAACAATTATAACATCTTTACGGAATATGTCCAGTATAAGCGTGTAAAATCTGTGTAAAATATCAAAATCTGTCGTTTTACGCTCAAAACCTTCGGTGGACAAAACTATACCAAATCGCACGCATCCGGGGGCATCCAGTGGGCGTCCTGGCCGTCCCATTTGACATTGCATCCGATGGGATTGGTCACAGGTGTCGTAATCGGTGTTCCGGCCAGCAGTTCGGTCAGCGCATTCTCCAGATCGTTAACGGTCGATTTCTCGGCTTCGCGTGGATTGTCCACGCCGCGGCCGGTATAGACCAGCTTGCGGTCCTTATCGAACACGTAAAAATGCGGCGTGCGCAGCGCCCCATAGGTCCGCGCCACATCCTGCGTTGCATCATGCAGATACAGCCACGGGAATTTGTACTTGTCCATCCGTTCGACCATGTGGTGGTACGAATCCTCCTCGTAGGTGTTGGGGCTGTTGGAATTGATCCCGACAAATTTGACACCTTTTGGGATAAACTTCTCTGCCGCAGCCCGTGTGACCTCGTCGGAGCCAATCACATAGGGGCAATGATTGCAGGTGAAGAAAATCACTAAAACTTCGGCGTCATCAAAATCCGACAGCGAATGCATTGCGCCGTCGGTGCCCGGAAGGGTGAAATCCGGTGCTTTTTGTCCAATTTCAAGTGTAAAAGCCATTTTTTCCCCTTTCAAAACTGAACCTTTTTCTCTCGTACAGTATTCGCAGTTGAAAACCCCGGTTACACGCGGCGATGTCATTTTAAAGCCGTCGTTTTGGGTTCTCCCGCGAACATTTACTACCCTGAAGGGCATAGATAGTACTATTGTAGAGTCGTTTTGTTCGATTTAAAGGAAAAAAGATAGTCAAACAAATGTTTTGACGTTATTATGGACAGCAAATAATCACGTCAGATCCCAATAACACAGGAGGCCGACATGAATTTGAAAGAGTACTTCGAAAATACCGACGGGCTGGGGGTTTTTTCCACAGCGGACGCCGACGGCAATGTTGATTCGGCGATTTACGCGGCACCGCACGTCATGAATGACGACAGCATTGCTTTTATTATGCGGCCGCGACTGAGCTATGACAATCTTCAGCAAAATCCCAGAGCCGCTTACCTGTATATCGAAAAAGGCCCCGGCTATCAGGGCCGTCGGCTTTACCTGGAAAAAACCAGAGAGGAAGATGACCCCGCGACGGTCAGTCAGTTCAGACGCTCCTCCCACGGTGATGCCGGCGACGAAGATCAGGCAAAGCTGGTTTATTTTAACGTTATCCGTGTCCGTCCGCTGGTCGGGAACAAGGAAGAACGCTGATCCGTTACGGTACAGCCGGCATCTTGCCGGCAGGTTTCGGGGTGCATATTGTAATAAAGCAGGATTTGGGTTAGAGTACGGCGTTAAGGAAAAGGCACAATGAAAATTCTGATTAGCGGTTCGCACGGTTTTATCGGTTCGGCGCTGCACGCTCATCTGCGGCAGCAGGGCCATTCACTGCTGCGCCTGATCCGGCTGACGCAGGTGGCCCGCTCGGACGAGGTCTTCTGGAACCCGGCTGAACAGTTCATCGAACACGGCAAGCTGGCCGGGGTGGACGCTGTGATTCACCTGGCCGGGGAAAACCTGTACGGCCGCTGGAACGACAAGAAAAAACAAGCCATCCGTGACAGCCGTGCCATTGGAACAACATTTCTGTCTAAAACACTGGCCGCGAAGGCGGATAAGCCAAAGGTGCTGATCTGCGCCTCGGCCATCGGCTATTACGGCGACCGGGGCGAACACGACTGCATCGAAAACACAAGCGGCGGCGAGGGCTTTTTAGCAGAGATTGCCAGGGTGTGGGAAGACGCGACAAAACCGGCTGCGGATGCGGGCATTCGTGTAGTCAACCTGCGTTTCGGCATTGTGCTCGGCAAAGACGGCGGCGCACTGGCGAAAATGCTCACGCCGTTTAAGATGGGCATGGGCGGCCCGCTCGGCGACGGACAGCAGTGGATCAGTTGGATTTCAATTCTCGACGCGGTACGTGTGATCGAATTCGCGATGAGCCATGAAACACTGAAAGGCCCGGTCAACACGGTCTCGCCGCACCCGGTGCGAAACAAGGAGTTCGCCCGCACCCTCGGCCGCGCCCTGCACCGGCCGGAAGTAGTGCCGATCCCCAGGCGGATGCTGCATTTCATGTTCGGCGAGATGGCCGACGAAACCCTGCTCGCCAGCACCAAGGCCCTGCCCCACAAACTTCAACTCGAAGAATTCCAGTTCGAACACCCCGACCTGCACACGGCGCTGGAAAGTATCTTAGTATAACACCGGCATCCTGCCGGTGCAATAGCCCGA
>Ga0272441_10008180_pt1 | contig 16674 bp, 4 predicted proteins | sample SSMProp6N_FD_193582 | JGI IMG/M metagenome (GOLD analysis project Ga0272441, IMG submission 193582) | Marine sediment archaeal communities from Little Sippewissett salt marsh, Falmouth, MA, United States - SSM-Prop-6N | ecosystem: Environmental > Aquatic > Marine > Wetlands > Sediment ...
GGACCCTTCCTGTCGCAAAGAGGATCAGCGTCAGGATGAGCGTTCCAAAGACAATTGCCATATCGAGCATCGGTGATCAGCCTTTCCTATTGATAAAGGGGGATGATCAGGATGATATACCTTCCTTTAACTCACGGATTGAGAATCTCTGGACAGTGGCCTGTACCAGGGAGAGAATATGATCTGAACAGATATCAGGGGGAGGAGGGATGTACCCGGTGGATAGTCTGCCGGACGGCAGAGAAACACGGACATACAAAAGAAAAAAGGAGCGAGATGAATATCAGAGATATTCATCAAATTTTTTGAATCCTTCACCGGAATACGAGTTCACGATCACAACGACATGATCTTTTTCACCCTTGGTCCCGGTAATCTCAACGGATTCCCCAATAACGGGCGGGATCTTCTCTTTGATGACCGTTCCATCAGCCTTGGTCACGATCACATCGACATCATTCACGACATTCGAATTCGGCCCGCCTGCATAGGACGCGGTAATCTTTCCGCCGAGAGAACTCTTCTGCACCCCTACTTCAACAAGGAGGTCATGCATCTTCCATACCGGCTCAGAACGACCAAGGTCTGCTTTGAAATATGCATCGGCCTTGTTGAACGATTCCGGCACCTCGTACATCACCCAGGCATTATAGAACTCCTTCTCTTTTCCTGCCTTGTAGAGGTTGGAACGGACATAGATGTCTCCGACATTTTTCAGGGCATAATGTTCGGCGAGTTCTGCATCATGGGTGAGATAGCGGTGGTCATAATCATAGTCGCTCGAACTGTATGCCATGATCTCAACGCCCCACTCATCGGAGATGACCTTCATCGGTTTGTATGTCACCCCGTCCGCGATGACAGAGAGGTCATCCGGATACGGCGTATAGGTATATGTCCCGTACCCTCCTACAACGGTGATCGTGACACTGACCAGATAGAATTTCTTCCCCGGCGCCGGTTCCACCCAGAGTTTTTCGCTGTCCTTTCGGTCGTAAAGCTGATAATTCTGGAGCTCTTTGTAGCACTCTGCCTGAATACACAGGTTCGCCTCGGATGATTTCTCATCATAATTCTTCCCGGTCTCGCTGTCATAGTACCAACGCTCGTCAATATTGAGCGCATCAGGGAAGGGGTCGGCCACTACTGTTGGTTCCGGGGTTGCAAACGGTGTCGCAGGAGCAGCATCAGGGCCACCGCTGGTGGTTTCCTCCCCTGCACTGTCACCCCCGGAGGGAGTTGCGGCGGATGTACTGACATCAGACTGCGTGCATCCTGCGGCACAGATCAGGAATACTGCGAGAATACCAATGAGAATTGCATTTTTACTTAGCATAAACCACACCTAATATAACTAATTTAATATTTTTTGATCTGTGGTATAAATTCAAAAGCATTTCGATTTCACATCATGAGAACGCCAAAATAAATGACACAACTATCTGAAAATATTAGAAATATTTTGAAATTATCTAGAATATTCGCTTATTTTTGAATTTAATGGAATGGAACAGACAATTCCAGACACCATTCAATACTATAATAGTTTTTCCAACACAACCATCGCCCTGCCATCCCAAATCATCCCACCCATGTCATCATTTGAGTGCATCGAGCACCTCATTGAACTCACAAAAAATGGGAACGAATTCAAGGGAAATCTCCAGATTATTACCCCACCAGTGCAAACCACCGGTCCCGCAGCCCGACATTGTACTGGGCGATAAACATCGCATCCCCAACATCGATGACTGAATTCAGGTGCACATCCGTCCGTCTGAATTCATCAGTATCCTTCTCCGGTGTCGTTTGGATACCTACAACCTCCTTGAGCACCCGCAGGGTATCCACCTGATTCACCTCACCATCACCATTGGCATCGCCAAGAAGGATTGATGTCACCCTGATGTAGTCCGTCCACGTGCAGGTATCTTCACCCCCGTTCACCGTGAGGGTGACCGTATAGGTACCGTCGGTGGTATAGACATGAACAGGGTTTTGTTCGGTGGATGTTGCACCGTCACCGAAGGACCAGTTCCAGCTGGTCGGTGTTGGCACGGATGTATCACTGAACCTCACTGCAAGAGGAGATGAACCCCCCGTAACATTGGCAGTGAACGAGACCTCAGATGACTGCAGAGGGTTTACCGTAATGGTGGTCTGAGCAGTATCATCTCCACCCGGCCCGTTCACCGTAAGGTTTGCCGTAAAGCTACCCGGACTGCTATAGGTGTGCGTCACGTTCCGCCCGGTTGCGGTCGCCCCGTCACCAAACTTCCAGAACCGGCCGGTGATATCACCCGTGGAAGTATCGGTGAACCCAACTGTGAGGGGAGCCACGCCACTCGTCACATTGGCATGGAAGGACGCATCCGGCTTCGGAGGTTTATTCACCGAGATCAGAGAGGAACCGGTGCAGCTACTCTCGGAATATGCATCACTGACAGTGAGATTTACCTGATACGAACCTGGACTGACATACACATGACAGGGATCTTCTTTTGTTGACGTGTTCCCGTCACCGAAGTCCCAGAACCAGCCCGTCGGCTCACCGATGCTCTCATCGGTGAACTGCACCGCGAGAGGGACCATTCCCGCAGTAACATTCGTGGAGAAGGTGGCTTCGAGCGGAGGGGCGGCGACGGTGATCTCGGTTTCGGCAGTATCGTTTCCACCAAGGCCGCTCACCGTTAGGCTTGCTGTAAAGCTACCCGGACTGATATAGGTGTGCGTCACGTTCCGCTCGGTTGCCGTCGCCCCGTCACCAAACTTCCAGAACCGGCCGGTGATATCACCCGTGGAAGTATCGGTGAACCCAACCGTGAGGGGAACCTCGCCACTCGTCACATTGGCATGGAAGGACGCATCCGGCTTCGGAGGTGGAGAAACCGAGATAAGAGAGGAACCGGTGCAGCTACTCTCGGAATATGCATCACTGACAGTGAGGTTTACCTGATACGTACCCGGACTGATATACACATGACAGGGATCTTCTTTTGTTGACGTGTTCCCATCACCAAAGTCCCAGAACCATTCTGTAGGAACCCCAATGCTCTCATCGGTGAACTGCACCGCAAGAGGGGCCGTTCCCGAGGTGACATTTGTGGAGAAGTTGGCTTCGAGCGGTGGGGCGGTGACGGTGATCTCGGTTCCGGCAGTATCGTTTCCACCAAGCCCGTTCACCGTAAGATTTGCAGTAAAGCACCCCACACCAGAATAGGTGTGTGTCACGTTCCGACCGGTTGCCGTCGCCCCGTCACCAAACTTCCAGAACCAGCCGGTGATTTCGCCCGTGGAGGTATCAGTGAACCCAACCGTGAGGGGGGCCTCACCACTCGTCACGTTGGCATCGAAAGACGCATCCGGCCGTGGAGGTGCATTCACTGAGATCAGAGAGGAACCGGTGCAGGAACTCTCGGTATATGCATCACTGACAGTGAGGTTGACCTGATACGTGTCCGGACTGACATATACATGGCAGGGATCTTCTGCGGTTGACGTGTTCCCGTCACCGAAGTCCCAGAACCAGTCCGTTGGCACCCCGATGCTCTCATCGGTGAACTGCACTGCAAGAGGGGCTGTTCCAGAGGTGACATTTGTGGAGAAGTTGGCTTCGAGCGGTGGGGCGGTGACAGTGATACCCGTTTCTGCGGTATCGTTCCCACCGGGGCCGTTCACCGTAAGGCTTGCCGTAAAGCTCCCCACGCCAGAATAGTTGTGCGTCGCGTTCCGGCCCGTTGCGGTCGCCCCATCACCAAACTTCCAGAGCCAGCCGGTGATATCCCCTGTGGAGACATCGGTGAACTTAATCGTGAGAGGAACCTCGCCACTCGTCACGTTGGCATCGAAAGACGCATCCGGCTTCTGAGGTGCTGTCACCGATATCGGAGAGGAACCGCTACAAGAACTCTCAGTATATGCATCACTGACGGTAAGATTGACCTGATACGTGTCCGGACTGACATACACATGGCAGGGGTCTTCTGTGGTTGACGTATTCCCATCACCGAAGTCCCAGAACCAGCTTGTCGGCTCGCCGATGCTTTCATCGGTGAACTGAACCGCAAGAGGGGCCGTTCCCGAGGTGACATTTGTGGAGAAATTGGCCTCAAGTGGTGGGGCGGTGACAGTCATATAATCAACCCGGCTGATGCTATCTCCGCCATTCTCGTTAAAGGCTTCCAGACAAACATCGTAGGTACCCGGCAGTTCATAGGCATGCACCGGGTGCTGTGTGGTGGAGCACGCACCATCGCCGAAAGTCCAGTTCCATGACGTCGGATTTCCAGTAGAAGTGTCAGCGAACTCCACGGTAAGCGGCACTGTGCCGCTCGTCACATTGGCAGTGAAATTTGCCCCGACAAGCGACGGAGTCCCTATCACACCAAGAAGAATCCCCACCTGGTGATTGTTTCTGACAAGCTCCCAGTCTGCTGCGTTGTCACTCCCTACAGCGGCTTGTACCACATTCTCCGGGAGCATGTCGGCCGGAACAACCGCGTTCGTTCCATGGGTCAGAGTCCGGTTGTCCCGTGTTGAAACAGTCCACACAGTAATTTGCGGTTTGTACGTAACCGGGCATTCCGCATTCACATCTCCATCCACATTTACACCAACATCCACAGAGAAGTGATACGGGACTCCCACAGACAGCATGCTCTGGTTGAAGATAAACTGATCCCGGTCATCTCCATACTCCCATTGTACCGGTGCATCCGTCTCTATCGAATACGGAACCTTGCAGGCGGTGACATTATCTGAGTCTGGATACTCGATCCTTCCCCAGCTCCCCACAAAGTCAAGGTCACTGAAGGTTACAGTGAATTCTAGATGCTGGACACCGGGCTCGGAAAAGAGTGTCCTGTTTACCGTCCGGGCCAACGATGCACCATAGTCCATCACATCGGATGTTGCGGTGGACACACCGCAACTCAGTTCTTCACCAACATTCAGGTCAAATGACTCAGGGAAGTTCCAGTCAATCCGGTTGCCATCACACCCGGCATACGCAGGCCATCCATACGTGGTGATATTCTGTGATTCAATGGAAACTGAGAGGTTGTGCAACACATTGTTGCCCTGTGACCCATCACCATCACTACCATCATCAACACCACCGTTCACGATGGTCATGAAGTACCCATAGTGCCCCGCGTGGTCTCCGGCTGGCAGGGTGTCATTCGTTGTCTGGGTGACAAGATTCTCGTTAAGGATGAAGAATGCCGATGGTGATTCTGGCTCTGTGACATTTATGTAACCAGTTTTTGTCTCGGTGTCTGTACCATACTCGTTTGAGACGGTGAGGGTGACGTCATAAGCGCCTGCGGTTAGGTAGGTGTATGTTGGATTCTGTTCTATGGAGGTGGCGCCATCGCCGAAGGCCCAAGACCAGTTATTTGGATTGCCTGTTGATATATCGGTGAACTGCACCATGAGCGGGGTTATGCCAGTGGTGACGTTGGCTGTAAAGTTTGCCTGAACTGGTTGAGAACTAAAAGTAATATTGATTGAGCACATGTTGTTGCTCTCATCGATCTCTTCAATTGTATCATCTGGATCAACAGACACCGTCCCATTCGAATTCAACTCTGTAACAAACGATTTCACATTTGAAGGATCCACTACCGAGACAGGATAGACATGAGTCTCCCCCCCTGTTGATGATTCAAAGGTTACATTAAATCCACCTGCAGAAACAGTACCGTTGTTTATCACCGTAATCAAAAACATAGTGGGGCTCTCTTTTAGATCCCTTGCAAATACAGACAAATCGGGTTTGAGGATGATATCCTCAAATTGATCCCTATCTTCGATAATTGTTGAAGAATTGACGAAATGATACAATTGAGTTTTATTGGTTTGATCAATTCCTGTGATACTTTCAAAAAAAATCCTTGATCCATTTGGCATCTGCCAGACCTCATCTTTATCCAAGGTGATATTAATGAAGTTCGAGCCAAGGGTTATAGGATAAGTGTCGAATACTATAATGCTGTCATCAGGACTATTTTGAGGGTAAAATGATGAAATGAATGTGACATTCTCTGATATCAGGGATTGTAATTCGATAGATATATTCATCTGCTTATAGCCGTTATCCCCCTCAATAACAGATTCATCCTCTATCCCGGCATACACAATATTTTTTGAGAATGACATCGGTGGGATCTGGAAGTCTGCAACCTGAAGGAGACCTTTATCGGATCGCAGGGTTAGTGACAGGTTCATTTCCGAATCTCCGAGGAATGCACCAGGGTAGGACAAGAAGACCCCGTTTTTCCCAGTTGCATAATCCAAGGACGCTGCGTCCCACAAATAGTATCCGTTATCATCAAATCCAAGGATCCCTTCGACTGTATAATTCCCCATCTCTTCGAGTTCCAGAGTGACTTCAATGTTTAAGTTGTTGGATTCTTCTGTTGGTGTTATGCCAGTGATGTACTCCTTTATCTCCCGTCCGAGGACGAATTGTTCAGGGGGCAACTCACCTGTAACGAGATTGTTGTGCAGGATTGAAGCACTGAGAGAATACGTGCCCTCCCCTGTGAAATTCCAAAATACACTCGCTGTACCATCATGGGTCAACAAATCTGCAACAACCCTCTCTGAAGATACCAGCGCCCCGGTTTCGTCATACAATATCGAGTATACCTCCCAAGTTCCTGTCGTGTCATCTACTGGTGCCGATACTACGAGGGTATCTGTCACCATATCAGCATTGCTATCAACAATCTCCAAGGAAACAGGCGTTTTTTCTTGGGTTCTGCCTGTACCGCAGAGGACATATTCGGACATGCAGCTATCCAGCAGATCGGTCGTTGCCGAATAGAGATTGTAGATGATGGTATACTCCCCTTCAAATGGTGCAGTGAACGAGATTTCATCGCCATGTATAGAATCCGGCCCGTAGAGATAATACTCCATCAGTGTTCCAGATGTTATACAGACGATGAAGAAACCTTCGGTCACACTGTCGTTCATTGACCAGTTGATCAGCACCGAATCAGGACCGATCTGTGGACCTGCAGTATATGACGTTTCGTATATCGTGAAATTCTGTGTGACAATAGATGTCGTTTCACCTGTGGTTGAAAGAACGGATTCCAATGTTTGAATGGGTGTATCGAGGTTTTCGTCTGAATCCGAGAGATACCTGAGAGAAGGCATGAGATCGATGGGAACCGTTTCAATTCGTGACGATTCAGCAGGATCCTGATCCTGCAATGCGCTGAGAGTAACTTCAAATTCAGTTGGCGAATTCCCATCAGGGTACAATTTTTCCACCAGTTCTTTCAACGCCGCGCCATTTGATAGGTCCACCATAGTCCCGTTCTCAGTATTAGTATCATTATCAACAACATGCATAGAGCTGTTTGTCATTGTGAGATACCCGGGCCATACTTCAAACAGCATCTGGTTCATTTCATCCAGAGCACGGAGATATCCAAGAATCACACCCCCATCAGGTGAGAGACTATCCAGATCCGCCTTGTTTGCGGTAATGTTTATCGTGGCGTTCCCGGCCATCAGGGAATAGTGGCTATTCTCAACCATGGTGTTCCATGGATCTCCTTCGGGATAAAAGACGGAAACAAAAGTTGCATCGCCATTGTAAGTCGATGATACCGCTATGGGGATGCAAATGAGGGCAGAGTCGTTTTCCCCTGCAACAAGCTCATCTCCATCAATTCCGAAATACTGCAGTCTATCTTCCGACTGCTGCCGCGGGGAGACAATAACCTCCCACGACCCAGTGTCGAGGACACTCCCTTCTGCCTCCAACGAGACCGTGAGATTCAGGGCCGACACTCTGTCTGCGGTGTCAGGGAATGTTAATGATACAATATTCGTACCTGGGGAGAGAGTCTGCGTTTCTTCCGATGCCACTATCATACCAGTGACTGGAGAGGAGAGCAATCCTTCAAGGGTGTACCCCCCATCTTCTCTTGTGTCAATGACACAGTCAATTCCGACATCCATGTCCCGGACACTCTCATTGATACGAATAGATTTTATTTTGCTTGAGGCGTTCACATCTATTGATACCGCATTTTCGCAGACGATCCGGTTGTTGTGGAGAATGCAGGCATAGACAATACAATCCCTGTCAAACGAATATTCTTTGGTGATATACCATCCAGTACCATTTTGTTCGGGCACCACGACAGAACGATCGTTACTGATACAGGTCCGGTTCTGATCACAGAAGGTGGAGTAGATCTCCCATACCCCAGTATCATCGTCTGTCGGAGCGGTTATCCTAACCGAATCTGCTGATAAATCCACATCGATATCGGATTGAATAGCGATTACTGATATTTTGGACTCATTCATCAGGGCAGCATCCATGGCTTCAAAAGATGAAGTATATTTCTCCCGAACAGTCCCGGAGGGAGATAATAGCTGGTATACGACAGAGTGTTTTCCTGTTTCTTTAGGAGAGAATAATACCGAGCCATTCTTCAGAAGAGTTGGGCCAAAGAGGTAGTCGATAGAAGTTGCATTCGATATCACAGTGACCACGAACATACCCTCAACCGGATCTCCCGTGATGTTCCACCGGATGAGCATCCCCGAACTGGATGCATTATCTCCAAGATCAACCGACTCTTCTTCAATCGAGAATAGCACCGGAGCTGGAACCGTTGAGCCCGATCCAGAAGTCCGCGTTACTGTTATTTCTTCATCTCCAGAAAGGGGCTGTATCGATTCTGCCAACATCTCGTGATTCTGTAGATCGATCAATACGGTATTTTTGAATAGAACTAGCCCAATCCCGACCGCCTTCGGGAGATATTCAAAGGTGAGTGTACTGGCAGTGCCATCATCCAGGAAGACTTTGGGAGCATTGAAAACACCGTTATTCATGGTTATATCGCTGCTACTTCCATCATCTGAGAACATCCAGTTATCCGTACCAGTTGTCTTCCTGTCCGAGAGCGGGAACTCGAAGAACCTGTCGGTAGAGGTTAATCTGAACCAGCCTATCCCATCCGAGGAACCCTGACTGTTTATTGTGTACGAGGAAGGACTCCGATACCCGTCATTCGTCGATCTAATGAAGAGTAATTGTCTTGAAGTACCGGTGATCGGGTACGCGTTCAAGGTGAAATGGCGGCTACCGGCGTCATAGTAACCATTATCCGTATTGGATATTGTATCAACCCGTATGGACGACACAGGGATTTTCGCATCGATACAATCACCGACACTGAGCCCTGTCTTTCGAACAAGTGATGCGTACGTCATCACTGGATCGAGCTGTAGGTTGGATTCACCAATACCATATAGGATTCGGGCATAATCGTAGTACACTGCAGATTTTTCTTCGCTCCCCAATCCGCCACAAAAAGCTGCTTTTTGCGCAGAACCGGACTGGTCTGCTGCATAGCCCTGTAAGAATGATTTCGTAGAGGATAATGCTGCAGTACCGAGGTACTCCGATCCGTATGATGAATAAAATGACGCCTCTTCAATCTCTTTTGTGGCAAGCGATCCAGACAATATTGCCATACCGTTGTGCAATTTTATGGCGTCAAAGTTCGTCACTAATTTTCCAATTTTTACGCCAATGAAATATGCGCTTAATTTTGTTTGAACAGCCTTCGATAGCGATTCAAAACCAAATATATCAAGAGGCTTGGACAAACCCATTTTCAGCAGCCACTGCAATCCTCCTTTGCTACCCTTTTTTACACTCCCCTGCAATATCGGCTTCAAATAATTTTTCATTGCTTCATGATCTCTTCCATCATGATCCTGGAGAATTTCCAGGATTTTCTCCTCTTTTTCTAAGGATCGTGCAATGGCAAGTTTAAGAATTCTGCGGTCTTCAGTCGGATTATACCGGTCAAGAGCATCGTCCCATGCCTGTAACATATAGACCGTACTGAGGTGCGTGGCAATGAGGTATTCAGAAGTGTTCTCTATGGTTGGTTGTGTCTCATAGGTATTGTAAAATGCTCCAACCTTAACGCAATTAAACCCATAATCCGTTAATTTCGAGCCCTTAAAGATGATATTTAGACCCTTTTCAGACACAACTCCTGAATCTATAACGCCAGAATCCTTGCATACTGCACAAATCACCGATGTTGCTGCGTCAAGAAAATTCAAAACAAGCGATGCGCCATTTTCTAGATTCATGTCATCCTGATCTGATTCTCTATTGAGAGACTGGAGGATGATCCCCGATAACACCTCTGCTTTATCTTCGTCATTTTCAATCTGCAATATATTATTCAAATAGTCAGATAGAAGGCAAGATAGCATCGATAGATCCAACCAATCGATTACATTCAGTGTGTGAGTTAGAGTGGAATCCTGGATAAGGTCTACAACCAGTGTTTCATCAGGTTGCATGTACCTCGGTCTATCGTTCATCAATTGAGTAGCATACTCATCATTGATTACCTGTTTCAGCACTTTTGCGATTACCTGCGGATCGGCGACCTCTTGGTAACCGTCTGGGACACTCTCACAGATGTTGATTACGCTTTGAATGTTCCTTGCGATCTCCTCAGCCTTCGTTTGCTGTGTGATGTCATGGTTCTGCACGAAGATCCGATAGGTCTTTCCGTCGACATTAACATCTTTCCAGATATCTCTCCCATATTCAGTCAGATCCACCCGTACGCTGTTGTCGGCATAATCGGTTTCGGGGAAATTCTGGTCAGGGTTTACTTGGAAAGAGGCAGCCCAATTATTATTCCTGATATTCGATATCGTGATTTCATGTGTCTGCCCCGCATTCATGGTAACAATGACACTTTCTGAAATCTTTTGTGGAATCTTTCGTTTCTCATCTATCAGATAGACAACAAGAGGGACGTTTCTGGCATCGGTTTCGGAACATATTATGATGGTGGCATCAAATGTTCCCAGTTCATCTCCGTCGCTGATTTCCACGGATTCAATGCCGAAGTTATACCATGTGGTCTGGGGCTGTACAGTAATGAGGCCCCGTGTCGATGCCCCAAGCACCATGTCTTCGTAGGTGTAGGTCACCGGTTGGTCAAAGTGCTGTACCGCCTGTGTAGTCATGTACGGATCCTGCCCGTAGGGATCGTTGACATAGTACAGCAGCCCACCATCTGTTTCCTTATAGCCCGTGACCACGACATAGTGTCCGAGGTCTCCAAGGTTTGTTCTCGCGATGAGCGGCATCCCATTATCAATATTATTCCTGACAGTTTCTTCCGCGAGGTTTTTTGTCGGCGATTCAACGAATGATCCAGAACAATCGTGCAGACCCAGATACTGGATGAGCGCCTCCGGCCGTGCGGTGCCACTTGCAACCTGGGATTCAATCCATCCCCATGCTCCCATTCCGGTTGCCGTCCGCCCAAGTTGTGTCGTGTCGGTGAACGGTTCAGAGAACGTTGTCCCGCCGTAGGAGTACGTTCCACAGATATATTTCCCGAACGAATTTGTTCTCGGTGGATTCAGGCTATATTCAGGGCCATTGTACACCCACTTGTCTTCACAGACAACCGGATCCGGCGTCAGTCGCCCGTGGTATGCTAGTACCATCACTGCAGCGGTTTCAGAGCATGCGGCCTCTCCGTTGAAACCGGTTGGGGTGTCGTAGACCTGGTGGATGTAGGGAACCAAAAGGGTTTCCGATTGTTGTGGTAGTTCATTTCCATCATCCCCCATACTCACAATCCAAAAATCATAGCTTCCATGATTTCCAATGACATCACCATCATTTGAGTTAGATGTCCCTACAAATATGTATTCACCAAAGATTGTAGGGATTATTTCACCTGCATGCTCGTTACCCGAACCTCCAAAACAACGTTGAAAAATAATTGAACCACTATGATCAAGTTTCAAAACCCAAGCATCATAACCACCATGGTTTCCACTAACATCACCATCCATCGAGGTTGTGGATCCTACAAGTATATATCCACCATCATACGTTTGGTAAATACTTCTAGCACTATCGAAACCAGATCCGCCAAAGCAACGCTCCCAATCAATCGAACCAGTACTGCTTAATTTGACAACCCAAGCGTCATTCCCACCATGATTTCCACTTACGTCGCCATCAGATGATGGAGAGTGACTGCAAAAAATATAACCTCCATCATTTGTTTGCTGTATAGTCAATGAAGATTCTCCCATCAACCCTTCATAACCAGATCCCCCCAGACAACATTCCCAATCAATAAAACCTTCGGCATTTAATTTAACCACCCAAAAATCACTTCCCCCATTGTTAAAGCTAACATCACCATCGCTGGATTCGGTATCTGCAGCAAGAATGTATCCACCATCGCTTGTCTGCTGAATGTCATATGCGTAATCAAATCCAGAACCTCCAAGCCATCTCTGCCATTTTAGCGAACCATCGGAATATAGTTTTACGACCCATGCGTCGTGGATACCATGACTACCGCCTCCATTTACATCAGTTGAATCACTATAACCAGAGAGTATATAGCCATCATCAAGTGTTTGTTTGATGCTCCATGCACAATCATAGCCAGATCCGCCAATGCACTTTTGCCATTCTAAAAAACCACTTGAGTTCAGTTTTACAATCCAAGCATCCGTGTAGTTATTATTAATGACATCCCCATCTGTTGAGCTAGTCACTCCTGCAAGGATATAGCCACCATCATTTGTCTGAAAAACACTATGTGCACAATCATAACTCGAACCACCAAGGCAAAGTTCCCAATCAAGAGATCCAGTACTGTTCAATTTGACTACCCATACATCTCCTCCACCATGATTACCACGGACATCCTGATCATTTGATTTAGCACAGCCAACCACAACATATCCATGATCATTCGTCTCAAAAATAGATTGAGCATATTCACTGTCCGATCCACCTAGGCTATTCTGCCATGCAATTGTATCATCAGCATTACTCACATGGATGCATTCAATTTTTTCCGATGTATTGGATTTATCCATTCTATTTATCGTCAAATTGACCGAATATATCCCGGGTAATGTGTATGTATGTGCAGGGTTTTGCAAATAGCTTGATTTTTTGTCTCCAAAATCCCAATACCAAGAATCTGGATTTCCAGTAGATAAATCAGAGAATTGAACAGTTAATGGAACTATACCATCGGAAGGAACAGCTGAAAAATCCGCCATTAACTGATTATTACCAACCGCAAATATTGAATCAGTATTTCCATTTAATCCACGGACGCCAAAAACAACAATTCCATCTGCATAACACGGGGAAAGAATATCCCCATTAACAGGATATTTCCATTTAATTTCACCCGTGAGTGAATCAAGGGCAATCAAATTATGGTCACTACTTCCAACGTAAATTGTGTTTTCTGCACAACAAGGATAACGTGCATTCCATCCAGTTGAATAACGCCATTTTTCTGCGCCAGTAATTGCATCAAGAGCATAAATATTGCCATCTGAAGAACCCACATAAACAATTCCAGCTTCATAACAAGGTGATGAACTAACCCTACCAGCAGTAGCAAAACGCCATTTCTCACTACCTGTTAATGCATCTAGACAATATACATTCCCATCATCACTACCAATATAGATAAATCCTGAAGCGTAGCAAGGAGATGAATGTACTTTATCATCTGTAGTGAAGTCCCACATTATAGTTCCAGTTGATGCATCAATGGCAGAAACATTATTATCATAACTTCCTACATACACTAAGCCTGATGAATAACATGGAGAAGAATACACCTCTCCATTCGTTGGATATTTCCATAATATCTCACTTGTATCAACATCAAAGGCATAAACATTGTAATCATTACTCCCAACATATAATATTCCAGATTCATAACATGGCGTTGAATAAACAAACCCATCCGTTGAATAAGTACAAATTTCATCCCCAGTTGTAGAATTGTATGAATGAATTTTCCCATCTTCCATACCAACATATAGAATACCAGATTGATAGCATGGAGAAGAACATGCAGGAACGAAATGTTCAATTCTAACATAATTCTCCCCATTTTCAGCATCAATACAGAAAATACTGCAATCATAGCACACAGCACATATTTTACCATTGGAATAAGCCATTGAAGGGGCCAGCATTTCTGCTGTAGGCACACTCCAAATTAAATCCATTTCCAAAATATTCAAATTATCTACACTTGCAGTAATTGATGATTCATTCCCACCTGCCATTGCTGATGGAACCAATATTACCAGCATTAAAAAGATTGTAAGATAAAGTATTTTTTTTATTAACATCACATCACATCTTTAATTCATTATAAGCGGCTACCCCTACATACCAAACGATTACCTGAAACGAGAGATATTATGCTGAAATTACTGAACAATCAATTTCGTTCTTACTGATGTGTCGGTGATGTGTCTCGTCATGGAAGGCAGGCAGGGACTTCCTGAGTCCTGAAAGTATCCAATATATAAACCATAGACCAATGCCAGACATATATGTTGTGTTTTTGCCTGAATTTACACAATTCAATTAAATAAAACAGAATATGAGGAATAATTGGCCATAATGCTGCAAAACCAGACAAAACAAAGAGAAATGACATCTAAAATTTACACACAGAGCAGTGTACCCAAATAAAAAAGTTCAAAAAAAGTTTAGATCAGGGTGCAGGTTCAGACCACCTCACCCGCATAAACCCCCGACCCGACAAACCACTCATCCGTCACCGGGGCCACATAACAGAACTTCAGCTCCTCATTGCCCGTATCCGGGTTCTCATAGACCACATACACATACCCGCCACCCCGCTGCGCGGCGTCAATCTCCAGCTTCACTGCCTCCACACCATACGCATCGGTGAAGTTCAACCGGTCGACGCCCGTCATCTCCGGCTGAAAGGGAAGGGAGAGGCAGGTGCCGTTCATGTCGTAGGCAAAGACATAGTCTGCCCCGGTGCCGAACTTCTCGTTTATTGCTGCAAAGAATTCGCTATCGTTTCCGTATGCAGATGACGTAAGGGCAAACGCCTGTGCCTCATTCACCCGAAGGACGAGGGCATCGATTGCCGTCTGGTTCAGCACCACATCCATCTCCGGAATATAGATGCCGGAACCCACATACCAGGTCTCATCAACCGGTCGGATGGCGACCAGTTTCAGTTCCTTGCGGTAGTTTTCAGACGGATTTACAAAGGTAAAGTACAGGTATCCGCCGCCGCGGGCCGCAAGGTCCTTACAACTCGCATGAATTGCAAGTCCGTTTTCATCTGTCAGATTCGCCCGGTTTTTCCCGACAACTCCGGGCTGGTAGGGATGGGCAAGCGTGGTACCGTTCATATCGTAGGCAAAGATGTAGAGTTCCCCGTCAATAAAATCGCCTTCCCGATCATTGAAGGATTCAACGGCAGCATTATTGCCGTTCTGCTGTGCAAACACTGTCGCATCTTCGACAAAGGATGTCAGCCGGACAATATCTGCATCAAGCGCCTCGTCTGAGCGGGCTGTGGATTCCGGGGCAGCGGAGGCACTGTCACCCGCATTGCGGATGACTGCCACACGCCACTCGGTCCCGTCAAAGGTGACCGTCGACCAGTAGATTTCACGGCCCACCTCACGTTCCCAGTTCATGTCCCAGAAGGTATATTCCCCCTGGCCGGATGGCTCTGCAACAATCATCTCTGCCACATGCCGAACCCCCTCATAGAGAGGATCGGTGAGGACATTCTTCCCGACTTCCTCAGCATTTGTTTCATAAAGCGTGTTGCCATCGGTCTGTATGACCATGAACTCATATCCCGTCTCTTCTGTGAGAGGACGGAAATACTGGCGCAGGAACACCTCCGGACGGAAGGTGAGGTCGGTGTATCCCAGATACGTGTCATCACCGGAAAATACCGGATAACTCAGTGATATGCCGGGGAACCCTTCCTCAAGCATGAAGATATGACTTAAGACCGGTTCTTTCACCTCATTTGCATACTGCACCTCCGGCTGGTATCCAAGGTCAGTGCCGATGATCGATTCATAGTGTGCAGGCGCGACTGCCGTGACAACTCCCTCCGGGTCAATCACCAGTGACGAGACGACATAGGGAGATGCACCCGCAAGCTTCTCCTGCAGCACCATGTCTGCCGCGTCACCCGTGATTCCGGTTTCGGACAATTTTGCTGCACTCTCTTTATTGCTCTCCTGCAGGGCGAAAAGACCGGCAGAGACCTCTGTCTCTGCACGCTCCAGAAGCGCCGTCATCTCTGCGTCTTCCGGCGCCACTACCGGTTCATCGGGAGTGGTGGTGCATCCGGCAGAAAACAGGCAGACACACAGACCCACAAGCACAATTGCATATTTCACATTCACCATTACTGAACAGTTGCACACCGCCTGTATTAAATGGTGAGAATTGTCCGCCTTCTGCCTCCGTGAAGAGCGAGACGTTAGTTTGAAATGCGTTCTGAAAAAAAGAAATTTATTGCGGGGTATTGCGGATCTCTTCAAGCACTTCCGCCACGACCTCAATGCCTGCCTCAATCTCTTCCCTGTCGGAATTGGAGAAATTGATCCTCGCAGTGGAGTCACCACCACCGTCTGCATAGAACGGTGTGCCCGGCAGAATTGCGACATTTCGTTTCAGTGCAGCATCAAAGAGTTCCGTTGAGGACACCCCTTCCGGAAGCGTCAGCCAGACAAACATCCCGCCAGTGGGGCGGGTGAATTGCACATCGTCCGGGAAGCATGCATCCATCT
>Ga0272441_10008183_pt1 | contig 16669 bp, 26 predicted proteins | sample SSMProp6N_FD_193582 | JGI IMG/M metagenome (GOLD analysis project Ga0272441, IMG submission 193582) | Marine sediment archaeal communities from Little Sippewissett salt marsh, Falmouth, MA, United States - SSM-Prop-6N | ecosystem: Environmental > Aquatic > Marine > Wetlands > Sediment ...
TCCAACCTAACTCTAATAAAATCTTCGATTACTGCCTCCGCAACCCCTCGGTTATGTCCGTTCCTCGGATTGATATATAAGGAGAAGACTTCGCCGTAACTATCATAAGCTACAAGACGATAGTCTCCTTCCTTATCGGGACCAGCAAAGAAAAACCGAAGAAGCAAATCCTTCCCATGATAGAGATGGATTAGATGCCCCTTATACCTCAACTTCATCTTAGGGAAACATCCAATCTCGAAGGAGTTAACCCCATTCTTTATAACGAGTTGCAGAGTCTTCGGCCACCGTTTCGTCTTCATCTAAGTCTCCCCCAATAGACCTACTACTATTTAGGAGAGACCCCGGGGTTTTCGGTTATTCCTCAGATTCTTCTTCGTTGTCTTCTCGGAGCATTTCCCGGACTCGTTCTCGCCGACGTTGTGCGAATTCTTCTTCTCGATGGAGGAAGAAGGCTCGGGCCCGGCCAGTGTCAGAGTTGTCTTCTGGCCAGCGGAGCCAGTCAATCAGACCGGCGACACTGTTGATATCATTCTCCGGAGGGCCTTGAATGAGAGTCCTCTCGACGAGGGAAGTCCAGAGGACTATCCAGAACAGGATCTTGTTGACGTTGGATGTACCGGCTGCGTATCGGATCTCAATGGAGCCACGATTGAGGTAGTCCAGGATATCGATACCGAGGTGACCTTCGGTAATGTAGGAGATCAGAGTCTCTGGACGCTCTTCGAAGTGGCGGCGAAGCATTCGGCAGCTGTCATTGTTCCGACGGCTCGGGGGAATGATCTTCTTGATGGCCGGTTCCACTTTCCAGGCCATCTCCATCACTTCCAACATCTCCTTAGGAGCAATGTCTCGAGCATCGATGCGGAGATGATAAGAACAGCGACGAGTGATGGGGGACGAGAACTCTCGACTGAATCCTCGGAAGTTCAGGAGGCTCAGACATTCGCCAAGAATGTCCATCGAAGAGACTTCCCCGACGTCTGCAGGCATTGTGGGAGAGCAAACCTTGACAGTCTCTCCGTTGGGCTTAACCACCCAAGAAGCGTTGTTACGAGGAACCGGTGTGTGGGCTTCCTCGTGAACCGTCGGATTGATTCCTTGGAGCTTCTCGGCCAGTTGTTCACAGTCGATGCGGGTACTGTCGAATTGAAGTTCAACGCCAATACTTCTTTTGAGAGAAAATTCCGGCATTTTAGTTCTCCTTTCTTACTACCTTTTTACGAGATCAGAAAGCGATGCAAAGGAAACATCATTGAGGTTGAAGATCTTCCTCACAAGTGCCGGAACATCCTCTGTCTCGTAATCATAAGTGATGTACCCTTCTCCACAGTCCTTCAGAAACTGTTCTATCCTAGCGGCAATATGCCGTGATTGTTCGGAGTTGTGATACCTAATCCCATCATCCTTAACCGACTTCTCCTTAAACGGGAGGAAAATCTTGGTATCAAATTCTCTCATCCCTTCAAGGACTCGAGCAAGATACCAGGGAACACTCTTGTCTGTCCCTTTACCAAACTCCAACAGATAGATGTAAGTCAATGGGTGGGGACAATCCGAAACCATTACTTGCTTATGTCTACTGATATCGTCTTCCCGCTTCCATTGTTCCATCATAATCCAAATCTGGTCGTGGAAGTTGGGGATACCATGCCGAGCTATGAAGGTAGATGCATATTCGTATGGGGTATCGGCATGGATCCCCATTTCGGTGGAGAGATAATCACAAAGTCTCCGAGCCAGAGTTGTTTTTCCGCTCCCTGGTCCACCAAAGATACCAATCTTCCGACGATAGAAATACTCTGGAATCAAGCCCTCATAAGGAACAAGGCCTTCGATGGGTTCTTGAACCTCCACTACTCGTGTGGACCAGGGCTTACGGATGTGGAAAACTCCGTGCTCCTCCACTCCTTCAACAACAACACGAGCCATAGGCTTGAGTTTGTTAAAGGTTATCATTGGGATATTTGCAGACCCATCTTTGTCAACGAGGGTATATACAGAATTGAAACTCTGCAGGAAGAGATTCTTACTCAGATGAGCCCGCAGCAAGACTCTGCCAGTATATTCGTCAACAGGAGGGAAGAAATATAACATGCTACGTCCCCGAAAGAGCACCGTCAAGAATTATTTCGATATCGAGACCGCTGAGATCGTCTCGCCAGGCTGTAACTTGGATATCAAGAAGTTCGTCTGCTGGACAATTCAAAGGCATGAGTCCGAGACAATCACGAAAGGAGTTCTGAGCTCCCTGAGCAGAGAACTCTATCATATCGCAACCTTCGCCGTTTACAGCCCAGAAGGGACACCCAGAGCATCTCTCCTTGTCAAAGGGGAGGATCTGTTCTCTCATAGCTCTGTCTCCTCCACAAACGCCCGTTGTTTCCAGTTCCGAACTTGCCTAGGCTCGCTCTTCTCCATCACTTCCTGGGCATAAACGGACTCAGGACTATGAGCACCGCCAACCTTCTCAGTCCTAGGACTCAGGAATCGACTATTCCTATGGGTGAGATAGATGTACCAGAGGCAAAGGAAAGTCTGAACGTCGGCCAGACGCTTCATCCTTATAAGCTTCTCTCTGTGATCCCCCTCGTAGATTCCTTTCCTTTTGACTTTTGAATTCGTTAAAGAGCTGTATCCATCGTCAACTTCTACAACGGGGAAGTTCTTCTTGTATGTCGGGACTCCACAGGCCTTGGCGAGTCTCTTCAAGAGGCGATTGTAAGATTCCTCTGTATAGACGCCAACTTCTCTAAAGTAACGGATCGCCGGTATGATCTTCTCCTTCGTGTTCTCAATGACTACTGTCACGATCCGACTGTTGCCACTATAGTTGCCACTATAGTTGCCTTGATGAGTGGTCCCTGTTGGCTGGTTCAAGCCGGTGCCATGACTCCCTCCATGATGGCGATGTGAAGGATGACGTGCAAATCCAGACTCCTGAGAACGGCCTGACCAAGGCAATTGACGTTGCCCTGAGTTACCACTAACCGGAGGGACCCATCCTCCTGGATAATAGTCAGGATCGTAATACCCGGGGCCCGGCATTATATCTCCTCCTCGCACAGATAAGCTTTCTCTAACTTCGTCTTGATGTTTCTAGGGGGCGGATAAGTATAGGTGTACTCTGTTTTCGATGCACCGACTTGGTCCGGATAGACGTAATGGTTAGTACACTGGGAACAAATCAATTCCACCGACCGAGTTTTCATGTTAACCCAGGCATATAGTTTTTCTCTGTGAGTCGGGCAAACATAACCCTTCTTTCGAGTATCCTTGAGGTCCCAAGTCTCGCCACACTCCTCACAGAGATAATGTTTTTGGATGATTATAACGCTGGCGGCATTCTTACAAGTCGGACATGTCGACATCCATGTCGGATTACTCTGCCTACGTCTGTTCTTTCTGCGACCCATACGCGATCTACCTTTCAATAATGATATTACGGGTGCAAAAAACGATGCAAGGATACGCCTAGATCTCTTCCTCAAGAACTTCTTCATGAATCTCCTGTGGAGGACCGAACTCCCTCTTACATGTAGGACAGAACAGAGTAGGTCTCTTATACAGTACCCGAGGCAGGAGAGGAGACCTGTCGAAACTACAGACGAGGCTGAATCTTTTATCGTCCTTCACTGTGGTGGTATGACACGACTCGCAGAAGACGATCTTGTCCCAATATAGCCGACCTTTCTTCTTCTTACAGTAAGGACAAGAGACCATTAGCGGTACCCATTCAAGAAAGAGTGAAACAGCTTCCGGAAAGGTGCTTCGGTCACTAAATCTTCCGGATGCCATTGGACACCAAGAATCGGCAACTTCCGATGCCGAATAGCCTCAACAATTCCATCCGGGGCCTGAGCTTCGATGATGATATCCGGGCCAGCATTCTCGACACACTGATGGTGACGAGAGTTGACACTAACACGAGAATGCCCGAAGACATTCTTCATCCAAGGTGTCATGTTAATCAGATGTCGTCCCTTAGGACTCTGATGAACGATGTCTGTTCCGGCTTCTGGGATATGTTGGAACAGACGCCCACCAAAGTAAACTCCGAGAGTTTGCATGCCTGCACAGATACCGAGTACTGGCTTACGAAGTTCTTCTGCCAAGCGAATGAGCCGGAAATCGGTTTCGACCTTTCGCACTTCTTGGGGGTTAATGGTGGGGTGACAACGTCCGCCGTAGAATTCTTCCGGCAGATCCGGACCGCCGATAAGAATGAGACCAGAGGACTGTGCAAGTTTCCTGTAGAGGGAATTATTCTCTTCAAACGGGGTGACTATACAGGGAGAACAACCAAGATACCGGAGAGCGTTAATATAACTCGACTTAAGGCTTGCTTTTGCCTTTCCCCTTCCGAGACTTTGGTTTATTGCTACCTGCATTTTTGAATACCCCGTTGAACCATTGCCAGAGGACTCTTTCTGGACATGCGTGGGAGTTCTTCCAGAACTTCATTGCTGCCTTGAACTGGTCAGCTCTCCCAATAGAAATCGCCCTTTCGAGTAGCTCGGAGGCGGCTTTCTCCGCTGTTCCGGAGGGATACCCACAATCCTCATCGAGCATCTTGTCAATTAATGTGGTGACGGCCTTTGGCAACTCTGGATCCGGATACACTTTAATCTCCTCCTATATGACAACTTAGAGGAGTATACCAGCTCCGAGTTTTTTAGCTCCGTCGTGACCCCTCCCGTTCTCGAGAAGCCCGAAGAATCCTTTGTGCAACTCTAGGAAGGGGGGCCGCCTCTACCTCTTCCTCTTCAACTGGCTCGTCTATCAGATACTCACTTATGGAATTACCCATCTCGAGAGTAGTGAAGAAAGGCTGCGGCGAGGGGGGATTATGGTCCTGAATTCTCTTGAGCGCCTTCTTTCCATAAACTGGCACCTTGTCGAGGACTTTGTTCTCGACCAGCCCCTTCTCTACCTTCTGAAGTCTCAAGTTAAGCATTTCTTTCGTCTCGTCGTCCCAAATAGCCGGAATTGAAGAATAAGGCTTCTCCCCACGCCAAATTTGTTCTTTAGTAGGAGCCATTAGGCACTTGACCTGTTCCCTTCTCAAAGCACGAAGGTAATTGTCCCAATTCTCCCTAATCTTAGATTTAGTTGCTTGGTTGAAGAGAATCGAATGGCCAAGAGCTCCAATATCAGCTCCCTGGAGACAAAGATGACCCTCAGCGATGAGTTTGTGTGCAGCAGCCAAAAGGAGCATCCCTTGGAGGGTCTTAGAAGGGTCATACCGGCGACGTTTCTCCTGCTTGGGATCTCCGCCTGTTGGGCCCATACCTTTGTTAAAGAGATTCTCTGCCCTCCTAAGGACCACATCGGACATCTGATGGCACAGGAGCTGTTCCGAGTATCCGATAATGGTATGGAATAGGGGATCACACTTGAGAATGTTGTTACCCTGACAGTAGAGAAATTCCAAGGCGTCGAACTTCATCAACCTAAGAGCGTTGGCGAAGTACTTGAAACTCCAAGTAGTATGGACACCAGCCGGGTAATGTTCAGTTTTAGGTCCATGGGAATCTCTCTTGTCCCCGTAGTAAACGATAGACCGAGATGTCATAGGACCACTGGCATAGCTGCAAAGACCACGCAAGCCAAAGATTCCACTGAACAAAACTCTCATCGTTTTCTCCTTGGAAAAACTATAATCCGCAGTTTAGCGGTGCAAGTAAATAGAGATTCTCTCTAGGTTCTTAGTTGTACCAAGGAATTTGGCGGTGCAAGGCTATACGGGGAGCTGCTTTAGATCTTCTTCGACCTCGTCAAGCTTCTCAAATACCTGTTTCCATTCCGGTTCTTCCAACTTCTCTCTCTCGGCCTCGAGGGAAGCCTTAACCTTTTGGAATTCTTCGAGCTCGACATTGGTACGTTGATCTTCCGGTAGGAATTTGTCCCTGACGGGAGGGGCATATGCTATAGTTAGAGAGTTCTTCTTCGGATAGAAGGATTTCAGTGGTAGATCTCCTGAGGATCTTAGTTCCACTCTGAGATCTGTGCTATAACACCTTGCGATGGTGTCTGCTTGGGGATAAGAAAGTTTCTGTTCCCTCATAAGATACCTACTAATAGCATATCTCATGTAGGTTGGAACCAGATCCTCCTCGTAAACGTTTGATTCTATCCATATCTCGGTAGGCTTAATCCAAGGATAGATGTAGTGATGTCCCCCACCATAAAATCTGTCATATAGGTAGGTTCGGACCGCAGGACCATAAACTTTCCAGGTCTCCTTGATAAGTTCCATGTATTTGTTTAGAGGAAACCTATAAAGAGGGGCATCTACCTCAATTTGCTCTTGGTAGATCTTGTCCCCCGAGACATAATAGAAGCCACGATACTCAAGCCAGGTTTTAAACATCGTCTTCTTCGACCATCCGAGCAATGATTTGTCCATCGTCTCCGACTAGAACGACTAGATCCCCTCGTTGAGCTAGTTGGACGAGGTAGTGCTCTAGGTGTTCTACCGGGATTTTCGTCTGTTTTGAAAGACCTGAGGCGGTCCGGAAGGTGTATTTCTTCTTCATCGACGTGATGGCCTTTAGAATTTTTTGTTTTGGGTCTTTAACTGTTTTGTTCTTTTTCATTTGAGCCATCTTCCCTTCCTTCCCTCTATATATCCGGAGTAGGTAGAAAAAGTTCGGCACTCCTCCCCTTATTATAGAGCAAAGGACCTGGAATGAAGATAGATCATTTATCCCCAAGCAGATTGAACACTTGGAAAGATTGTAAGTACCATTATCGGCTCCGCTATCACGATAGGGTTCCTACGGATTTGACAACCGATGCTGCCGAATTCGGGTCCTTCATGCATAAGGTCTTTGAGGAGATTGTAGGGAAGGGTGCAAGCTCCCAAGAAGCTCTCAGAAAATATATAACAAGATATGAGTTTGATGATAAGTATTTACCTCGTATAAAGCCTATAATGCGTAATTTTGAGAGGGTTAATGCGCAGCTAGGTGATTCATTAGCAGAGCAAGAATTTGAATTAGACTGTGGAGGGATAGCCCCGTTTCTAGGTATTATTGATAGAATAGTGCCTATGGGGGATCACCTGTTAATTCTAGATTACAAGACAGGGACCAAAGAGCTTAACCGGGTGGAAGCTCATAAGGACCCACAGCTTATGATGTACGCATACGCAGGGCATCGTATATCCGAGCTCCCATTTGACAAGATTATGGTCTGCCTATTCTACGTTCTCTCTGGTAACTTGGTTAAGGCCCAATTCGAGAAGAAAGATATTGTTTCTTTTGTAGCTAAGGCCAATACAGTGAGCCAAGAGATTAAGGATACCCCACCAGAGGAAGCGACCGCTAGTCCATCTTGGAAGTGTCGTTGGTGTGAATATCGGGAGATGTGTCAGTTCGTCGGGAAGTAACTGCGTCTGGCCGGTAAGCGAAAGTACTCATACACTTCTGGCAAGTGAAGAAATCTCGAGTCAAGTCTTGGTCTTCAGTAGGTGGAGGGTGCATCCTTCCCTCATACCTGTGTGGTGTGACGATTTTCTCGTTCTTACAGATGAGGTGTATTACCTCTCCCTTCTCCATACCTTATATATGGGCACAAAAAAAGAAGCCGACAGAGGTTTTATAATTCCCTCTATCGGCTTCCGTAATGTGTGGGCAAATTTCTTGACTCTTCGCGGAGCCGGGATTAATATGCCCATTTTCCCCACCTAGGTTTTTTGTGCGTCAGGAGCCGCTTTACCTTATTTGATGTGCCCGGTATACCATTGATGTCCGCCCGGTGCCGGCGTTAGGCAAGCTCTAGGAGCCCCCCGGTGCTTAGGACGTTTATCTCTCTCGCAAGGGTGTGCTGTCACGCACTCTTTAAAGGATGGACCGCCTTCTTCAGAATCCAGCCTGAAGTAGATCCCACCTCCCCTAAGGTCTCAGAGAAATAACCGCTACCCTAAACCCTACAGGACAACCCTCAGACTTAGACTATGACTCCGCCGGCGCATTGCCGGCCCTGCCTATAGCCTAGGCCCTTGGACTGCAGCACTAGCTTTTCAAAGAACAACATTACCTACTTACACCACTAACTTTAATCTATTCACTTTGTAAAGAACTTAACTGAGTCGGTGATCCCGCTCATGAGCCGAGTCTCCAACTTTTCCTCGAGGTCCTCTATTGATGTATCGTTGACTATAAAGCCTGTGTACGGTATGCCAGGGAGGTTCACTGGCCCATCGATCTCTGCATCCAAGCAAACCTTATCATACTCCAACAGGTCTGTCTCAGAAGGATTGTCAAGAGTCCCCAATCCTGGTCTATGAATCCGTATCAGTTGCCCCTGTTCCCTGCAAAGGGCAGCTTCGTTCTTGTATCGGACATCAGAGATAAGTTTATTCCCTCTTCTCCGAAAGACCAAGTCCATCCAAATTGTTGGCTTGATCTCCCGAAAACGATCTCCGATGTTGATCATTGCCTCTCGAACGGTCATCTCCCAGCCCGGAGGAACTTCGTCCTTAGTCTTCCACTCCTCGACAAACTCTCTGTTAACACCAAGAACACGACAGAGAACATCCTTCACACCATCGGCAAAGGCTATTCTCGACCATCGACCAACCCCTAGCTTGTCTAACTTCGGCTGAAGCAGGTCACAAAGAGTATCCTTACCACTTTGTTTCTTTCCAGAGATGGCAACAACTCTCAAAACGCTCCCTCCTCATCATCGTCCCCACCGAGATCCTCATCGTCTTCTAATCCCTCGAGGTCCTCAGGGTCTCGTGGCAAGGGTAGGAGAATTTTCTCGCCTGTTATCGATTGGAGGAACTTACCTTCTTCCCCCTCTCGGACTTTAAAGACACTCTTCTCGAAATCGCTCTTGTCGTGTCGAAGGACCAACACCTGAGAAGATTCTCCCTTCCACAGATACAGGAACAATGATAAGTGCATTGCTCCTATAGGCAAGTTAGGAAAAGCTTCGTTGTAAACGATCCGACCGAAGACGTCTCGTACCACAAATTGTATTGGGGTCACCTTTTCTCCGACTCACTCGCCCGAAGGAGCTCCTTTTGCAATTGCTCCTTCCTACGATGTAAGTAAGAGATCTCACCCTTCAATCTGTGCATTTCGCGCTCCTTGCCGGAAATTTCCTCCGACAACTGACGCAACAAACCCCGGTCACTCATAAGATCATGTCGGGGTTCTCGATTCCGTCCTCTGTCTCTCTCTCGACGATCTCTAGAAGGCATTCTATCTCCCCCTGAAACGGTTGTAACGTTCACGAACCCAGTTCACTGTAGGACATCCCTCTTCACCCAACCAGGCTTCCAAGCCGTCGGGGTTATCAATGCTGTTCTCGGGAGGGCCAACTTCGCATGCCCGGCCGAGAACGCCCTGGATGTAAAGAACCCAGTGGCGAATCTTGTTGTGGTCACAGGTGCCGGCTCCGTAGCGGATCTCCATATCCCCTCGGTAGTTCCAGCCCATAAAGTTGACACCGTCGCTGTGATCTGTTGGGAGTTCCAGTCGCCCGTCGTACGCCCTCCAGTCAGAGATACGACGGCAATAATTGTTATCATTTCGGCTTGGAGGAACAGTGAGAAGGGTCAAGGGTTCCAGACGCTGGAAGGCAACGAAGATGTTCTGGAGTTGACGCCGGGTGATGTCCTCGATACCGATATGAACATGCATGCCACAGGAACGGTCGACAAGACTATTGCCGGCGTTCTCGTGCTGAAGATCCTTGGCGACAAGACAGAGGTGGTTCAGCCCGTCCTCGCCTTCCAGACGAGGCGTGGTCAACTCGAACCCACAACTGCAGTCATGCTTCAGGGTCCAATGTTCCAAGCCTTCACTCTCTGAGAGGGTCGAGCCTCGGTTCTCGCAGATGGTCTGGAGTTGAGACAAGAGAGTGGAGTAGCTCGTCCTACGAGAGCTGAATTCCAACTCTACACCAAATGGGGCCTTCACTTCACACATCGTTATCTCCTTTCTGGAGATATCATATCAAGTGGAAAAGCGGTGCAAACTAGAAGTCAGTGTGGACCTTCTCCAGAGGATAACAGCGAATAGTAATTCCAGAGTGGGAGAGCATCCATCCGGAGAGTTCGTCATAAGGCTCACCCTCTGGGTAGATAAGTTCTCGAACTCCTGCTTGAATAATGGAAGCCACACAATCCTTGCAAGGGCCTATAGGATAGATGTACATAGAGCAGTCTCTTGTTGGGTTGTGAGTCCTAGCACAAGTCAAGATGGCATTCTCTTCTGCATGTACTGCCGGACACTGAAAGAGAGTAGGACCTCCAGTAGAACCAAGAAGGGCCCGAGGGCACCGCCCATCTAGTCGCTCAAGATCTACCCCACACCCACAATCAAACCCCCTATCGACGGAATTACATTTGGGACAATAGGAAAGTTCTCCGCAGTGAGGCACTCCCCTCGGAGGGCCGTTTACTCCCATACAGATAGGAGTATAGTCAGGAAGTACGAGAAGAGCCCCTACTTGTCGACTACAACATCGACTGAGCAGGGAATATTCTCTGCAAATCCTGAGGTACCGAAGATCGATTTCCTCTTGCCGTTCCATCGTGTCTCCAAAATAGTGAAGAGATCCTGTAGGTGTCGCGAACCAACGATGTCAGGAAGGCCTTCCTAGGTGCCTGTAACATCACTCGTCATCGTGACGATGAGGAATGGTTCCATATTGCCGGCCGGTCCGGAACCAGTCTCAAGACGCCGTCATCGGAGTCCCAGAATCCCAAAGGTTCAGGTTGACAACCCTGAAGGCGATGAGATTCCGCATGGGTCGGATCTCTCCTATATCTTAACAAACCTTTCCCAAGTCTTTGGCGAGATAACTTGCGATCTCGCTCCTAATAAAAGCCAACTCTGCCATCAAATCCAGACCGGAAGGAGAAAGACCAAGATGACTAGTGCTCCCGATCTTCACAGAATTAATCCAGCCTTTATTACGGAGGGAAGAGAGCATAGACCAATAGGTCCGATGCTGGTAGTACAAAGGAGCCCGTTTAAGACCACCTCGATCTTCCTCCGCAACGAGAGCCTTCTCCAGGAATCGGAAGATGAATCTCTTGAAGAGAAGATCCCTGAGTTCCAACACAGTAGCGTTGTCACTATCCATCAAGGCGTGGAGTATCTCCAACATCATTCCAAGTCGGAGAATACGGGGGAAGTCCAAGGGACAATCTTCGTCTAGAGGTTCTTTGAGAAGAGCCTGTAGACGCTTATACTCAGGGAGACGCTTATCAAGCATAGCAATTGCTCCAGAAACTACGGCGAAAACTGTTGACTCCGATGAAGAACCGCTCCATCGCTTTCTTCCCTTTGTCCGAGACGTAATACTTCGTTCTCGGTGGGTTGGTTGTCAATACCACTGACATCCCAATGTAGCTCTGGTCCAGACCCAACTGAATCAAAGCTTCCAAAGCCGGTCTAGACAGAACCTCTGGGTAACGATATTGGCAAAGACGACCTACCAGAGTATTGGGGATGTGGGAGAGCAGCCCCTTGAATGTAAGCGAGTTCGGCATATCTCTGAGAACTAGCCTCATCAGAGCCGAACGGATCAGTCGTGGGAGTCTCTTCAACTCTGTCTTACCGATTTGAAGAGGGTCGAGCTCCTCAATTGGAGGCCCCAACATTCCCAATTCTTTCTGTGTCTCCATAGGTAATCCTCTTTCCGGGGTTACTACCAGCTAAGATAGCCTGGATCCGGCCAAATTGAGTGTCTGCCATCTCCTTGAAGTAGATAATACCTTCACTACCATCTGAGACGGTGTAGCACAACTGCTTCTTGCAGCCTCGTTCCTTCGCTTCGGCGAGATAGTCTGCACGTTGAGACTTCCGCTTACAATGGAGGAAGCCAACGATAGTACGCCAGAGATCTGGAACCGGACCAGCTCTAGCAATGAAATTCGGCTTCGTGGGGCGCTGAACCTCGTCATTAGGCTCGTGTGGCTTAACAACGTTCTTCGGAACTCGACGACGGGCACCAGTCTTGGCAGGCAAACCCATCTCTTCTGCCAGTGTAGGAGGCAAAGGCAAGCCCTTCCTTCGAGCCGCACTTCTCTCTTGACTTCTCTTGGCAGCCAGACGCTTCCGGTCTGCGATGGGGAGAGCTAGATATTCTTCTTGATTCATACTAATTCCCCTTTCGCTCATAGTTTACCTGAGAATAAAGCGGCGCAAAGATCATAACTCTTCATCTACAACGAGGGCAGCTTCCAACGCCTGTTCAAAAGGTCTCTCTTCGAACCAGCCCCAACTCGAGGTACTATAAACCACTCTACCACTATGGAAGGCTGGCCAATCGTCGTCATCATCGTCCCAGTCGAACTCGAGACTTGTACCTCCGTTTGAGGGGTACCAATCGGTATCACACACCGAGCAATAATAAAGATGCCCCATCGCGGAGGTAGGAGAAATAGGACATCGGTTCCCACAGGTGTGGAACTCAAACTTGACTTCAAACACCTTCCTGCAGTCGAAACAATAGAAGACATGCTCGTCGGGTCTCTGGGAGACTGGTATCACCTGAGAGGCGTCAGAGAATTCGTCGCAATCACAGACATGTCTTACGTTGGGAACAGACTTGTAGAGAAGGTTGCAGGCCTCACATTCGCAAACGTAAGTAGCCGTGGCTGCGCCAAGATTCTCTACAGCAGACTCTGCTCCACAAGAGGGGCAACCAGTGCGTTGCTTCCAGTGTACCTTCTCTGGCACATCGATGGGAAGAATCTCTACTTGGTGTGTTGAATTGTAACAGCATTGGCAGACATAGAAGTCGTCGCCTTCTCCTTCGAAGACTGCAGCGGTACGGCAAGTGGGGCAGACTCCGAACATATTCTCGTCTTTCTCCAATTCTACTCTGGTGTAGAGATGACTACAAACTGGGCATTCCCAATGGTCATCGTAGTAACAAATGAACCTTCTCTCGTGTTTGCAAGATTCACAGAAGGCGTGGAGGTACTCGGGTTGTGTCATACTACCACAGACCGAGCATTCAAACACATTCCCAACTCGATCCATGCTAGATTGACAGTCGGGACATATTCTAGACATCGATTTCCTCCATCACCGAGAAGGGGTGTACTTTTGTAATATAGGGGTAGACACTTTTCTGACAGGTTGTACAGTAGCCGCCAGTCTTTGCCCGAAGAGTAACTTTGCCTTGACACTTCGGACACTTCCCCTCTTGAGGCATAGCTCGAGAATAAGTGTAGGTGACAGTGCTCCTCCTAGGCCTCCCATGGTGACCTCCAGCGCCCCAGGGATCGTAACCGTACTGGGCTGCGCATTCATCATATTCATCCCAATCTCGAAGAAGACGAGCGCTGGTGGCACCAGGAGGAGTTGTACCAGGGGGCAATGGCGGGATTTCGTCTCTAGGAAGATCGACTTCGAACTCGACGAGACAGGCAAAGCAATAGTGGGTCTCGTGTTTGCCTGTGTCATTGTGTAGAGTGTATCGGCAGATAGTCCGGTCACTTCCACACTTCGGACAAGCCTTGTATTCCTTTACGAAGCCTTTGCCACAACCGTTGCAAAAAGGGCCGGCTGTAAGTATGACCGGCTTTTCATTGCATCGGGGGCAGTTCCGCACAGTCGGCATGACTACCCCCTGGTCTAGTCAAAGTACTCCGTATCAACGATCGTGGTGTCTCCACTCTCATCTGTGGATACGGCCGGGTTGACAATGGTCTCCAAGTCCCAGGCAATGTCCTTCAATTCCCTCTCGATGTTTTCGAGAGTAGAGCCGAAGGGCTCGTCACTGTTGTCGAATTCGACATCCAACTCACTCATGTTCTCGAGGATGGTGTCGAGAAGTGCTCGACAACGCCGACGAATATCCTTATTGCCCTTAGTGGTAGTCGTCGTAGTGCTGGTCGACTGACTGGTTGTAGTCGTCGAACCGCCTGTGGTGCTGGCGAGACTCCGGTTAGTGGTGCCCCCACCCGTGCCGTAGGCCGTTCTGCCACTGGTGTAGGTTGTAGTCGTAGAGACCGGCTTCTCGATCTCAATCTTGTCGAACTCCATCCCGTTCTGGTCAATGGTCCAGATCTCGTAGGAAGGAATCTCAACTACAGCCTTCTCTCGGACCTTCTTCGGCATGCCGGAGTTCTTCAGGCCCTTCTTGGCGATATCCTCGGTACTGGCAAAGAAGATCTGACCCAACTCCTCTCGCAGGTCAATGTAGACCAACGGGTTGCCATCGTTTCTAAAGGCGTGGAATCGGACAACCATGTTCTCGGTGTCATACTCGGTGAGTAGACAAGCCATGCTCCCACTGATCTCGTCGAAGGTCTTCTGGATACCAGCGATGACAGCATCCTCAGACTCGATGATACGGAGAATGACTTCGGAGTCACATTCTCCTGTGCAGGGGAACTTCCGCTTCAGAGTCTCGTAGCCAGAGATGACGCCGTTATGAACGATCGCCAACTTCTTGTCTTCCGAGAAGTGAGGGTGGTTGTTGATGTGTTCTTTGAAGTCGCCGTGGGTAGCAAATCGGCAGTGGCCGAGCAGAACGAAGGGACTCTCCGTCGACATGCCCTTCCACTTCTTCGTCCCAACAAACTGGGGACTAGGTGCATCCAACTTGTAGATGAACACCCGATTCTTCTCACGACCTTCACTCGGGGGCAACAAAGCATAAGTACCAGTAGCGTGACTTCCCCGCTGGACAGTCAACTTCAGAAGTTCGGTGTTCAACTGGTAGGACAACTTCGCGGCCTGTTCGTGGAGGGGTACTCCAATCATCCCTGTAACTCCACACATACTAAGCCTCCTTTCAAGCTTATCTCTTGGAGGATATTGTAACTTTCCAAATAGCGATGCAAAGAATACTAAACGTTCTTCTCGTTCCAACAGGGAACAGAAGCTAAACTCTTTCTGAGCCTCTCAGTTATAAACAAAAGAAAAGCGGTGCAAACGTACTGTTTGTCTCAGATGTCCCGATTATAGGGAGAGTGTAAGAACTGACAGGGCTAAAATCCGGTGCCTGCCATCCCGGCGGTGGCTGCCGGTGGGGATGCCGGAGGCATTTCTTCGGGCATCATAGGTTCGGCTGCCGGGGCAGGGGCCTCTGCTTGGGGTTCCTCTTCAACCGGAGAACCCGGAGGCTCCATAATACTGGGGTTTGTTACTCTGATCCCGTGCTTATTAGTCTCGATGAATCGGTTCCACTGCTGTTCAATACGAGGAGCGAGCAGTGTAAGCTGCATTTTAGCCTTGTCCTTATCCTCGGTAGAAGAACTCTTCAAAGCACCGAGACGAACTCCAAGAGTCAACATCCAAGGTCTTTGGAGGTTCCGAAGATCCCTACTCTCAACGGTTCCCCGCTGCGCCAACCTAGAAGCTGCTTGATTAAACTTCCCAATCTTAGCTAGCAAAGAGTCTATTCCTTCGTCGAGGAGGGCCTGATTCTTAGCCGTAGCAAGGAAACCAGACTGAGGCTCCATCCAATCGTTAAGGGTACCAACGATTTGTGCCCCTAGATTACCAATCCGAACTCCCTCATTATCGTCCCCCTGTACAGGACCAGCACCAGAAGACTTCTTCTCAGGCTTGTCATCATCAAGATCCTCGCCCACTTCCAAGGGATCTATACCAGGTTGTTCTGGTTCCTGCGGTGCAACAGGTTCTTCAGGGGGGACCGGCCCGACCGGAGACTCCGGCGCAACAGGAGCCGCCATACCCATAGGCTCCAAACCTTCAGACCAGCTTTTAATGAAAGAATCCATCAGTACCTCCTTAAACCTATTTAGGAGGCCTAATCCTGAATTTCCTCGTCTTCGTCGTGTAGGTTTCCGAAATGAATTGTGAACCACCGACGCTCATAAGCCTTATCGTCGGCATCTACCAAAACCCTTGGCATATCGTCGGCTAAGAGCTTTCTGCCCCAGTATTCATTAGCCATCTCTAAAGCTTTAGGAGAATCAACCCTCACCAACTCTATCTGCTTACCATTTCGATAAGCAAAATGCCATAAATAAAGCCGGTTAGTCTTACCAAACTTCTGCTGGAGCATAGCTCCACCTGGATAAATGTCATTCAGGACCATCGGTGTTGTTTTGGTAGACATGGGATGTTCCTCCTGTAGGGACTCTCTCTCTCTATCTATTAGAGTTCCTAGGAGGAATTATATTTCGGTGTGTTCGTGAAAACCAGCGTCGTCCGGCACTTCGAACTCCTTCTGGATCTTATTCAGAATTTCCTTAATCTCGCCGGTACTGAGACTAGAAAACTCCCGATCGTCCTCGTCATAAGTAAGATCGACATAGACATCCCGAAGACGCCGACCCTTCCAAATAAAGCCAACTCGGAATTCGCAGCTAACCCACTCTCTCTCTGCCTCTTCCCCGGACTTATCAAAAACCAACTTCTCCTTGACATTCCAGGTCTCGACTCCCCGACAGATGCAAATATCCAGACCGGTCGAGATATCTCCCGTATCGGCCCAGTGTGGCAAAGCACTCTCCAACTCGGAAACGATGTGACGCTGAGCATCCCACTCCTTATCCTTAACATACTTCCAAGGAGTATCGTCCCCACGCTTCCTCACCAGCTCTGGATAAGAATATGTCTTCGGGGTCCATGCTCGCCAATTATTACTACGATTCCGGGCTCTCGTATGAGCAGCAGAACCACAGCCGACATTAGCATAGTAGTGCATATAACTTTCC
>Ga0272441_10008185_pt1 | contig 16668 bp, 10 predicted proteins | sample SSMProp6N_FD_193582 | JGI IMG/M metagenome (GOLD analysis project Ga0272441, IMG submission 193582) | Marine sediment archaeal communities from Little Sippewissett salt marsh, Falmouth, MA, United States - SSM-Prop-6N | ecosystem: Environmental > Aquatic > Marine > Wetlands > Sediment ...
AGCCGGGGCTTTAGCACCTCGTGTTTCGGCCACATCGTGCCCGACTATCCCCGATTGCTGACCGAGGGACTGGTGGGCATCCAGGCCCGCGCACACGCGCAGGAGCCGAACTGTGCGAACGACCGCGAGAGGGCGTTCCTGGACTCGGTGTTGATCGCCACCGCCGGAGTGATCGACTTCGCCCGCAGGCTGGCGGAGCGATGCGATGCCGACGCGGAACGGACCCGCGATGCCGCTCGCGCGGGCGAACTTCGACAGATGGCCGACAATCTGCGACAAGCCCCCTCCGGGCCCGCGCGGACGTTTTGGCAGGGGCTGCAGGCCGTATGGCTGCTGCACATGGCCTTCCACTCCACGATGAACGGCAACGCCATGGGACGCCTGGATCAGTACACCTGGCCCCTGCTGCGGGCCGACCTGGCCTCTGGGCGCATCGACCTGGCGTCGGCGGCCGAACTGGTGGACTGCTTCTGTCTGAAGTTCAATGAGCGGGCCAAGACAACCGACGAACAGCGACCCGAGGCCCGGCAGGACGAGCCGATGGACGCTGCCCGTCGGACCCGGCACAGCACCTCCTCGCAGATTGGACGGCAACGCGACAGCCTGGACGCCACCAACCACTGGCTTCAGAACATCGTCATCGGGGGCCTCACGCCCGACGGGGCGGATGGGACCAATCCCGTGACCTTCCTGTTGCTGGAGAGTTTCCGACGTCACCGGATGACCAACCCGCTGCTGACGGTCCGCCTGCATCGCGACACACCTGATGCGCTGGTGGAAGCCACCTGCCGGACGCTCAAGGAAGGCGGCGGCATGCCCGCCATGTTCAACGACCCATCGATCATCCCTGCCTTGGAGCGAATCGGCATCCCCACCCCCGACGCACGTGACTACACCAACGACGGGTGCTGGGAGGTCATTATTCCCGGGCGGACGGACTTCCGTTTCCAGCGGCTGAGCGTGATGCTCTGCTTGGAATGGGCGCTCAATCGCGGGCGGTCGCGGCTGGACGGCACGCGGGCCGGCATCGACACGGGCGACGGGCGGGCGTTCAGATCATTCGAGGACGTGTGGCGGGCCTTTGCGGCCCAACTGGACGCCATGGTCGGCAGCACGGTGGAGCGGATCGTCCGGACACTCGACGACCGCAGCATCCTGGCCCCGGTCCCGCTGCTCAGTGCGCTCATTGACGGGGCGATCGAATCCCGACGCGATATGACCGCCGGCGGAGCGACGTTCCGAACCTATGCCCTGCTGGCGGAAAGCGCCGCACACGCCATCGACTCGCTGACGGCCATCAAGACGGTCGTGTTCGAGGAGGGTGCGACCACGATGGCGCAACTGTGCGATGCCTTGGACAGCGACTTCCGCGGGCAGGAGATGCTGCGCCAACGCCTGCAATCGGCCCCGAAGTACGGCAATGACGATGAACGGGCCGACGCCGTGGGCCGGCGGATGATCGAGGTCTTCACCACGACGGTGGCGCGCCACGCCCAGGCCCATGAAGCTCGCGTGAAATTCCCCTGCGGGGCGGGCACGTTCTCCTGGTACATCGGCATCGGCGAGGGGTTGGGGGCCTCGCCGGATGGACGGAGGGCGGGCGACCCGGTCTCGTCGAATTTCTCGCCGGCGCTGGGGCAGGACGTGGAAGGCATCCCGGGCGCCATCTTGTCCTATGCGAAAATGCACCATTCCAACCTGCCTGCCGGCGGCCCGCTGGACCTGCGCCTGGCCCGAAGACTGGTCGAGGGCCAAGACGGTACGGCCCGCATGGCCGGGCTGATTCGCGGCTTCGTGGACACCGGCGGGACCATGATGACCCTGACCGTTGCGGATACCGCCGAACTCCGAGCCGCCCAGCGCCAGCCGGAGCAGTACCGGTCGCTCCGGGTTCGGATGGGAGGATGGAGCGCCTACTTCACAATGCTCAGCAGCCAGCAGCAGGAACATCATATCCGCCGCCAGGAGGGCCGGCCGTGAGCCGACAGCGGCCGCGAGATGTAACGGGGCTGATCTTCGACGTGGACAACTTCGCGGTCCACGACGGCCCGGGCATCCGGATGGCGGTGTATCTCAAAGGCTGCCCGCTCCGGTGCCGGTGGTGTCACAGCCCCGAGTCGCAATCGCCCGCGCCGGAACTGATCCTGATCGGCTCCCGCTGCGTGCATTGCGGTCGATGCGCCCAGGTCTGTCCGGCCCAAGTGCATACGGTCGACACGGACTCCCACACGATCGACCGCACTGTCTGCACGGCCTGCGGAACGTGCGCGGGCGTATGCCCCGCCGGCGCGGTGGCTGTAAAAGGCCAGAGCGTCCCCGCGAGCGTAATCGTTGAGAAGGCCTCACGCCTCAACCCGTTCTTCCGGCATTCCGGCGGCGGCGTCACACTGACCGGCGGCGAGGTGACGCACCAGCCGGACTTCGCCGCATCCATCCTCGACGGCTGCCGTCGTGGAGGCATCCATACCGCCATCGAGACCTGTGGCCAGTGCGACTGGCCGGTGTTGGAGCGCTTGGCCGGTCTCTGCGACCTGATACTGTATGATCTGAAACTCATTGACGACCGGCTCCACCGGCAATGGACGCACGGCTCCAACCGGGCTATCCTCGCCAACGCCCGGCGGCTTTCCGGCAGGAACATCACGGTCCGTCTTCCACTGGTCCACGGCATCACCGACACGCCGCGGAACGTCGCCGACGTCGCCGGCTTCATGCGCCAGGCGAACCTGCCGCGCCTCACGCTGCTGCCGTACAATCCGTCCGCCGCGGCAAAGTACGAATGGCTCGGACGCCGCTGCGAAATCACTGGCCGGGTCCAATCGGCGGAGCACCTGGACGTCCTGCTGGCAACGGCGCGAGCCGACGGGCTTTCCGTCGAGGTTGGATGATTCCCGCGGAGCCATCATGAAGATCAAGCGTATCCAGACGTTCACCAAGTGCCCCCCCGGGCCTCCTGTAGGGGCCCAGCAGATCGTGCACAGGCGAGGTTTCCATCTGGAACGTGTTTGAGCAGTGGGCCTTTCGCCGATCTTGAGTGATGGGGCGGAACTCATTACCATCCCGGCCTCTCTGGAACCAAGGAGGGCCGTATGACGCGGTTGTCGTCCGCCGCCGTGCTCCGCTTCGTCGATTCCATGGCCATCTTGCTGAGCCAAGCCTACCAGTTGGCTCGAGCCCGGCTGTCCTCTGCCGGCTCCCCCATCCTGCGCCTGTTGGTCCAACGGGATCAGGCGTTCACGGAAGTGGACCTGCTCCGCCGGGAGGTGGAGATCCTGCGGGCTCAACGCGAAGGCCTCGCGTCACATCGGCGGCCAGACTATCGACCCGAGCAGCGGCCGGCTATCCTGCAACTCCGGCGACTCCGGGGATGGAGCATCAGGAAGACCGCGGAACACTTCGTCCTGCATCGCAACACGATCCGCTCCTGGGTCAAAGCACTCGAAGGCAAGGGCTGGCCGAGCCTGCTGACCGGCGCCGCCGGGGCCAACGAACACCGTCCACACAGCGCACTGCACGGACTGACACTCCAGGAGGCGTCGGAGGGCCATCGTCTGTCAGGACCCGTTCGCATCCGGGCACGGGACCAACTCCAGCCGCAGATCGAGATTCGCCGAAGGCACTATCGCGGAGACCCGCGCTTGCCGATTGTCGAGATCTCGGCACGGCTGGCAGCCTGACTCGTCCCGTCGCTCACCAGCGAAATAGCCATCGGTGACACCGTGCAACGATCTCGGGCTCGCGGTTAGCGCAAGCACGCGTCAACTCCGCGCCGTCCTGCGCGGCCCGTTCGGAACGTTGCTCGGCTTGCTGCTGGTCATCGTTCAGATGCCGAACACGTGCGATGGACAATCGGCTGGGCCGCTACAACAGGCTAGAGCGTTCTCAAGCCGTCAGTGGCTGAGAGGGACGTCCAGCACGGCCAGGGACAGGACGTCCACGACGTCGTCGGCGACGTTCGTCAGGCCGGCGGCGTGGTCGCCGAGGCGCCTCGGGGCGCCGCCCAGGACGGGCGCCGGCGGATCGGCTTGAGCGTCGTGGCCGCTGGATGTGACCGGACCCGTCAAGGCGATCGCGGGCAGGGCCGGTGCCGACAGCAGGTTCGCGGGCGCGGCGGCGGCGGCCGGGGCCGTCTGATCGATCTCGCCGGCGGCGGTCGCATAGGCCATCGGGAGCGCGCCCACCAAGCCGCCGGATTCACTCGCCGCCGGGGTGATCAACGATGCCGCCGCCGCGAGCGTTCGGCCCTCGCCCGAAGCCAAGAGGACCTGCCCGCCAGCCGGCGGCGCCAGGCCGACGGCGTCCAGCGCCAGGAGGTAATCCTTCATGGTTTCACGCCAGCGGTCGTAGAACCGCACGTCGCCCCAGTCCCACGGCACGCCGTTGAAGGGCAGCACGTGCGTGTCGTGGTCGCCGGTGGCGAAGGCGAAGATCCCGTCGAGGTACGCCTGGGCCTCGGCGGCGATGGCGGCGCCGGGCCCCGTCGGGTGGGCGGCGATCGCGTCGGTCAGCGCCACGTAGTACCGCAGGTCGTTCGCGCCGGCACCCATGGCCGCGACGTGGTGCATCCGCTCGACCGTCCCGTTCCGCTCGGCGAAGGGCCCCTGCGTGTGCCACCAGTGCCAGTACACCGCCCCGGTGGTCGCCATCATCAGCCCCGGCTGGTAGCGCCCGGACTCGAGGTCCCACGCCTTGCCGCAGATGCCGAACCGCTCGCTGTTGGCCCGAACGTAGTCGTACACCATCGGCCCGGTCCAGTCGACCGGATCGTCCAGGACCGGCAGGGTGTAGTACTGCCACGTGTCGATCATGTCGTGGAACTGGGCGTCGACGGGGGTCATCGCGTCCGGCAGCGCCTCGTTCAGCCAGCCGAGGCTGGGATGGTGGTCGATGGCCTGGTCCGGCTCGTCGGAAACCATGTACAGCAGTTCGGGCCACCCGTTTGCCTCGCCGTATTCGGTCAGTTGCACGGCCAGGGCCTGGTAGCCGGCCTTGTACTGCTCGTCCGTGCCGTTGACGTACTTGCCGTGGTAGTCCGGGTCGCCGCTGGCGATCTGGTACCACTTGCGGGGCTGGTCCTCGTTGATGTTCGGCTCGCGGTACAGCCCGATGCCGTTGGTCACGTGCGCCAGGGCGGTCATCTTGGCCACCTGCGCTGCGGCCCCGGCCAGGTCGATCTCGTCCCCGATCATGTGCGTCGAGAAGTAGTCGAACAACATCATGTAGTTGAAGCGGCACTTGCCGTACTCGACGTAGAAATCATCGTCGCGGTCCAGCGGGTAGCCGATGTTGTAGATCCCGCCGATCCAGATGCCCTCCATCGCCGGGACCTCCATCGGCAGGACCTCGAGGGTCAGGGGCAGTTCCTTGAGGGTACCGGTGCTGGACGAGATGGTCACGGTGCCGGTGTAGGTTCCGGGCGTCACGGACGTCTGGACGTCGATGCCGAGCAGGTACTCGGCCGTGGACCCGGCCGAGAGGTAGCCGACAACGCTGTAGTCGGTCACGTAATTGGCCAGCCTCTCCAGATCGAGGTACGCCGCGCCGATCGTGCCGCCCGGGCCGGTCAGGTCCGAGACGCTAACAGCCACATTGCTCAGGGCCCCCACGGCCTGGACGCCGAAGCGGACCTGCCGCCGCTCCCCGCGCATCGCGAAGGCGTTCAGGGCGTCGGTGGCCTCCTGGGCGCCGGCGCGGGTCAGCGGCATGTTCACCGGGCGGGCGAAGATCAGCGCGCCGTTTTCGGAAGCCTGCTCCAGCGTTTCCTGGCGGTTGACGGTGATCTCCGGCTGGCGGTACAGCAGGACCTCGTCCAGCCAGATCGTTCCGGTCCCGGGCGGCAGGAGGATCGGCTCGTTCTTCTGGATGGCGCTGAGGACGAACCGGACGTTCCGCGTGGCGGCGCCCCGGCTGGTCATCTCGGGCACGCCCCAGGCGTCCTCGCCGCCGCTGTCGAAGCGGTAGCAGTACCACTGGCGGCTGTCGCGGAGGAGGACCTCGTCGGCGCCGGTGAAGGCCGGGTTCTCGAACCGCATCGACCCGCCCGAATTCCAGAAGCCGTAGCCGGTGTAGGCCAGGTTGTCCGTCTTGACCCACGCGCTGAAGTGGTAGTCGCCGCCGCCGGTGATCGGGATCGTCGATGACGACTTCAGCGTCATCGACCCGCCGAGCAGGTAGGTGATCTGCAGCGAACTGTCCCCGGAGTGCTTGACCGAGGTGTCCTGCCCCAGGGACGCCCCGCTGGCGGCGGTGACGGTGTAGCCGGCCGGCAAGCCCCCGGCAAAGTCCTCCAGCCCGGCGTTGGGCATCATGTTGTGGGGGTTGTCGATCAGATCGATCGTCGTCGTGTCGCCGGGCACCGAGGTGTTGGTGACGCGGTAGGTCCGCGACTCGCCGGCGGCGATGGCGGGGACGACGAAGACGATCTCGTCGTTGCCGAGGCTGAAGTCCGGCGGCATCGGCCGGAGCATGTGCGGCGCTTCCGTGCCGGCGGCGTCGAAGACGTGGAAACCTTCGGGGTCCAGCCGGTCGGGGTCCATGTTCGGCCCGAAGACCTCCCAGACCGTCAGGAAGACCGGCCAGTCGGTCTGGGCGGCGCCGGTGAGGTTGCGGAGGGTGACCTCCGCGGCGACGGTGCGCTGCTCCCAGTGGAACGCCAGGGCGCTCAGGTCGGCCAGGTTCACCTCGCCATTGTCGTCGAAGTCGCCCTCGGCCCAGGCCGCCGGCGACTGCTCCCAGTGGGCCGCCAGGACGCTCAGGTCGGCCAAGTCCACCACGTCGTCCATCGTGGCGTCGCCGGGCCCCCAGGGCGTGCCGCTCAGAAGCAAGCGGGGCTCGAGGGCTTCAAGCCCGGGCGCATGAACGTGCGGGGTCGCGGCTTTGCCGTGCACTCGTGGCCTCCTGAGTCATCCCTTGCTGGGCCGTCGGCCCACCTGCCAGGCGGCAAGGGGGCGGTTTCCTGGCCGCGCGGAAGCCACGCTCAACGTGCAGGCGCCCGCCCGGCCGTGCCCGAACCCGCATTATACCGCCGATCCGCCCGTTCCCACCGGCCGGTGCGACTTTTTCCCGCCCGTCAGGCCGGCGGGCCGGCGGGCGTGAGCCAAGATAGCGCTTTCCGCAACGATCGGTAGGGGGCGCGGCTGAGGACAGTATGGGCTCGGACTGGGTCTCAATACCGGACGCCTCACCCCGAGCCGCCATACGCGTGGCCCGCAAAGCCCGCCGAAGTGACGGAGAACTGTCTGAATGGAAAACACTTACGCCTGTGAACGCCGCTGCCTGCCTGTGTCCGCAGGCCTTCTGGCGGCGGTTCCGGGCGGCCCTGACCCGCCGCGATACAAGCCCTTCGCGCACGGCTCCCTGTGGCGTGCCGGCAAGCCTATCCCAAAGGTCGTGCCGCAGGCGATCCCTTGGGCCCGCGAACCAGGGGCTCGGCGAGCGAACTGAGTTGGTCTGCCGCACGATCACGAACAGCTACTCTCCATATCACCGGCCAAGGCAGACAGTCCGCCCGCGCATCAGGTAAAGGCCCTATCCGAAGTGCCTGCTGCGTCGTGACGGCCGACCTGGACGGGGATGGGGATGCCGATGTCCTGTCGGCGTCCTACTTTGACGACAAGATCGCCTGGTATGAGAACCTGGGCGCGCTAATTCCCGGCGACGCCAATGAGGACTGGACCGTGAACCTGGCCGATCTGTCCATCCTGGCTTTCCACTGGGAGCAGCCCGGCGGATGGAGCGACGGCGACTTCGACGGCAGCGGCACGGTGGGACTGGCTGACCTTTCGCTCCTGGCGTTCAACTGGGAGCGCAGTCTGGCCGGCGCAGGCATCGCGGCCGGGGCCAGGTCCGCGGACATGACCGAGTTGCCCCTGCTGGCCGCCGTGGACGATCCCAGTTCGCCCTCCAGGCCTACCGGCTTGAGTGGACAGATGGACAGGGCCCTGGTGGGTGCGCCTTTCGCGCCGGTGGCGGGGAAGTCGACGGGGACCTTCCCGGGCTTGTCGGCGGACCTACTGGCGGCCGCGACGCGGGGAGCGGATGTTTCCTTGCCGGCCATGCGGCCCATGAACCAGCCCGGGCCGGTCAGCGTTTTGGACGATGTGCCGGCCTTGGTCGGGTTCGTGGGACGGCCGACCGGCTCGGCCGGTTCGATCGGCCTTGACGGCATCGAAGAAAGGCCTGCAATATTGGCCCGTCCCATCGGGTCTGGTCCTGGGCGAGAGGATGGTGTTCCGGTGGCCGGGGCCCTGGCCGGGGGGCTTGAGACCGAATTGACCGTGGACCTGCTGGCAGATTTGGCGGTGGTGGACGTATTGTAACGTGCCGGACGTGGCGAATGGCGTTGTCGTGGCCGCGCAGTGACGGTGACGCGACGGCTTTCAAGCCTGGGCTGACCCTCGCCACATGATGGCGAACACCACGGGGATCGTCTTCGGTCATGGGTTTCGCCCAGACCGGCCGGCCGCCATCGATGCCCACCGAGAGCAGCACCCCGGTGTTCGCCTCCGCCCCGGCCCGAAACGACGCTTGTCGCCGGCCGGCGAAGGGGGCATAATGACTTGCTGTCTGGTGTCCTGACAACGAGGGGCGGCACCCCATCTGACAAGTCGATGCAGGATAGGGCATTGGCCATGGCCAGGATGCGGTCAGCGATCTGGATGGCGTCGGTTGCGCTGTTGGCAGGTTCCACATCGGTTTGGGCCGACGAGCCCGTTGCAGCCATCACCAGACCCAACAAGGACGTCACGCTTTCGTTCGTTCGGGCGGGGCAAGTCAGCAAAATCCTCGTCACGGAAGGTGGGACGGTCAAAGTCGGCCAGGGGCTGGTTCAACTGGACGACACCGCGGAGCAGGCCCAACTGGTCCAACTGAAGGCACAGGCCGAGGACACCATTCGCATCAAGGCGGCCCAGGCTCAGTTGGACCAGAAGAAAGCGGACTTGAAGAAGACCGGGTCCGCCGCCGAGCAGGGCGCTGCGGCCGCGTTGGAGCTGGAGCACGCCAGACTGGATGTCGCGATCGCCGAACTGTCGCTGGCGCTGGCAAGGTTCGAGCATACTCAGAGCGGCCGAAAGTACACCGAGGCGAAGATCCACGTCTCCCGCATGCGTCTGATAAGCCCGATCGCGGGCACGGTGGAGCAACTCCACGTCGAGGCCGGTGAGTCGGTCGATGCATTGGAAGATGTCATTCGCATCGTCAGCACCGACCCGCTGTGGATCGACGTGCCGGCTCCCCTGGACCAGGCCAGGGCGTTGAAGACCGGCCAGGTCGCATTGATCCGGTTCGCCGGGACTGCCGACGCCGTCGGAGCCGATACGCCAGACCCGCAAGGAAAGGGCGCACGAACCCGGCCATCGGGCACGGCACGGGGCGTGGCGCCGACCGCCAACGGCAAGATCATTCACATCGGTTCGGTGGCGGATGCAGCCAGTAATACGCTGACGGTTCGTGTGGAAGTCCCCAACCCAACAGGCCGGCCGGCGGGAGAGCACGTTGACGTGAGTTTCATGCCCCTAAGAGAAGGTGCGGCATCGCACAAGGCCCACGAGAAAGCGCCTTCGCCGAAAGGCGATGCCCGGGCCGGGAACTCCTCGAAAACCAACGGGCGTCATCGTATCAGTCGAGGACCGACCGTCGCGCTCGACGGCCGCAAACGCCAAACCAGTGCAGAATAGCGCCCAGCGATTCAGGGAGGCAGTCCATGGCAGAAGAACCCAGAGCCTCGTCGTCGGACGAACGGAGCGAAAAACCCATCGAGGAGCAAGCACGCGAGCAGACCGGGCAACGGCAGGTTCGCCTTCGCGTCGATGAGCGCACCATGCGGACGTCGTATGCCAACGCTTTTCGCACGAACGGCACGGCCGAGGAGGTCATGCTGGATTTCGGCCTGAACCTGGTCAGCCCCGCCGCCGGACAAAAGGATCAGCCTGAGATCATGTTCCAGGTGAGCGATCGGATCATCATGAACTATTACTCTGCCAAGCGTCTGGCGATCACGTTGAGTCAGTTGATTCGACGCCATGAGGAGCAGTTCGGCGAGTTGGAAATGGATGTGACCAAGCGGCGGAAGGACAGCCTGTAGGCCTGCCGGCAGGCAGGTGGGACTTCCAGGGCGGATGGGTAAGCCATGGCGGCGGACGGTGCGGAAACCGGGCAGGGGCAGTCGCACGCCGAGTTGTCTGCGGCGGGGATGATCGAGCATTTGAGCCGCTTCCAGGGCTCTCCGGGCGAATTCCTGGTCAACCTCCTTGCCGTGCAGTGCCGGCTCGCCGCGGCGGCCGGGGGCGCGATACTGCGGCCCGGCCCGGACGGGCGGGCCGAAGTGGTCGCCTTGTTCCCGCCTTTGGCTGAAGGGACAACCGCGCCGGTCTGGCTGGCCCAAGCGGTGGCCTCGGCCGGGGAAGCCATGTCAGCCGGCGCCACCACGATAAGACCCCTTCACGGGCCGGATGAACTCTACGGCCAGTCCGCCAGCCGTCACGTGGTCATGATCCCACTTCGGGGTGATCGCAGTGTCCGCGGCCTGGCCGTGTTCGTGGTCCAGACCCCCGACCCCAAAGCCCTGGCGGCCAGCCGGGAAAGACTGGAGTTGACGGTCAGTTTGCTGAGCCTCTACGAGATGCGCCTGACGCTTCAGCACCGCCAGGGGGATCTCAGCCGGCTGCGCATGGCCGCGGAGGTCCTGACCGCTCTGAACCAGCAGGATCGTTTCGCCGGCGCCGCGATGGCATCGTGCAACGAAGTGGCCGCACGGTGGCAGTGCGAACGGGTCTCGGTGGGTTTTCTGAAGGGCCGTTACGTCCGGCTGAAGGCGATGAGCCACACCGAGAAGTTCAGCCGGAAGATGAAGATCGTCCAGGATATCGAGGCGGCCATGGAGGAATGCCTCGACCAGGACGTGGAGGTCGTCTGCCCGCCCGCCCGCGACGCCACCTACGTCAGTCGTTCGGCCGGCGACCTGGCCAAGCGGCACGGCCCGACCTGGGTCGTGAGCCTGCCGCTGCGGAAGGCAGGCGAGCCGATGGCGGTCCTGACGGTCGAGCGGCCGGCAGACCGCCCGATGGGGCATGAAGAGATCGAATCCCTTCGTCTGGCGTGCGAGTTGTGCACGGCCTATCTGGTGAATCTGTACGAACAGGACCGCTGGTTTGGCGCGAAGGCTGCGGCCGGTGTCCGCAAGGGGCTGACGCTGCTGGTGGGTCCGAAGCACACCTGGCTGAAGGTCGCCGCCATCCTCGTGTTCGCGGCGGCGGTGTTCCTGATCTTCGCGAAGGGCGATTACCGGGCCGAGGCCCCTTTTGTATTGGAGGCGACGCAACAGCAAGTCATTCCCGCCCCATTCGACGGCTTTCTAAACAGCGTATCGGTGGTTCCCGGTGACCCGGTCGTCGCCGACGAGACGATCCTTGCCGGACTGGACTCATCGGACCTGCGTTTGCAGTTGGCTGAGGCCCGGGCCGAACGCCTGGCCCATCAGAAGCAGGCCGCAGCGGCCATGCGGGACGCCAAGACGGCCGAGGCCCAGATCGCCCGCGCCGAGGCCGACAAGGTCGCTGCCCGCATCGGCCTTCTGGAACATCACATCCGCAGGGCCCGGATCGTCTCGCCGGTATCCGGCTGCGTGATGTCCGGCGACCTGAAACGCCGGATCGGCGCACCGGTCAAGACCGGCGACGTGCTCTTTGAGGTCGCCCCGCTTGAGTTGCTTCGGGCGACGCTGTCCGTGCCGGAAGACGACATCGCGGAGGTCCGCCGGGGCCAGCACGGCGAACTAGCGGCGTCCGATCCCGGGCGGCGCGTGGGCTTCGTCGTGGAGAGGATCAACCCCGTGGCCGAGGTCGTCGACCAGCGGAACGTCTTCAAGGTCCGCGTGCGGCTGCTTGAGATCGAGCCATGGATGCGGCCGGGGATGGAGGGCGTGGCGAAGATCACCGTCGGCCGGCGGCGGTACGCCTGGCTGTGGACCCGCAGGCTCGTCAACTGGCTGCGGATGAAACTGTGGCTGTGACCCCGGGAACCGGCGCGTGCCTGTCGATCGTCCCACATTCAGCGAATCCTGGTACCGCATGGCCGACCTTCGGCCGAGGCTAAGGTCCACGGTTCAGGTCTATCGCCAGCACTTCCGTGGGCAGATGTGGCACGTTCTCCAAGACCCCACAAGCAATCAGTTCTTCCGCCTGTATACCCCTGCCTACCGTTTCGTGGCGATGCTGGACGGCAGGCGGACCGTCTCGGAGGTCTGGCGCATCTGCAACGAGCAACTGGGCGACGAGGCCCCCACTCAGGGCGAGGCCATACAATTGCTGGGCCAACTCTACACCTCCAATCTTCTCCAGGCGGAGTTGCCGCCCGACGCCGAGGGATTGCTGCACCGCTACCGCAAGCGCCGGATCCGGGAGGTGCAGGGCTACGTCATGAACCTGCTGTTTATCAGGATTCCCCTGATCGATCCCGATCATTTCCTCGACCGCTGGGTGGGCATCCTTGGCGGGGCGTTCACGCGGTACGGACTGGCCCTGTGGCTGGCGCTGATAGGCACTGGGTTGTACTTCCTCGCCGGGCGGGCCGGCGAACTGGCCGATCGGGCCTCCGGCGTATTCGATCCGGCGAACCTGCCGCTGTTGTACGTCGGACTCGTGGTGGCGAAGGTCTTTCACGAGTTCGGCCACGCCTTTGCGTGCAAGAGGTTCGGCCGGCTGGCCGGCGGCGGCGAGGTCCACGTGATGGGGGTGATGTTCCTGATCTTCACGCCGCTGCCGTACGTGGACGCCTCCAGCGCCTGGGCGTTCCGCGGCAAGTGGCATCGCGCCGTTGTCGGCGCCGCCGGCATGTTCGTCGAACTGGCCATCGCGGCCGTCGCGGCGATCGTCTGGGCCAACACCCGCACGGGGACGACCGTCCACGCCGTCTGCTACAACATCATGTTCATCGCCAGCGTGTCGTCGCTGCTGTTCAACGGCAACCCGCTGCTGCGATACGACGCGTACTACATCCTGTCGGACCTGCTGGAAATCCCCAACCTCGCCCAGCGGTCCAAGGAGTACATCTACTATCTCACCAAGCGTTACGTCTGGTCCGTCCGGCACGCGCTAAGCGGCGCCTACTCGCGTGGCGAACGAGCCTGGTTGGTCTTCTACGGCGTCGCCTCGACGGTCTATCGGATATTCATTTTCGCCATGATCCTGCTGTTCCTGACCGACCGGCTGCCCGAACAACTGGCGGTCGTGGCGGCGGGATTCGGCATCGTGGCGGCGTTCACCTGGCTATGCGTACCCCTGGGTAAGTTCGTCCGGTATCTGGCCACCAGTGCGGAGTTGGCTCGCGTCCGCGCCCGCGCGGTGGCCAGTACGCTGACGTGCGTTGCGGTGGTGTTCGTCGGCCTCGGGCTCATAGGCGTTCCGGATCGCTGTCGTGTGGAAGGCATCATCGAGCCGGTCCACATGGCGGTCATTCACGCCCAGGCGGACGGATTCGTGAAGGGCTTTGCCCCTTCCGGCTTGCAGGTCAGGCCCGCCGGTGCGCCGTTGCTGGAGTGCGAAAACCCCGAACTGGCAGCCAATCACCAGCAACTCCTCGCCGAGCGCCGCGGGCTGGTTGTCCGCCGGCGGATCGCGCAGACGCAGGAGCCGGCCGCTGCACAGATTCTGGGCGAGCAAGTCGTTGCCTTGGACGAGCAACTCCGCCGCGCAGAACAGCAACTTGCCTCATTGGCGCTGCGCAACCCTTTGGCCGGGACGTGGATCTCGCCCGAGATAGACCGAATCAAGGGCGGTTATGTTCGCCGAGGCGCCAAGGTCGGGTTGGTGGCTGGCCTCGAAGATGTCATCGTTCGCGCCACGGCCGGCCAACAAGTCGCCGCCATGCTCGTGACCGAGGCATATCCCCAGGTGGAGATTCGCGTCAAGGGCCGACCTGATACGCAGACCGGCGGCAAGATCTTGCGGATTCTGCCGGCCGGGCAGGAGCAACTGCCCTCGGCCGCGCTGGGCTACGCAGCCGGTGGCTCGATGCAGACGGCCCTCGACGATCAGCGGGGAACCAAGGCGACGGAGCGGTTTTTCGAAATCCACATTGCCCCCGCCAAGGCCGCAGGTGTCAGACTGTTGCCCGGCCAGCGCGTGGTGGTCCGTTTCGAGATGCCCGCTAAGCCGCTTCTGGTCCAGTGGTGGCGGTCGCTGCGGCAACTTCTCCAGCGAAGGTTCCGCGTTTGACGTGACGGCGATTCCCAGCACAACCTGGCGGATGCTGGCCCAGCGGACAGCCGGGAAGGAACTTCCCAAGGGTCTGGACGCCGCATGGGACACCTGCGCCGGTCTGGCCGGACGGCTCGTGCCACGCCGAAGGCGCTTTCTTCGGCGGGCCGAGAGGATCTGCTCGCCGGAAAAACGCTTTGCCGACCTTACCGACGCCAAACTGCGCGAGTCGGTCTCGGATCTTCGAGACGTATTCCGTCGTGGCCGCGAGGACTCCGGCGTCCTGGAGCGCGCCTTTGCGCTGGTCCGCGAGGTGGCCTGGCGGCAGATGGGCGAAAGGCCGTTCCCCGTCCAAGTCGCCGGCGCCTTGGCCCTGGAGGCCGGCTGCGTTGCTGAAATGGCCACAGGCGAGGGCAAGACGCTGGCGGCCACCCTGCCCGCCACGGTGGCTGGCTGGCGGGGCCGGGGCTGTCATATCATCACCGTCAACGACTACCTCGCACGCCGCGACGCCGAATGGATGGGCAGAATCTACCGATTCTGCGGCCTCAGCGTGGCATGTATCGAACAGGGCATGGAACCGGCCCGGCGACGCGAGGCCTACCGGGCCGACATCACCTACTGCACCAACAAGGAGGTCACGGCTGATTTTCTGAGGGACCGGCTGGTGCTGGGGCGATTGCGAGGCCTGCCGGAGGCCCTGCTGGCGAGGATCGCCCAGGGCGCCGGAAGCGGCACCGACCGGCTCGTGCAGCGGGGCCTGCACTACGCCATCGTGGATGAGGCGGACTCGGTCCTGATAGACGAGGCCGTCACGCCGCTGATCATTTCCGGCGACGCGCCGAACCCCGAACAGGTCGATGCCTTCAGCCGCGCCGCGTCTTTGGCTGGGCGCCTGGAGCCGCAGATACACTATCGCGTCAACCGGCGATACCGGGAGGTGGAACTGACTCCGGCGGGGGCTGATCGCCTCGCCGAACTCGCCGAGCCGCTCGGCGGCGTCTGGGCCGGCGCGCGCCGCCGTGAGGAACTCGTCGTCCAGGCCCTGACGGCCGGGGAGTTCTACCTCCGCGACAAGCAGTACGTTGTTCAGGACGGCAAGGTCGTCATCGTGGACGAGTTCACCGGGCGTCTGATGCCCGACCGCGAGTGGCGCGACGGTCTGCACCAGGCCGTCGAGGCCAAGGAAGGCCTGGGAATAAACCCGCCGAAGGACACGTACGCGCGGATCAGTTTTCAGCGGTTCTTCCGCCTGTACCAGCGCCTGGCGGGCATGACGGGCACGGCGGCCGAGGCCTGGCGGGAATTCTGGCAGATCTATCACGAACCGGTCGTCGTCATCCCCACCAATCGGCCGTGCATTCGGAAAATCCTGCCGGACAAGGTCTTCCCCAACGAACAGGCCAAGTGGCGGGCGGTGGTCGATGAGATCCGCAGGCTGCATCAGGCTCATCGGCCCGTTCTGGTCGGCACACGGAGCGTCCGCGCCAGTGAGCATCTAAGTGAGATGCTCGCCGCCGAAGGGCTGGCCCACCAGGTCCTCAATGCGGTTCGCCACCGCGAGGAGGCACAGATCGTCGCCGGTGCGGGCCAAGCGGGCCGGATAACCGTCGCCACGAACATGGCCGGCCGGGGGACGGACATCCGGCTCGGCGCGGGCGTCGCAGAACTCGGCGGCCTGCACGTCATCGCCACCGAGCGCCACGAGGCCGGGCGAATCGACCGCCAACTGTTTGGTCGGTCTGCACGCCAGGGCGACCCCGGAAGCGCCCAGGCCATCGTCAGCCTCGAAGACGAACTCGTCCGCCGCCACGCACCGCATCTGTCGGCCTCCCTGCGCCACCGCTTCGGCCAAGCGGATCAGGAAACCTCCTCCGCGCTGACCCGGCGCGTATTCGGCATCGCCCAGTGCCGTGCCGAGCGTCTGGCCCTGCGCCAGCGCAAGGGCGTCGGCCGCACCGACGAATGGCTGGATGAGTACCTCGGCTTCGCCGGTAGCGAGCGATGAGAATGAGGATCGTTTCCTTGCCGTCGTGAGTCCTTCCCCGAATGCCGCGATCGCTGGTCCTGCGGGGCCCGAATGCCGAGAGGGACTGGGCGCCACTGGCGCGGGCGTTGGAGGAGATGGGACGTCGGCTTCGGGACCTGATCAGATGAGAACGGGCGACCCGCCTGGAGCCGCCCGTTCCTTCTCGTCAGGCAAAGGGCGAATCCCCTCCTGACGTAGAATTCTATCGGCACATCACGACCAGGGCTTCCGGAGCGCGGCTGCATCTTCCCGGTCCACTTGCCCGCAAGATCGGGTCACATCGTCGACAATCGCGGGTCACAGGGTCGCGCCGACGCGCCCAAGCAAAGAGCCGCAACCATTTCCGGTTACGGCTCTTGCGGCATATCGGGGCGGCGGGATTGCTCCTTCGCCTCACCCGCGCTGCGCGGGGTTCGGCTCGGAGGAATCGTCCCGCGGTGCCGC
>Ga0272441_10008186_pt1 | contig 16667 bp, 9 predicted proteins | sample SSMProp6N_FD_193582 | JGI IMG/M metagenome (GOLD analysis project Ga0272441, IMG submission 193582) | Marine sediment archaeal communities from Little Sippewissett salt marsh, Falmouth, MA, United States - SSM-Prop-6N | ecosystem: Environmental > Aquatic > Marine > Wetlands > Sediment ...
CGCGGGCTGCATCCGGTGTGTCGGCTCCTGACGTGTCGGAGGATTTCCTGCGGGTCTACGCCGGTTCCGGCGGACGGATGTATGTGAGCTGCAGCGACCTGGGTTTTTCCGGGCCTCAGCTGCCGCCGAGCGAGTTCCTGGCAGCCGGGCGGGTCGTAAAGATCGATAAGACCGGCGGTGAGACGGCTTCCGGGGACCGGCTCATCGGCAGCGGCCCCGCCGGAGATCCCTCGGGAGGAGCTTCAGCCGCCGGAGCCGGCCCGGAGGCCGGCGGAAGCGGAATTGATGGCAGTGTCCCGGGAGGAGCTTCGGCCGGAGATCCCTATGAAGGAGAAGAATTATTCTGGGGGCGGGAAAAATCCATGCCGGAGCAGCTCTTCTCCCTGCAGAAGAGGGGCTTTGAAGCGATGCGTGCCGCCGGCTTCGCCCGCAAGGGGACCGACTACACCCGGGACACAGTTGCGGAACCAGATCTGGCCGTTCACATGCTGCAGACGGCCCGGAGAAGAAATTCCGAAGAAGACGGGAGAATCTGGCTGACACCCAGCTCCTTCGATGACTACGCCAAATGTCCCTTCGCCTACCTGCTGCAGAGGGGCCTGAACCTGACCGATGAAGAGTACTCGCCCCTCGTCATTGAACACCGTAGGATGGGGACAATCCTGCACCGGATTCTCGCCGACCTGTATGGAGAAGTCTGCAAAACAGACGGCCGCTGGAAGGCGGACCGCACCGGGAATTATCTGCAGCTTGCAGACGAAGCCTGTGAGCGGGAGTTCAGCCGGCGGGAGCGGCGGGGAGAGGATTTCGCTCCTCCGGCATGGTACTGGTTCAGGCATACGGTCCGCGAGCAGGTCCGCACCTTCGTCGCCGAAGAGAGCCGGCAGTTCGATGGTTTCGAGCTGGAAGGGACGGAACTGGAGCTTGCGGAGGTGTGTCCGGATGGCGGAACGGGCATGTGGGGCCGGATAGACCGGCTGACACGGAAGGATGACGCCGCTGTCCTGGTGGATTATAAAAAGGGAAAGGCCCCTTCCACCGCCGAGGTGTACCAGGAAGAGGCGCTTCCCCCTATCTCACAGCTGCCGTTCTACGCTCACGTAGCCCGGCACAACGGGTACCGGATCACGACGGCTTCCTACTACAGTTTCAGGGACGGCCGGTACACCCACCTCTTCACCGATCCCTCCGGACCGGCAGGCGCCGCCGGGGGGAGCAAACCCAGGCTCGAACCCGAACAGTTTTTCGGACAAGCCGACCGTATCGCCGCCGCGGCGGAACAGATCGCCCGCCGGATGAGAACCGGAGATTTCACGATCCGTGAAGACTGTCCCTCCTGTGATTTCCGGACAATCTGCCGCGCCAGGTACACTCTCAGACTTCCGGAGGAACACCATGGGTCTTAGACTCGATGCATCGCAGCAGGCAGCCGCCTTCTCCCCGAGCAATACGGTGGTGACCGCCGGAGCGGGTTCAGGGAAAACCACCGTCCTCGCCCGGCGCTTCGTATACCTGATCGAAAACGGACTGGCGGAAGCGGACGGGATCCTGACCCTCACCTTCACCCGGAAAGCCGCCGCCGAAATGTACGAGCGGATCTATCGGCTGCTCCTGCAGCGGATGGAAAGCGCACCGGAACCGGAGCACAGGGAACGGTGCCGGAGGGCCGTAGCCGGTTTCGATGAGGCCCAGATATCGACCCTGGACAGTTTCTGCGCCCGGATCGTTCGGGGCGGGAGCAGCCGCTTCGGCGTATCCGGCGATTTCCGTCAGGATGAATTCGCCGCCGGTAAAATGATTTCCGAAGCCGCCCTGCAGTTTCTCCTCGGGCACGCCGATCACGATGCCCTCAGGTCCTTCGTCGAATCGTACGGGATGGAGCAGGTCCTGGACCACTTCCTGATCCCCCTGGCCAAAGAGGAGTTTCATCTGGCCCGTGAGTACGACTTTGCCGGGATGTTCGACCGGCAGCGGGATTTTCTTCAGGAACAGTCCCGGAACATCGTCCTGCGGATGGAGGAGGAGCGGCAGTGGTTTCTCTCATCCGATCTGCCGGCCGGCAGGAAGAGCCTGCAGAGCATCCGGGAGGCGATGGAGGAGTGCGGTTCCCCCGCGGAGCTCCGGGAAGCAGGCGACTGGGAGGGGCTGCATGCGGCTGCTGTCAGGAAAATCGCGGACAGAATGGGCAGTGCCTCTGATCCGCTCCTGCAGGAAGCCCGGGAACGGCTCAGGAGCTGGAAAGCAGCGGCTCAGGAGCTGGAACCGATTGCCGCCCTTTTTATCAACGAGGATATCTACCGCGGCGTCTACGGTCTCCTCGTGGAATACCAGCGCAGAGTGATGAGCGCGAAGCGTAGTTCAGGGGTTCTCACCTTCCGGGATGTAGTGGAAATGGCGGTGCTCCTGCTGCGTGAGGACCCGGACCTCCGGAGCTACTACAAGCGTCACTTCAGCCACATCATGATTGACGAGTTCCAGGACAACAACGATCTGCAGCGGCGGCTGCTTTTCCTGCTTGCCGAGAAAGGTGACAGAAATACCCCCGGCGGTCCATCCCCGGAAGATCTGGAGCCGGGCAAGCTCTTCTTCGTCGGGGATGAAAAGCAGTCGATCTACAAGTTCCGCGGCGCGGATGTTCGGGTCCTGAAGGGGCTTCAGAAACAGCTGCAGGATGCCGGCGGCAGCAATCTGCATCTGGCGTACAATTACCGCAGCCATTCGGGGCTGATCGAATTCTTCAACTCCCTTTTTTCCCGTATTCTGGCCTCCGATGAGGATACCAGTGATTTCGAAGCCCGTTTCACCCCCCTCGTGGCGCCACAGGAGCACACCGGCTTCAAGCCGACGGTACGGCTCTTCTACAAACCATACGACCCGGAAGGCGGACCGCAGGGTGATGGCCAGATGCTCAGTTCGAGCGAAGCCGAGGCCTGGTCGATCGTCCGTTACATCAAGGATATGGTGGAATCGGGAAAAATGTACGTCAGGGAAGGCCGGGATGATAAGGGTGGTAGTGAAGAGGAGGGCGCTGACCGGATCCGCCCGGTGACCTTCGATGACGTGGCCATCCTGATGCGCAGTTCGAGCAACCAGATCAACCTCGAAAAATACCTCCGCGGTTCCAGAGTTCCCTATACCGTTCAGAGTATCCGCAGCCTGTTTCAGGAAGCGCCGATCAACGATATCTACCAGTACCTTCAGCTGATCGTGTATCCCGATGACAGGACTGCATACGCCGCCCTGCTCCGTTCACCCTTCGTCCACCTTTCGGATGAGACGATTATGCGAATCCTCCTCGACCGGGGACCTGAGGATGACACTGATGACAGGCATGCGGATGACGGGATGCTGACAGCATTCAGTCACAGCGGAGAGGAGGATTTTTTCCGCACCGGGGATGAGAAAAAAAAGTATCTCCGGGCGAAGGAGATGTACGAAGGGTTGACGGCTATGGCGCGGCGTTCCACCTGTGCGCAGCTGGTCCGTACCCTCTGGTACGATGCCGGCTACCGCTACGTAGTGCTGCGCAATCCCGACTATCACCTCTATCTGGAGTTCTACGACGCCATGATCTCTCTGGCGCGGCTGAGCGATCAGCGGGGGGAGAACCTGGCGGTCTTCCTCGACTTCGTGCGCGACAATCTCGGTGATTACAAAAAAATCGAGGAACTCGACATCATTCCCCGTCAGAGCGGCGGCGTCCAGCTCCTGAGTATTCACAAGTCCAAGGGCCTCGAATTTCCGGTGGTGATCGTGGCCGACATGGGGAACACCGGAGCGGGAGAGAAGGGTCGGCTCTTCGTCTGGGACGATGAGTACGGGCTGGTCCTCAATCTCCCCGATAACGGCACTTCGGGCGGAAAGAGACGGAAGAACTATTTTACCGAAACGGCGCAGGAGAAAATCAGGCAGCAGGAGGCGGCGGAGCTGAAGCGGCTGCTCTATGTCGCCTGTACCCGGGCGCAGGACCACCTGATCCTTTCGGGATATCATCACTCTCACAACAGGAACCTCAAAGCTTTGGAGGAGCAGAATGTGCTGCTGAACATGGTGCTTCAGGCCCTCGGATGGGACGGTGAGACTTCCCCCCTCGAACTGCATGATCCCCTCGGCTGCCGTATCACTTCTATCGAAGACTATACCTACGAGAGCGTGATGCAGCAGAGCAGTTACTCACGGGGACTCGATCTGGAAAAAGTGAGCCGGACCATGGAGAGCACGCCGGTGATCAAACGGAGCTTCCCCCGCCGGGAATGGACTCCCACCGGGCTGAACGAGATCTACCGAAGTGCGGCGCTGCCCCTCGAGGGGGCTTCATCGGATTCAGAACCGGCGCCGGGAACTGAAGCGGATCTGCCGCCGGAAGCAGGACCGGTTCCTATGCCTTTATCCAGGCCCGCTTCCGGACCGGGCGCTTCGGACCCGGAACCCTCCGGCCCGGGATCCGGGGAGGATTACTCCCGCATCGACGCGCTGCTGCTCGAACATGAGCTCTCGGCGGCCTTCGGAGAGCTGGTGCACAGCTGTATCGAGTACGAGGCGCTGGGAAAACCGGACAGAGTGCCGCTGCCGCCGGAGCTGCTCACCCTGGAGCCGAAGGAGACTGCACTTCTCGAAGAGGCTGCCCGCGGTATGGCTTCACGTTTCTTCACCTCCGATATCGGTGAAGAAGTCCGGAAGGCTGCCGCTTCCGGACGGGCCGAGTCGGAGCTGCCCTTCCTGCTGCGGCTAGATGTTGGGGTGAAAACTGCTTCCGCTCCCGCTGCCGGAACTGCTGATGACTCCGCCGACAGTGTCCTGGTCCGGGGACAGATAGACCTCCTGCTCGAACGGTCTGAAGAGGTGGTGGTGCTGGACTTCAAGACCGACTACATCTGCCGGCCGGAAGAGTACGCCGCCCAGATGGCGGTCTACCGGCGGGCCGCCGCGGAGATGTACGGAAAACCTTCCAGGAGTGTTCTGATCTATGTGCGGACGGGAAGGGTATGTGAGATCGATACACAGGTGGATCTCGAGGAGCTGGTCCGCCGGGGAATTCTTGCCGACGGAGAATTTCAGGACTGAAGCGCGGAGTACTCCGCGGCGATTTCAGCGGCCGTCAGGGCGTTGTTTTTTACCAGTTCGATATTCGCTTCCAGGCTCTCTCCCCCGGTGAGCTCCTTGATGTGGTTGAGGAGAAAGGGGGTCAGGTCCCTTCCGCTGATTCCCAGCCGGCGGGCCTCCATGACCGCCGCTTCGACGGCATGGTCTATCTTCTCCTGCTGCATAGCGAAGCGTTCGGGGATCGGATTGGCGATAAGGACTCCGCCTCCCAGACCCATTCTCCATTTTGCATCGAGAATTGCCGCGGCTTCGGCCGGCGAATCCACCTTCTGATCGACCTTCAGACCGCTGGTGCGGGAGTAGAAAGCCGGGAGTTCTTCGGTGCGGTACCCGAGCACCGGTACCCCCTGTGTCTCCAGATATTCGAGGGTCAGGGGGATGTCCAGGATCGCCTTCGGGCCGGCACAGATCACTGCGACGCTGGTGCGGCTCAACTCCTGGAGATCGGCGGATATGTCGAAGGTCGACTCGGCTCCCCGGTGTACTCCTCCGATCCCGCCGGTGGCAAAGATCCGGATTCCCGCCAGGTCGGCGCAGATCATGGTGGCGGCCACGGTGGTGGCGGCGTCATAAGCCCGGGCAACGGCGAGGGGCAGATCCCTTCGGCTGGCTTTGCGTATGTCGTCAGCCGTGCCGAGGTGTTCGATCTGTTCGGAAGAGAGGCCGATCTTTATCCTTCCTTCAATGACAGCGATGGTCGCCGGTACAGCCCCCCGGCTGCGGACGGCATCTTCGAGGGCTTCCGCGGTCCGGATATTCTCGGGGTACGGCATGCCGTGGGATATGATGGTGGATTCGAGGGCCACTACTGGTTTCCCCTTTTTCAGTGCCTCCTGTACTTCGGGACGGATGTCGAGTTCACGAAGGGGATGTTTCATTCGGGGCTCCTTCTTTTTCCTATACTATTCATACTTCAAGTATACCCAGATTTTTCAGTCTCTGCATGATCCGCACCAGGGAATTTCCGGATGGAGCCGATGATTCCGATTCCAGGGTCAGGACCGCGGCAGCCTGGGCGAACCAGACAGCCAGTTCGGTGTTCCACAGCAGGGCAGGATGGAAGAGGGCGGTTATGAAGCCCGCGGCGAAGGCGTCTCCGGCGCCGTTCACGTCGCGGATGCGGGCAGGAAGCGGCTGGAACCACCATCCCTTCCACTGATCGGGAAAAATCGGAGCCAGCCGGTCCGAAAAACGGGTATCGGGGGGGCGCTCCGCTGATGCCGAATAGTCCCGGGCAGTCAGCATGATACACCGCGGGTCCCGGCTGAAGAGGACGACTCCCCGGCTGCCAAGGGTGACCAGGATGTTGCTGCTGAAGGGACTGGCCGTAAAGGAGGGCACGGGAATCGGAACGGGAGAGAAGGAATGGATCTCCGCGGGCCTGCTTCCGGCGGATTTTTCAGCTTCTCCGTCTTCCGCCGCGGAGGCTATCGCGGACTCTGAGGTTCCGGCGGCGGGTCCTTTACTTCCTGCGGCTTCAACCGCTGCAGGGACCGAGGCTGACTCGACCGCTGCGGCGAGTTCCCCGGCCGGCACACCGCAGATCACCTCCATTTCGTCGGCATTGGGGGTAATCCATCCGGCTGCAGAGGGAAGGCCGAGCAGCCTCGCCGCCTTCGCCGTCGATACCGGTTCGATCAGCAGCGGGATTCCCGAAGCCGAAGCAAGCCTTGCCAGAAGCTGCAGGCTGGCCGCCGGAAGGTTTGTATCTGCTATAAGGCAGTCAGCGAGGGCCAGTGCCTCTTTCCGCTCTTCCAGGTAATCGGGGTCAAGGCGTTCCATGATCTCCATATCCGAAACCGCGGCTACCAGTTCACCCTCCTGGTCCTGAATCGCGGTGTACGATCCGGTCCTGCCGCCGGCTGCGGTCAGGACCTCATCGACGTTGATACCCGCCTTCCTGGCGGAGTCCAGCAGTCCCCTGCCGGCGGGATCGTCTCCGATCACGCTCCAGAGGGAGACTTCGATACCGCAGCGGGCAAGGGTGTGGGCGATATTCCGGCCGACACCTCCCGGTCCCCTCCACACAGAACCGGGATTGGAGGTTCCCGGTCTGAAAATATCGTGGGGAACTGCTTTGATGTCCTGATTGATACCGCCGATTACGATTATTGACATAGAATACTCCGGTCAGTCCCGGCCGGACGGGGCCCGGCCAGCCATCTAAGTACCAAACAGAAAGGGCCCGGGCAGAAAAGGCCCGAACAGTAAGGACCCGGCCGGACGGGGCCCGGCCAGCCATCTAAGTACCAAACAGAAAGGGCCCGGGCAGAAAAGGCCCGAACAGTAAGGACCCGGCCGGCCGGGACCCCGCCCAAGACTGCGGCACCGGACCAGCCTGATGCAGCCTTTCCTCTACTTACCGAATTTCAGATCCCGCATGATTGAACAGATGTGTTCAGTGTCGTCGCCCGTGATGCCCAAATGGGTGACCATGCGGATAGTGTGTTCGTTGAAGGCGCTGCAGAGAACACCCTTTTTCTTGAGTTGCCCCACAATCTGATTTGAAGGCGTCGCACCGGTGTCGAAATAGACGATATTCGTCTCCACCCGCTCCATATCGACCTCGGCCCAATCGACCTGGCTGAGGGTTTCGGCGATTCGGCGGGCGTTGTCATGGTCGTCCTTCAGACGCTCCACATTGTGTTCGAGGGCGTAGATTCCCGCGGCGGCCAGGATACCCGCCTGACGCATACCGGCACCCAGGAGCTTGCGGATTTTCCGGGCTTCAGCGATGAACTTGGGGGTACCGCAGAGAAGGGCCCCCACCGGCGCTCCCAGCCCCTTGGAAAGGCAGAAGGTCACCGTGTCGGCCAGGGAGGAGAATTTTTTTACCGAGGTGCCGGTGGCTGCCGCTGCATTGAACAGCCGTGCGCCGTCCAGATGTACCAGCATGCCGTGTTTGTCGGCGAATTCGGTGACCGCTTTCATCTCGTCGTAGGTGTAGCAGGTGCCGCCTTCGAGATTGTGGGTATTCTCCATCTCCACCATGGTGACCCGGGGCATGTGATAAGCATCGGGTCGGAGATGCTCCTCGAGAGCTTTCGGCCGTAAGATGCCGCGCTCGCCCTCTACGGCGACCGGCAGCACTCCTGCTATCGCCGCGCTCGAAGCAAGTTCATAGTGCAGAATGTGGCTATTCTTCTGTGCGAGCACCTCATTTCCCCGTCCTCCGTTCAGGTAAAGAGGAATGAGGTTCCCCATGGAACCTGAAGGCAGAAAGAGCGATTCTCTCTTGCCAGTGATTTTACATGCCAGCTCCTGGAGCTTGTTGACGGTAGGATCTTCGCCGTACACGTCGTCGCCGACTTCGGCTTTGGCCATGGCCTTCCGCATCTCTCCGGACGGGAGAGTGACGGTGTCGCTTCGCAGATCGTATGTTTTCATAGTGTACCCTTTCCTTTTCTTTCTGCAGGCATTGTAACATGCCCGTTGAAATAGGAAAATATAACATATGTGTATTCTGCTGATTGCATGGAAAACCGATCCTGAGTATCCGTTGATCGTGGCCGCCAACCGTGATGAGGCCTATGCACGGCCCGCCATCCCCGCCCGGTGGTGGCCGGAGGCGCCGCAGGTCCTGGCTGGGAGAGATCTGAAAGCCGGAGGCACCTGGATGGGTGTCACCCGGGACGGACGCTTCGCGGCCCTTACGAATTACTGGGGAGATGAACAGACATCGGGAAAACCCGCTTCGCATGCCGGGTCGGAGACCGCGCCTCCCTCCCGGGGAACTCTCGTCGGGGATTTTCTCACTTCCGATATTTCAACCGGCGAGTACCGGAAGATGATTGCCGAAAACCGCAGCGCCTACGATGGGTTCAATCTGGTGTTCGGGACTCCTGCAGGACTTCTCTACTGCAACAACCGGCGCCGGGACGGCCAGCCGGATAGCGGAATTCAGCCGCTTCAGGAGGGAATCCACGGAATCAGCAATGCCCTGCTGAACACCCCGTGGCCCAAAGTGACCGCGGCTAAACAGTCCCTGGAGGAGATGATCGCCGGGAAAACAGTGAGCACGGAGAACCTGTTCGCCCTCCTGAACCGCTCAGAGCAAAAGGGCCTGCAGCAGACTGCCCACCTCACTGTTGAAGAACGGAGGAAGATCTCCCGCGCGTCCATCCGCGTTTTTTTTCCGAAATTCGGCACCAGAGCATCGACCGTGCTGCTCTGCAGGCGTGACGGTCTCATGAGTTTCGAGGAACGGAGATACTACCCGCCGGGGAGCTCGCGGTTCGACTGGAAAGTCGTCCCGGATATGAGTAGTTTATAGGTGGAGGCTGAAGTATGAAGTTTATCGAACTCGCTGAAAAAAGATACAGCGTGAGAAAGTACGATTCCAGACCGATAGAACGGGCTGTTCTCGATAGATGTATTGAAGCCGCCAGGCTCGCTCCCTCGGCGGTGAACGCCCAGCCGTGGCATTTCGTGGTGGCCGATGAACCCGAGACTGTCCGCGTTCTGGGGAGAGCTGCTTCTCCGAGCAGTACAATGAACCGGTTCGCCCATCAGGCCCCGGTAATCGCGGCGGTGGTGGTCGAGAAACCCAACCTGATCTCGCAGATAGGCGGCTTCCTGAAAAACAGACCCTTCTATCTGGTGGACATCGGTATCGCGGCGGAACACTTCTGCCTGCAGGCCGCTGAAGAAGGGGTCGGCACCTGTATCATCGGCTGGTTCGACGAGCGAAGCGTCCGGAAGACACTGAATATACCTTCCTCGAAAAGGGTCGCCCTCCTTATCACCCTCGGATATTCCGATGTCGCTGAGCCGGGTCCGGCCGAACGGACCAAAACATCCCGCAAGAACCGTAAATCGACAGGGGAAATGAGCAGTTACAATACATACACGAAAGTTTAGTGAAACTCCAGAATGGTTTATTGAAGAAAGCCGGCTAACTTCTTATACTGGTGAACACTTTTAAATCATAGAAGCAACCGAGGAGACTTTGCTGTGCTGAAGCGGGCAGATTCTTTCTTCCTTTCTTTTTTTGTATACATTGCGGCTCTCATTCTGACCTGCGTTGCAGCAGCGCCGGTGTATGGATCACCGTCAGGAACCCTCCTGTGGAAGTATGAAACCGGATATTCACTGGCGGTGTCGCCGAATAGCGATGCAGACAGCGTGTTCATCGGTTCGTGGGACGACTCATTCTACTGTATAGATGCGCGGTACGGAAGACAGAAGTGGAAGATAACCAACAACAGCTACTGGTCCTACATTTACAGTACCGCGGTCTTCGATGATGAACAGGTTTTCGTGGCGGGACACAACCGGCATGTTCCGAGTAGAAATTCACTGTTCTGCCTGGACAAACAGTCCGGCAGGGTGATATGGAAGGCAAGCCTCGGCTCCGGGGGAAGCATGACACGCCGCGGAGTCCCCTCGCCGGCACTCTATGATGGAAGGCTTTATATCGGCAGTGCCGGAGGCGGTTCCCTGCAGTGTCTCAATGTCGAAACCGGCAGGGAGATCTGGAGAATCGATACCGAGGCCATGCGGATCAATCCTCCGGCAGTGACGGATGAGGTGGTGGTATTTGCCGAATCCGACCGCATAATCTGTATCGACCGTGAAAATGCAGCTCAACGGTGGGAGTTCAAACTGGACACAGGTTCTGCCGGTCCCGTTGTTGCCGATGGAAAGGTCTTCGCCGGCGGCAGGGACGATCGGCTCTACTGTCTGGAAGCGTCAACGGGAAGGAAAATCTGGTCGTATTACGCCGGCGGGGATGTTGAGTCCAGCCCTGTTGCAGCAGAGGGGCATGTATATTTCAGTGTCGATAACGGTAATTTTTACTGTGTAGAGGCAGAATCGGGCCGGAAGAAGTGGCATTACCATGCGGACTCTACGGTTAGAAGCAGCCCCGCAGTCGCGGACGGCAAAGTATTTTTCAGCAGCCATAATGGTACTCTCTACTGTATGGATGCTGCCGCAGGACGGCGTGTCTGGTCCGCTGAGATGGAGGGGCAGAACAGGTCTGATTCCGATCCGCGTCTCGGCGTCGTTGTGGCCGATGGACGGGTTTATGCCACATATGGACAGAATGTGTATTGCTTTGATACCGGAGAGAGAGACATCTATGGATGGAATTCCCTCGTTCGACCTGACACTTTCCGAGGATTCCCGGTAGCGGCCATAGAGAACAATCCGATGGCTGGAGAGTATCTTGCGCTGCTGGAACAGTACGGCAGGGAAACGACCCGGCTGTTTCGGAACGTTCCTTATGAAGTTTATTCGAAATTTGATGAAAGGTTCTTTCAAATCGCAGCATCTGATATAGAGACCAGCGCGAACATTGTCTCCCGATACGGTGTGGATGGTGTTGATTTTATCCGTTCTTACGGGCGGACAGGTGTCTCCGAGTACCGAGAACGGGATCCCTCCCGGTACGCCGGACGGATAGCCGCTGCCGCTTCTGATGAGCATCCCATTCTGGAGACGGGTGAGCCGGACCTGCCTCCCTTCCCGGCGGCGGAACTGGAGTTCGATGGAACTTTCGGCTACCTGTCTGCCAAGTACGGCGGTGACAAGGTTCTCGTGAAGGTTCGGAACCAGGGCAAGGGACCGGTCTTCCGCCTCATCGGAACCCTCATGACTGATGACCTGGATCTGGAAGAACCGTTTCTCTTCTACGGCCGGCTCGACCCAGGACAGGTATCCCTGCAGACCGGTAAGCTGTCCGGTCTCACTCCGGCTGATATCGGCAAAGAAATCACCCTCAAAGCCGTTTTTTCGGAACTCAACGGAAACACGCCTCCGCATGTTGAGGGAAGGGTCCGTATTCATAACGACATTAACAGCTTCGTATTCAACAGTATTGACAGGGTTCCCCTGGACGAGATCGACCAGCTCGTCGAACAGGGCCTGTTGAGTCCGGATGTGGCTGCCCGGGCCGTGCTGTACAATGCCTCCGAACTGGATCCGCAATTCATCGTAGACATCGCCGGGAAAAAATTGATCGGATCCGAAGTAATCGACAAGATCATTGCGACCGGGAAGAGAGATTTTTCAATTTCTCAGATCAAAAGATTGAGCAGTCTCAAAGCTGTCTCTGAAAGGATAGTTGAGGTCCTGGTGACGACCGGGAAAGTAAGCTTCTCTCCGGACGATCTTGTGTATCTCGGTCAGCTCCGGTACCTTTCGAAGGAAGCCGTGGAAGCGGTCTTTCTCCAGGGCAGTGCGGATTTCGACCGGGCTCAAATACGGCGTCTGATGGAGCTGGGTCTGTTCACGCCACCGGAACTCCTGTACACCTACCGCATCAACGACGGCAGCAGTGAGACCAGCGTGGGCAATCAGGATGGAGTCGTACAGATTGGTGAAGGCCCCGATCTCATACTCACCCTGAAGAACAACTCCATTTTCGAACTGGAGCGTCTGGACATTCACGTGGTCTCCGAGCACCCGGATGTGGCGATGTATCAGAATACACACCGGATTGAAAAGCTCGCCCCGGGGGAGACAATCAATGTGCCGAGCACCTTTCAGATCAAGCGCAGCTTCACCGATCAGAGGTGCAGTTTCACGGTGCGGGTAGGCAATGATCGATTCGGCGAGCTTCTCGAACAGGAAATATTCCTGGAAGCCGGTGAACCGGTGGCAAGGAACATCCTGGTCCTGAATCGCAAAGTAGTGGCGAATGAAGAACTGGCTGTACTCAGCGGAGCGCGGAAGAGCACCCTTCCAGTCGTGACCGTTGCCGAGGGAGCTGTTCTGGAAGCGGTCGGAGAGCTCGACGATTTCTACAAGGTGGAGATATTCCGCGGACAGTACGGCTGGGTGGAAAAAACCATGGTGAAAGATTACGTTCTGGAACAGCGGGAGCAGTACATCGAATCGGCAAAGCTGTGGGATACCGGTGAGAATGAATATGTACAAGCGGTCTTCGAAAACTCAAGGCCCGAGGTGTTCATCAAGTCTCCTGATCAGCGTTCAACGATCAACGGTTTTTCTACCCGCCTGGTCATCGAAGCACGGGACCAAACGGTCGGTCTGTCAAGCATTCTGGTACGGGTGAATGGACAGACCCTGCCCGGATCAACGGAAAGAGGTGTCCGGGTTACCGCACGTGAAACGGACCGACTGGTCCGGACCTTTGAAGTCGGCCTGCAAAAGGGTGAAAATCTCATCGAGGTAACGGCCTTCAATCGGAATATGGTCGCTTCGGAGACCGAGAAGCTGACAGTCAATTCCACCGGCGCACGTATCCAGCCGGATCTGTGGCTTCTCTCAATCGGGGTGAGCACCTATGCGGATGACCGCTACAATCTTGAATTCGCCGATCAGGACGCCGAACGGATGCTGCGTATATTTGAGAGCCAGTCCGACAAGGGGCTCTACGGTGAAGTGCACACCAAACTGCTTGTCAACGAGGAAGTGAGCTCGACTGCCGTCAAGGAGAGTTTCATCTCTTTCCTGCGGCAGGCGAAGCATCATGATATCGTCATTGTCTTCTTTGCCGGGCACGGAGTTACCGATCCATCAAGCGGCCAGTACTATTTCGCCACTCATCAAACCGATCTTGAAAATCCCCTGGTGCATGGTTTGAGCAAGGATGAGATCGACAACCTGATTTACAGTATTCCCGTACCGAAAACACTGGTGCTCTTCGATACCTGCAGAAGCGGCAGAGTTGCAAGCACCCGAGGAACCGGCAGGGCAATGGAAGAGGTCATCGATGAGCTATCCAATTCCAGCGGAATCTTCATTCTCAGTGCTTCCAGCGGACGGGAGGCGGCATATGAAGATCCGGAGTGGGGCAACGGGGCTTTTACCAAGGCGGTTGATGAGGGTTTGATGATGGGAAAGGCCGATTTGAATGGAAATGGGTATATCGGCGTACTGGAACTTCAGATGTATGTAAGCGACCGGGTAAAGGATTTGACTGAGAGACGGCAAACTCCGTCTTTTAAATACGACCAGGAAGCACAGAACTTTGATTTTTTTGCCCGTTAAGCTTCGATAAAAGGGGACCATTGAACCTTGAAACGCTACATAATCGGCTTCCTGATAGCTACCATACTTATTAACTCTTTTGCCCTGACGGTGTTTTTCCTGATCCACACCCACATCAATTTTGTCCATCAACGGGATCTCGAGATTGCGGAGATCGAGAAGGAGATGCTCGGCAAATTGAACAATCTCACTATTCTCATCCGACCCCTGGAGCAGGAGGCCAGGGAATTCAACGAAGCGATTCTGATCGACGTCGCGGATACCATTTTCGCAGGGTCCAATCAAAACCCGGTGTCATTGAGCAACGAAAATATGCAGGAGTTGGTAACGCGTTATGAATTCATCGATGTCTATCTCATAGACAGGTCGGGGACCATCGTACGCAGCAGTTATTCGGATGATGTCGGACTCAATCTCCTGGCCCTCGAACCGAATTTCGCCGATTTCATCCGAAGTATCTACGGAGCGGGCAAGGTGATGACCCAGCGTCTCTCCCTTTCAAACATGAGCGGCAGCAAGATGATCTACTCCTACTACAGTCCCAGAGGGTCCAACTGGATTATAGAGACCTCGGTCAATTTCGAAGAGTTCGTGCGCAGCAGGCACTCCGATGAGCTGTACGATTTTCTCTTTCAAACCTATTTCACACAAGTCCCCGATTCACACAGTCAGCTGAAAGCTTTCGATATAATCTACCTTACGACGGCAAGCGCCCGCTCCTTCCTGACAGGACTTGAGGTTCACATCGAACCGCACATCCTGGATGCTCTCAACAGGGACGGGACATACTCCATACGGGCGGGCAGTCTGCAGACCATCTTAATGAAACGTAAAATGGAGAAGAAGGAGTTCGACTTCGTCCAGTATCCCATCCTCCGGATGGAGTACGATATGAGCGCCTACTACAGATTTCTGCTCATGTTCTATGTGATATCGGCCTTCGGCATCATACTTTTCATAGGACTGCTGTCTGGGGTCACCTTCCGGCTCGTGGAGAAGAAGCTGGTAGTCCGAATCGAGGAGCTTGCGGATGTCCTTCAGCGCTCGACGGAAGAGGATTATAGCCGCCGGGTTTCATATTCTTCCAGAATCCCCGAGATGATGAAGCTGGCCGATTCGACCAATCGTCTAATCGAAAGAGTAGCGGACAGCGAGCGGCGGCTGAAAATGGCGCTCAATGAACGGGAGACCCTCCTCGACGAAATAAACCACAGGGTGAAGAACAATCTGAATGTAGTGGTGAGTCTTCTGAATCTGCAGAGTGACCGGATCGGCTCGGTGGAGGAGGCCCAGGATGCCCTCCTCAAGACCAAGAACAGGATCTTCTCGATGGCGCTGACCCACGAGAAGCTGTACCAGAGTGAAGACTTCTCCGATGTGAAGATAAAGTCCTACATCGAGACCCTCGTTTCCAATATACGGTCCATATTCGGCGATCACCAGAAAGTCCTCATCGAGACGGATGTACAGGAGGTCTGCCTGCCTATCGGCTATGCGATACCCTGCGGAATCATTATTAACGAGCTCCTGATGAACGCCTTTTCCCATGCCTTTCCTCCGGCTGAAAAACAGGGCGATATGGAAGGCGAGAGCTCCCGTTCCGGAACTGAAGGGCGTATCATGATCCGGCTTGAAGGAGCGGGAGACTCCCGATATACCCTGACGGTTGAGGACAACGGTATAGGACTGCCGGAAGATTTTTCCATCCACACCCTCGATTCCCTCGGACTCATCCTGGTACAGACCCTCTCCGAACAGATAGACGGAAGTCTGAATATAAGTTCCAGGGGCGGGACACGGTTCGAAGTAAGTTTTTCAATCCGGGAAGACGAGGATTGCCGGTAAACTCCCGGAGACCGGATTACCGGGAAGGAATAAAGAATACGTAGTCCCGGAATTCGCTCTCAGGATTCCTGTCGCCGTACGGATGGGGTTCGTTGGCGTTGGAGTGGCATGTGAGGCAGAACTCGTTGGTGACGATGTGTTCCCCGGGTTCGCCTGGATTCTTGACGATCCACAGCCATCCCCCGAGAGCATCGGGATGGTCAGCCTTCTTCACCATTACGGTCAACTGCCTGGGTGTCTCCCCGGGGGCCGGATTGAAACCGTCGTAGACCTCCTTGATGATGACCGTACCTTCCGGAAAAAAATACTGCCGGCCGCCGTTGCTCATCTCGCTGCGGAATTCGAGTCCCTCCGGATTGATGTAGATGCGCCGGTAATTATCTTCGTGGCCGGGGATGGGGTACCGCAGTTCGATGTCGGTAGTCTGCTGCCAGCTGCTGTAGTCGTCGGGCACATACGCTGTCTCTTTTTTTCCTGAACAGGCGGAGAAAACGAGGGATATACCTATGGAAAGAACCGCGAAGACCGTGAAGAAGACCCTTAAAAGGGCTGGAACAGCCGGTTTATATTTTCCACGCTTCATTCTTCAGCTCCTTCCAGAACTGCTTTCAGCCGGTATACGCCCACATAGTTATGTTTGCCCTTCACCCGGAGTTTGAACGGTCCTTCGAGGGAAAAACTCTCCGCAACATGCTTCCGACTCTGCATTGAAATGAGCACTTCATCCGGGCCGGCTGAATTGCAGAGCCGGCTGGCAAGGT
>Ga0272441_10008187_pt1 | contig 16664 bp, 11 predicted proteins | sample SSMProp6N_FD_193582 | JGI IMG/M metagenome (GOLD analysis project Ga0272441, IMG submission 193582) | Marine sediment archaeal communities from Little Sippewissett salt marsh, Falmouth, MA, United States - SSM-Prop-6N | ecosystem: Environmental > Aquatic > Marine > Wetlands > Sediment ...
TCTGCAGTTAATTGAATTTTCTTAATGCCTGATGGTATTCTCTTTGAAAATAGTAAGCTTTCCCCATTAAAAGGAGCGCATCATCCACATAGTTACTTTCAGGATAAAGACGTAAAAGTTTGCTTGCTTTTTCTATGGCTTTTCCATAATTGGTTTTTTCTGATGAGGTAAGATTATTGGTTCTGTTTCTCAATGTCTCGTGATAGGCTTTTTTATAATATCTTTTGGCATTGTAAAAAGTATTGAAATAGGCGCAACCCGACAAAAGGAGAATAAGTATCATTAAAAATGGATAGAATCGTTTTATCATCCTGTTTATTCCTTTGCTAAATTTGTTCAAATTACGATGATATAAAGAGATTGTCAAGCGGAATTATGGTCATAATTTGAACGCATGTTCCCTTAAAACGTTCCTTTGCATTAAGATGAATCTTTGTAATCATTTATTCTACGATTTCACTTGACTATTTGTAAAACTTTTATTAAACTGATTTAACTTTTGGAGGTTGATAGTATAACCAAATTGGAGGTGTAACATGCGAAAAAGTCTGGCGGTATTATTGGTACTCGCACTGTCTGTAAGCTTTGCCTTTGCTCAGAATCGTACCGGTGACAAAGCTATTCTGTTTGAGTTTGACGGCCTTTCCTTCCTGAATGTTTATGAATACGCCGGCGGACTGGGATTCAAAACCAATCTTGGCGACCTTGCTCTGCGTACTTCTCTTTTGTTCGGCAATATCAGTTCCGAAGGGGCCCATCAGAGTCCCAATTTCGGCGACAAGCAATCCGAATTGGAACTGGGACTTAACTTGAGCCTTCTGTACTCTTTGGCTGATGAAACTGTCTCCCCCTATGTAGGTCTGGGTTTCGGTTTCGGATACAGCAAGTACAAAGAATCAGATGCGCATGCGTCCGATGCGACAATATTCTATGAATATGAAGAAAGCGGCTTTTCAATTGGCGTAGGGCTTCTGCTCGGTGTGGAAGTGTTTGTGGTTAAAAATCTGTCGATTTCAGGAGAATATCAGTTGGGTTTTGAATCATTCAGTGCAACTTCACCGTCTCCCATTGGTGAAGATATTAAGCTCAGCGCATCAAATATGGGCATTCGCACTGGAGGAATGTTGATTCTTTCCGCCTATTTCTAAAATGTGTTAATAATTTTAAAGCCGCTAATTCATAATGAATTAGCGGCTTTTTTATTGCATATTTTCCATTTTTATCATACTTTTTATTAATAATCATTAACTTGACAGAGTGCAATTTTGTCAATACTTCTTCTCACAGGTTATTGTATATTAATCATTATTTTCCTGGCTGCTTTAATTCTGCTGTTGCCGATCAATAAATGTGAACCACTCAATATTCCCGGTACAATAAATCGTATTGATGAAAGAGAAGCTATTTTTCACAGATTCTACAGGTTAATACCCGGTTCCTCCGAATTTAAAACATACTATCGTGCGCATCCCGAAAAACTGGAGCATGACCGGCGATTACGTGAAATGCCGGATCTTGCCGAGCCGGGCACCTCCTTTTTCAGTTCCCTGTCTTCACCCTATCCCCTGTCTGTTTTTGATTTAATTGAAAAAATCAATCAAAATCTTGACGCTCAGGAAAATGTAAAAACCGTAAAGCCCGTTCATGTCGAAGCGACCAATATGACGAATCGAATTAAAGGATTTGCCCGATATCTGGGCGCGGATTGTATCGGAATGACCCGTTTAAATCCGAAATTCATTTACAGCCATATCGGGCGCTCCCCCGGTCAATGGGGAGCACCTGTTGATCTGGATCATCCATATGCGGTGGTTCTTGCTGTAGAAATGAACCATCAAATGACAGGAACTGCACCGGAACTGCCTGCACTGACTGAAACAGCTGTCCGTTATTTGAATGTCACTGGCATTGCTGTTATTCTTTCCCGGTACATCCAGCGTCTCGGCTATAAAGCCCGTGCCCATGTGGATGGCAATTACCGTGTATTATGCGTACCTGTTGCCGTCGATGCAGGGATTGGTGAGCTGGGCAGGCATGGTCTTCTCATTACACCGCAGTTTGGATCCCGTGTTCGTCTGGCTGTCGTTACAACAGATATGCCGTTAATTCCGGATTCTCCTGTCTCCTTCGGTGTTCAGGACTTCTGCAGTATCTGCCGGAAATGTGCAGACTTTTGTCCCTCCAATGCAATCAACAGTCAAAAAAAACAGGTTGTCAATGGCGTTGAAAAATGGCAGACTGATCAGGAGGCCTGTTACAGCCAATGGCGACATTTCGGAACCGATTGCGGCATTTGTATCCGGGTTTGTCCGTATTCGCATCCGAATTCACCATTTCACAATACAATACGCCGGATCATCAGGCGCAATATGCTGGCCAGACGGCTGGCTTTCTACCTGGACTCATTTTTCTATTCTAGAAATTCTTCAAGCAGAATTGAAAGCTTTGGCTGGCACGGTAAAGATCAATAAGGAAATATTATGAAGCATTTTTTCAGATTCATTTTAATCGTTTTCTGCGCATGCCGAATCGCTCAGGCACAAACCCTGCATTACTGGGAAAATCCAAGAATTTTTGGTATCAATAAAGAGCCTTTACATACCCATTTTGTTCCCTATCAGAATACCCGCGTGGCTGAAACAGGAGAAGATTCGCAATCAGGATATTATCAATCTCTGAACGGCACATGGAAATTCCTGTTTTGCGAAAATCCGGATAAAGTTCCCGAAGGATTTTTTACTTCTATTTATCATGATAAAAACTGGGATACAATATCAGTGCCCTCATGCTGGCAAATGGAAGGTTATGGAAAGCCATTTTACTGCAATGTCCAACACCCCTTTCATCCTGATCCGCCTCATGTTCCCCACGACATTAATGAAACCGGATGTTATCGAAAAACATTTAAGGTTCCCGGTTCATGGAATGACAAACAGGTTATACTTCATTTTGGCGGTGTCCAATCCGCCTTTTACTGCTGGGTGAATGATGATTTCGTTGGATACAGTGAGGGCAGCATGACACCCGCAGAATTTAATATTACAAAATATCTGCATCCAGGGTCCAATATGCTTGCAGTGCAGGTCATCCGCTGGTCAGATGGAAGTTATCTTGAAGATCAGGATTTTTGGCGTCTCAGCGGAATTTATCGTGATGTATACGTCTATGCGCTGCCTGATTTCCATATCCGGGATTACCATATTATCACCGATCTTGACAAACAATATGAGAATGCTGTTTTCAAACTTTCCGTGTCCCTCAGAAATTTATCCAATTCATCCGTTAGGCATGCTTCTGTCTTTTTGCAGATAACAGATCCCGGCGGACAAATCATTTTTTCCGATAAAATCCTGAAAAATCTGACTTCTGATCCACAGGATAATTTGAAACTTAATTTTGAACATTCTGTTCAGAATCCACTGAAATGGAGCGCTGAAACACCGAATCTCTATAATCTGATTATTGAATTGTCAAATAATGACGGAATCATAACACAGGTTATACATGATCAAATTGGCTTCAGGGAAAGCGAAATAAAAAATGGTCAACTGCTTGTGAACGGCTGTCCCGTACTGCTTAAGGGTGTCAACCGGCATGAATCTCATCCCGACCATGGACGCGTTCTTGATATTTCAACCATGATTCAGGATATCAAACTGATGAAACAGAATAATATTAATGCGGTGCGGACATCCCATTATCCAAATGATCCCGAATGGTATCGATTATGTGATCGGTATGGGATTTATCTCATGGATGAAGCCAATATTGAAAGTCATTATCTCTGGGAAAAAGGCATACTTCTGGCAAACATGCAGGAATGGCGCGGGGCATTTGAGGACAGGGGATTGTCCATGGTTGAGCGGGATAAAAATCATCCTTCTGTCATTATCTGGTCACTGGGCAATGAAGCCGGAATGGGACCCAATTTTGTCAATATGGCCCGGCGAATGCGTCTGCTGGATCCAACACGCCCCATTCACTATGAAAGCCGCAATCCGGCTTATATTAATATTCTTCCCCATTTTGATATCATTTCCAACATGTATTCCAGTCTTAATGATATGAAAGTCATGACAGAAACAGATCCCCGTCGTCCGGTGATCCTGATTGAATATGCCCATGCAATGGGCAACAGTGTCGGAAACCTGGAGGAATACTGGGATATGATCCGAACATACCCCAGAATGCAGGGCGGGTTTATCTGGGACTGGGTTGACCAGGGTATTCGTAAACAGGCCATGGACGGCACATCTTATTTTGCATATGGCGGTGATTTTGGCGATATACCGAATGACGGACATTTTTGTATGAATGGTCTGGTTTCTCCGGACAGAACAATTCAGCCGGAGCTTAATGAAGTGAAAAAAATCTACCAGAATATTCACGTTTATGCTTCCGATTACGAAGATAATATTTTTGTAAAAAATGAAAATTTTTTCAAAAATCTGGATCACGTGGTTCTGATATGGAAAATACTGGCCGATGGTAATCCTATACAACATGGCTTTATTGATCAGCTTGATATTCAACCGGGTGAATCCGTTATTCTACACATTCCGTTCTCCAAACCGGACATCAGAGATGCCGGTGAATATATACTGGACATTGGTTTTTACCTTAAACAAAAAACCCTGTGGGCAGAAGATGGTTATGAGGTTGCATGGGAACAACTGATTCTGCCCTGGAAAAAACCGACACAGACGCCTGAAAATGCCGATTATTCAGCCCTGTCCATGACAAATTCTGATGTTATCCGGATTACGGGAGATCATTTTACAGCTGTATTCAACAAATCAAACCATGAGCTTGAATCATACTGTTTTGATGGTGTGGAACTGCTGGACAGAGGACCACAGCCCAATTTCTGGCGTGCCCCTGTGGATAATGATGAAGGCGGCGGTACACGCAGTTTTGCACATAGATGGAGAGAAGCCGGTCTTGATTCATTAACGATCATTCCGGTTCATCTTTCCGCTGAACATGTTTCCCTTGATACAGTTCGTATTGTATCCGATTTGAACCTCATAGGCCGTTCTTCTATTATTAAATACGGGACGGAATATCTCTTTTGCGCTGATGGATCCCTGATACTGGCGATGACGTTGTCTCCCGAAGGCGCATGGCCGCCTCTTCCCCGAATCGGTATCAAACAGATGCTGCCTCTCAATTTCAACCGGATCACGTGGTATGGAAGGGGGCCTCATGAATCTTATTGGGATCGAAAAACAGGGGCATGAATCGGTCTCTATAAAATCACCGGTCAGGAAACCTGTCCATACGCCTATCCTCAGGAATATGGCAACCATACTGATATTCGATGGATGCAGATAACAAACAGCAGCGGTCTGGGTTGGAAAATTTCATCTGACAAACTGTTCAACTTTAGTGTCCACCCCTTTTCTTTGGAAAATCTGACAAAAGCAAAGCATACACCTGATCTGGTTCCTGATTCCAGCTTACATCTTTATCTTGACCTTCAGCAAATGGGTGTTGGCGGTGATGACAGCTGGAGCCCGAGAACGCATGAGGCCTATCAGCTGCCACCTGAAATAACTCATTTTGAATTTACGTTCAGACCCGTAAAGAAGGAATAACAGAATAAAATACTTAAATCATTGATACGGAGAGTGATTATGCATTACCGGCGTCTTGGAAAAACGGAATTTATGGTATCGGAAATCTCCCTCGGCACCTGGCAGGTAGGCGGCCGCTGGGGTGATCCTTTTGATCCACAGAATGCGGAAAATATTCTTCATAAAGCAATTGATCTGGGGATTAATTTCATTGACACAGCGGATGTATACAGTGACGGATTAAGTGAATCCGCGGTTGCCAAAGCGGTCAAATCCCGATCCGAAGAGGTTTACATTGCCACAAAATGCGGCCGAAGGATTCAACCGCATGTCGCTTCTGAGTTTTCAGTAAAACGGCTGACCGGTTTTGTTGAAGACAGCCTTCGAAATATGAACATAGACTGTATTGACCTTATTCAGCTTCATTGCCCGCCGACAGAAATTTATTATCGTCCTGAAATTTTCGAAGCATTTGACCGCCTTAAAGATCAGGGAAAAATCCGGCATCTGGGTGTCAGTGTTGAAAAAGTGGAAGAAGCCATTAAAGCCATTGAATACCCCAATGTGACCGCCGTGCAGATCATTTTCAACATGTTCCGTCACAGGCCTGCGGATCTTTTTTTCAAGCTTGCATCCGAAAAGGATATCGGTATTATTGCAAGGGTGCCGCTGGCCAGTGGCTTGTTAACAGGGAAAATGACTGAAAAAACACAATTCAGCAAGGAGGATCACCGATTTTTTAACAGAAACGGAGATGCGTTTGATAAGGGCGAGACCTTTTCAGGGGTCAACTATCAGGATGGCCTTGAAGCAGTTGAACAGTTGCAGAAAGAACTCGGAAAGGATGCTCCCATGGCCCTTTATGCCATACGCTGGATACTGATGTTTCCCGAAATAAGCTGTGTTATTCCAGGCGCTTCCCGTATCAGTCAGCTTGTTGAAAACAGTTCTGCGGGCTATTTGCCCCCATTCAACCCGAAGCAAATGGAAGCGGTACAGGAAATCTATAATAAAACGATAAAATCTTTTGTTCATCATTTATGGTAATTTTGTCAAAAACCTTTTTATTCCAGATAAAAATATGGAGGAATCATGTTTTCCAGAAAAGAAACCGTTGACAGGCAATACCTGAAAATATCCAGGGAGCATCAAATTGTTAAAGATTATTTTTTAAAATTTCAGCAAATTCTTTTCGAGGAAAAATCAAATACAATGAAAATGCTCAGAAAATCGGTTAAGCATTTCGAAGAAGAACTGCTGTCACACTTTCGTCTTGAAGAAATCTTTATTTTTCCTACAGCACTGCTCTGTATTCCTGACATAACGACTGTTGATCTGGTTCTGAAACTGCAAAAAGAACATGGCCTGTTTGAAAGAGATATGAAAACACTCCTGACTATGATTGAAGATACGCCCGGTACGGTAAAGGAAATTCCTGATCCGATCAGGACTGCACTCAGCTCACTCACAACCGCCTTCATACATCATGCAGAGAATGAAATGAATGTTTTATTCCCTGAAATCGATAATGATGAAAGGGCCAATAAAATTATTGAAGGATTTGTAAAATAGCCGATTTTCATTATCCTGATTTCACATTTTTTAAGGCATTCAAATGAACACCGATAATAAGGACCTTTTCCTTCCGGGTTATGTTCAGATGCATCAGGATAATTTCCTGCTCCAACAGGGAGAACGGCTCCTTAAAAAAGGATGAATACAACCAGGTTATTGAATATGCAGTATCCCCGGGATTCAGCAATATTGATATCCAGAAATTTTAATGTATTGTCCATTTATGAACCTTGTAAAAATTTTATGATAGTATTTTTCATACTGATTTTTACATTTGTCTGTCATGAAATGACTTATGCCGAGTCGGAAACCGATATTCGACCGGTGCTTGTGGAGCAGGGTTCCATGTTTCCTGTTTTTCTGAATAAACCTGTTGAACGGATTCGTCTTTACAGCTTTCATCAGAAAACAATGCAATGGGAGGCTGTTCCGTTTCAAATTGATGAACTCGATTATGCCGCCTCTTATTTCGGTGCAAAAAACGGCATGCTGGATACGTACGATGAAATTGGTTTTTTTTATGAAGACGGAGGAGACAGTGTCTCCGCGGACAATTGGCTGGATTTTGAATCCACGGATACCATCCGGTATAAAATCCGGATTTTCAATCCGAATTCATTGGATGACGGGCAATATTTTTATCTCTATCTGTCCGACTCGGCGCCTTTTGCTGAACGTGTCTATATCGACAAAGGTCTTCACAGTCAGTTTGATTTTGTTCAGACACCGGCATACCGGATTTCGCATGGTGCGCACGGCTTACAGGACACATTGATAATCCGCCCTGAAATCGGTGGTGATGGTATCAATATTCTCGACAGGCAAAAACTGCGCGTCCGTCTCTCGCTGGCCTATTTCGGCAATGCCGATCTGAATTTATGGGAAGGCGCCAAACAGATCTTTGACCCCCTGCCCGGCCTGACCGCCCTGGTCCGTGTACGTAAAAAAGACCTCCAATACACCGATCAACCGGTGATACGCTGTCACCGCTCAATGCGCATGGAATTCAGAACCGATTTTACATATTCAGGCCTGGACTACACGCATATTGAAAACATCATGATCTATTCGACATTTAATCCCTATGATGCTTTATTTAGAATTGAGGCATTAAATGTTGAACCACAGCCCTATGCGCGTGTCAAACTGATTCGCTTTTCCGAAGATTTAAATCCAAATGCAATCGGTATGCGTCTTTTTAATGCCTACTATGAAACGGGCGTACGCATTGATGGCCGGCCGGATACCTTCTCCGGTAATCTGCTCTGGCCGGGAATATCCTGGTACGGTCTTACAGCGAATCCGAATGATTCCGGCTCCCTGCTTCTCAACACCGCCATAATAACTATAATCAACAATCAAACCGTTGCCATCGGTGAAGATCAGAATATTTATTATCAGGATACCGTACAGCCTGTCCCCTATGATACCGGTGATCATCAGTCTTTTGGTGATACCGGAATCCTGATTACCGGCTGCACCGTTGCGGGTTCTTTAATCTCGGAATGGCATCAGTATTATTTTCCGCGGGTTCTTGATGAACCGGCCGCGTATAAAATAGTATCGGCACATAAGCATCCACCCATAATCCGGTCCACCGCGGAATTCTATTCACCCCGTTCCTTCCCCTCTTTCCAGTTACCTGATACATCCTTCTGTGAGGATGATACCCTTCAAATTGATTTTGAACAATTCCATAATTGGCTGACTGACAACGATACCAGTCACTGCGAATTTTCATTCCGCATTAAAAACAGTGAATATATCAATGTATTGACTGATTCACTCAACAGGTTCTTCAATTTTTTCAGCAAAACACAACATTGGTTCGGCTCCGACTCCATACCGGTTACCGTTATGAGCGGGACCGATACACTGGCAAATATTTATTTATGCATTTTTATTTCTCCTGTTCCTGATCCGCCATATCCCTTTAATCTTATCACACCCCTGAATCAAGGCACTGTTGTGTCGGATACCATTGAATTTTGCTGGCAGGACGCCTTGGATCCCGATCCTTCCGATACGGTTCTGTATACCTTTGAACTTGATACATCCATACATTTTAACAGTCCGCTATTCAACCACAAAAAGAAACTAAATGCCGCCTCATTCAGATTAAAAAATCCCGATTTAACCGGTTTATGGTACTGGCATGTTATCGCATTCAGTCAGGATAGTCTGGTCACTGACTGTAATGACATATTCTGTTTTATTAATTCACCTTCCGCATCGATGAACAATATCATACAGAAGCCGGATGAACTTGTGCTTCTCCCGAATTATCCCAATCCATTTAACGCTTCAACGCGCATACAATTTGCCTTGCCGACTGTGTCATCGGTCAGACTTCAGATAATAAACACGCATGGACAAATCGTATGGACTCTCAGAAAAAAGCAACTTGATGCGGGATATTATACATTTAGCTGGAACGGCACTGATCATTCCGGTCAATCCGTATCCTCAGGAATCTATCTTGTTCATCTTCAGACAGATCAGGAATGCCTTATTCGTAAAATTTGCATGATAAGGTAAATCTCACTCTTCATGATTCACTAAACACCTCTGTTTATCTTTTTTGAAACCCTGCTGATTACACATTTGACTTTTGTATATCGGGAAAATATTTCCTCCTGCAAAAAACATTTGTCATCAATTTGTTACAAAAAACCGTACCGTCCGGCGCATCGGTTTACGAACCCGTGGACCTGATATTTCATGAAATTTGGATTTTTTTCAGGGGCAATTTTACAATATACTATTTATTTGTTTTATCTAGAATTAGAACAATACATACTATGCATATATATGAATATATTTAAAAAAATGGAACCCGTATTTCATTCATAAAGTATAAGCATGATTTGATGGAATACATGGAATGGTTATTGTATCATTACTTTACTTAAATAAGAGAAAAAAATATGTAAAAAATCTGACTGTCGTTATCATTTATTTTGAGAAATCTTTTATTCTATCATATATCAGGAGGATATAATGAAAAGAAACGTATATCTTTTTTTACCCCTGTTGTTCATGTCGGCAATAGGGTTTCTGCAGGCTGCAGAAAATACTGTGATTGAGAGTGAAGGGAATCAAGTTCAAGCCGCGTATGTTGATCCTGTGGTTTTAACGCTTCAGACAAATAATCCGGGTATGGGAACAACCAATCCTGTTCCGGGTCAATATACCTACGAACGGGGCGATACTGTGGATATTCAGGCTCTCCCGGTATCCGGCTACCGTTTTGTACAGTGGGCCTGTGTGGTCGGGAATCATTATTCACCGGATACGTACGTGGTCATGAAAGACAATGAAACCGTGACCGCCATTTTCGAGCTTATTGACACCGATGACATTGACCTTGAAATGACAGTCGAGCCTTACGCATCGGGAATGACCACACCATCTGTCGGACATCACACCTATCCGTATGGAACGGTAGTCAATGTCCAGGCTGTTGCAGATGAAGGTTACGTGTTCAAGTGCTGGGATGGAGATGTGGCGGATCAGGGAAATCCCAATACCACTGTTACGCTTACAACGCATAAAAAGGTAAGTGCATGGTTCGAAAAAATTGTCGTCCGGACTGCCCGCCTGAAAATGCAGGTTCAGCCGGATGAAGGCGGCACCACCATACCGGAGCCGGGCAACCATGATTTTCCCACGGGAGACACCATTTCAATCAGCGCAATACCCAATGACGGATTTGTCTTTTCTCACTGGATCGGTGCTGTTGAGGAACCGGATTCCTCTAAAACTGATATTATTCTCATTGAGAACAAAACCGTGAAAGCTTTTTTTGTTCCAAAGCATGTTACGCTGACTGTGCATATTCAGCCTGCCTCAGCCGGTTCAACCATTCCGGAAGCAGGAGACCATACATACCTTCCGGGAGACACAGTGGATTTATCTGCAATACCCAGGAATGGCTATCGGTTTACGGGCTGGACAGGCGATGTTTTTGAACCGGACAGTCAAAATACACAAATTTTAATGGAAGAAAACAAAACGATTTACGCACATTTTGAGTGGAACCGTGTCACACTCTCAATGTTTGCGGAACCCGCCAATGCGGGTACGGTTACACCTGCCAAGGGCACACATGAGTACACAAAAGGGGATACGGTTCCCATTCAGGCTGAATCAAAGAGCGACAATTATCAGTTTACCGGATGGCTTGGCGATGTGCTTTATCCTGACAGCGCTTCCACCCGTGTCGTCATGGACAGCAGCAAATCAGTAACAGCCCAATTTGCATATCTGGACAATGGTACACCCTATTTGTACGGCTGCTATCCGCCGCCCCGGTCCCAGGGGATACCTGTTAACACAGATATTAAATTCAAAGTCAAGGATATTGAGACCGGTATTGATTTAGCATCACTGAATGTCTGGGTGGAATCCGTTCAAATTGTACAAAACGGCCTTGATCTGACAGGCGGACTGGTCCGGCTTCTTATCCAGGGAAACGGCTATAAAGTTGAATATGACCCTGCTGATGATTTTGAAGATGGCGCTGATGTTGCGATAACCGTCAAGGCTTCGGACCTCAATGTACCCGCCAATAATCTGGACAGCACCTATACATTTACAGTGGGCACTGCGAAAATCAACAAATCAGCGCAGGCACAGGTTGATTCGACCGGCGGATCGGTTTCGGATGGCGAATCCGGCATTACCATTCATGTTCCGGCCAATGCGGTTGATGATTCAGTTGAAATCACCATATCCCGGGCTGATGATCTGCCTTCACTTCCGGATGAAGTGGACGGTTATGCTGTCCCCTATCATTTTGGTCCGGATGGTTTGGAATTCTCAACACCGGTTGTGGTGGAAATTCCATACACACCTGAAATCCTGGCTGAAGGCGGTGTGACTGGTCCGACTGAACTCAGAATATTCTACTTCCATACAAGTACCGGGACATGGACAGAACTGTCCATAGACAGTGTGGATACTGAAAACAAGATCCTCTTTGTAACAGTGGATCAGTTCTGCTATTTCACATTTGCCAATAACACGGAAACCGACAATAACACATCAGTGGGACCGGAAAATCTCCTTCCGGCAACATTCAGGCTTTCTCAAAACTACCCCAATCCGTTTAATCCCGAAACCAGGGTCAGTTATGAAATCGCCGAGCCTTCTCATCTTTCGCTGAAAATCTACAGCAGTACCGGAACCCTTATTCGAACCCTCGCAGACGAAATGAAACAGACCGGTGTTTATGAAATTATCTGGGATGGAAGAAATGACAGAGGCAATCAGGTATCCTCAGGCATTTATATCCTGAAGATGCATGCCGGAGATCATCTCTTTGTCCGGAAAATGTCATTTCTCAAATAATGCAAATCTGTATAACCTGATTATACCCTAAAAAGCCTCTCTCGGAACGGAGAGGCTTTTTTATATGCATTGAAGATATACCTACACTTTTTACTTGAGATTTTACAGTCAATTGATTAATATGGAGAAGAGACATTCTCATTCATTTCAAATGTAAAATTCCTAATTATGGAATTATTCCTGTACATTGTTGGAATTAACGGAAAATGCCAAATCAAAATCTTATATTCAGCAGGTGTATTCTCCACCAAATATACTCACGTTTTATTTATTAAGTAATTTTCGTTGATACATAAAATATCATACATAAATCAAAACGGCGATTACATAGAATGGATGTGCACATGCTAACAACAGAAAAGATTAAACAGGCTGTATCGATTTTAAAGGAATACAACGTAGATTTGTGGATTACATTCGCCAGGGAATCAGCGGTAAATCCTGATCCCATGCTGGATCTGATTCTCAATACCTCATGCACATGGCCCTCGGCCTTTATCATTTCAGCAGTAGGAGATTCAATTGCCATCGTGGGAAGCCTGGATGAACAGAATATCAGGGATCATGCACCCTATAAAATTATCCCCTATGTGGATTCTATGCGGGGCCCGCTTCTTGATACACTGCAGCGTATAAATCCAAAAACCATAGCCATTAATTATTCACAAAGCGACGTTATGTCAGACGGTCTGACACACGGGCTTTTTCTGATGCTGTCGGACTATTTAAAGGACTCACCCTACTTAACGCGCCTCATATCAAGCGAAGACATCGTAGCTGCTTTACGGGGAAGAAAATCTTCTGAAGAAGTACGGAAAATACAGGATGCCATTTGTGAAACTCTTTTGATATTCGACGTATTAACGAAAGTTATTCGTACAGGCATGTCTGAAAAACAGGTTGCGGATATTATCAAAAACGAAATGATGTCACGCAATCTGCTTCCTGCCTGGGATCCTGTGCATTGTCCGGGCGTTTTTACGGGGCCTGAAAGTGCCGGGGCTCATGCCGGTCCGACAGACAGAACGATAATTCCGGGACATATTTTAAATATCGATTTCGGCGTACGCAAGGCTGATTATGTATCAGACCTGCAGCGAACTTGGTATTTCTGCAGAAAGTCCGAGAAAACGGCTCCAGAGGCTGTTTTTCGGGGTTTCAGAACCATAGTCGAAGCCATTCAACTTGCTTCTCAAAGTCTAAAGCCAGGCAAAAAGGGATGGGAAATCGATCATATTGCCCGTACATATATCAAAGACAGGGGATATGAAGAATATCCGCATGCACTGGGTCATCAGGTTGGACGGCAGGCGCATGACGGATCCGCTTTGTTGTGTCCGAAATGGGACCGTTATAAACAGGCACCTTATTCAAAAATTGAATCCGGACAGGTTTTTACCCTTGAGCCCAGACTTACTGTTGAAGGACATGGAATAGCTACAGTAGAAGAAATTGTGCTCGTTGAGGAAAGCGGCGTCCGCTTTCTCTCTGATCCGCAGACTGAATTGATCATCGTACCTTATCGTGAATAATATAGTACATATGGATGAATTACAGGATATTTAATATATGAACATGAAATTGATACAGCTTTTTCCGGTTTATCGGCAGCTGCCCTGATGTATGTAAATTCTCAGAGAGAGTGACTTTTATAGATTTAAAATTACCAAATAAACTAATTCTTTTTACTTTCTCCTTATAGCAAAACCAATCCTTTAAAGAGGGTAAAATGGTGGAAAATTCAATCACAGCGGCCCTTTATTTGCTGGCAATGATCAATCCAATCAGCAAAATATGTATCCTTTCTGTATTTACACAGGAAGAAAAGCAGTACCATATGTCCAGGGTGCTGATCCGTTCCTCAGCAATCGCCCTGTTTATTCTTTTAATCAGTATGGCAGCAGGTGAAATCATATTGCAGAAAATCTTCTATGTTGAATTATATTCGCTAAAATTATCTGGAGGAATTATATTATTCCTGGTGGGATTCAAGGCATTAACAAAGGGTGTTTTTTTTGATGTGGACACAAAAAACCGTTTTGAAGATCTCTCAATAGTTCCCCTTGCTTCTCCCATGATTGCAGGGCCTGCCACAATTGCAGCTTCTCTGTCACTTTCATCACAGTACGGATTTCTTTCTACAGCAGGCGCTATATTCATGGCATCCGGTTTGAACCTTATTTTTATGCTGCTTGCAAAACCGATTGGCCATATATTGATGAAATACAATTTTATGGGCGCATTGATACGGCTTACCGGATTGATTGTATCAACAATAGGCGCTCAAATGATGCTCTCCGGACTCATGGAATGGATCAAACCATTGATATCATAAACAGATTTTTTATCAGACTTTAAACAGTATTGGCGGGTCTGATCAGGCGATTTAAACAATCCAGGCTCTGCTTTACCACCTGATCGGCTTTTATTTGATCTACCCTTTTTGACTGGTCCCTGATGGCTATCACATAATCTCCAGGCGGTTTCCATAAATCAGGATTTGTGGGACCGAATAAGGCAATAGTTGGTGCCCCCACTGAAGCAGCAACATGCAGAACACCCGTATCATTGCATATAAATAGATCCAAACAAGAAAAACTGGCGGCCAGATCCCGCAATGACATTTTCGGCATTAAATAACAGGATTCTTTCATTTCTTTCTGCACTGCTTCAATCAGATCTTCCTCGCCGGGACCCTGAAAGAGAACAACAGCAGCTCCCGTTTTTCGGATTAATCGGTCCGCAGTTTCAGCAAATCGATACGTCGGCCATCTGTTTGGAATTTTTCCTGCTCCCGGGTGTATCCCGACAATGGCTCTTCGCCCCTTGATATTGGTTTTAAAATATTGTTCTGCCCTGATCTTTTCCTTCTCTGTGAGTCCGATTTCTTCATATTTTTCTTTGGTGTCGGCATTGATATATCGGATAATATCAAGGTTCCGTTCGCTCTGGTGTTTTTCCCGGGAAGCATAAGGCGCGATAAGATTGTAGTAGAAATTTCGTTTACAACCGCTGAACGGTAAATGGGATGAACCGAGTATAAACGGTGCTTTGCTCAGACCGGCTATGGTGTCACTTGACATGGAATGCGATACGGTATTGAGTACAATGGCTAAATCAAATCCGGATCGCAGTTTGCGGATGAAACGAAGCATCCTGACAGGTGACCATTGCAGAAGATTTTCATAAAATACAAGGACATGATCAATAAAGGGATGATTCTGTAGAATGGATCCGGTATATGACCTGACAATGACGGTAGTGGCCGCATCTGGAAACCTGTTTTTCAATGCCCTGAAAACAGGGGTAGAAAGAAGCAGATCTCCCAGCTGATCATGCTGGCGTATCACCAGGATTTTCCGGATCGGTCTATTTTCGAGCTGTTCAGGTGACAGCGGTTTTCTTCCAACATGATCCTCCAGAAGCCTGAAAAGCCTGTGTTTGAACCATTGTTCAATCCGGGTCCAAAAAGTCATTTTCTTGCCGTCTGACAATTGATTTTACTCCGTTCCGGATAGAAATTTCATAAAATACGCTTCTGTTTCATCAGCCATACGTTTTAATGTAAATTGGCGCATTACTTTTTGTCTCCCCCGGATTCCCATTTTTTTTCTCATTGCCTGATTTTTTATCAACAGCATCATTGCATCTGCCAGGGCAGAATCATCTGAAGGGGGCACAAGCAGTCCATCCTTTAAATGAGACACGATTTCAGGCATGTTGCTTATTTTTGTCGTAATAACCGGTTTACCGGCAGCCATAGCTTCAATCAGTACAATACCGAATCCTTCCCACAGGGAAGGCAGAACCAGGACATCTATGGTTTTCATGAAATTTTCAATATCATTGCGAAAGCCTGTAAAATGTACACGGTTTCTAAATTTACCTGAGATTTTTTCCAGGCGGGTTTTTAACGGTCCTTCTCCGACAAGCATGAGATGAACAGAGTTATTTTTTAATGCGACTCTGCAAAATGCGCGTATCAGGGATTCCACGCCTTTTCTCTCATCAAGCTGACCGACAAATCCCAGGATGACTGCATTCTCATGAATTGACAGGGTTTTACGTAAAAAGCCATCGGATTGACCTGAGAATCGGGAAGGATCCACGCCATTATAGATAACCTGTATATGATCCGGATTGAGCCACGGACTGTTCCTG
>Ga0272441_10008188_pt1 | contig 16662 bp, 6 predicted proteins | sample SSMProp6N_FD_193582 | JGI IMG/M metagenome (GOLD analysis project Ga0272441, IMG submission 193582) | Marine sediment archaeal communities from Little Sippewissett salt marsh, Falmouth, MA, United States - SSM-Prop-6N | ecosystem: Environmental > Aquatic > Marine > Wetlands > Sediment ...
ACATTTCACCAGCCAAAAACGCAAAATCCTCATTCCTGACTCAAGAACAAAGATTTTGGCGGTGGATAACTGCCCTTACTGTAGAAGATGGGCTTGACGCTGCCACCCCAGGGGCCAACTAAGGACAGAATCCAGGTTCCGCGAAACTCTCACACACCCGCGACGACAACGTCCGAAAATCACATTGCAGAGGCCCGTGCAATCTGGTATAAATGACTTAATACGTCGGCAGGGTTTGTCGATACAAAAAGGCTGAGCTACCCACTGGTTGGTACGCTGATTCGAAACCGCGTTACAGGTCAGAATCGGAGGTGCTGGCGTAATGCCTGGTTGCGAACACGGGGCAAACGGGGGACTTGGGTGCATGTCTTTGCTGCATTCCGGAATCGTTCTTTCTACTTCAAGCGACGTGGGCTGGTTTTCTGCGGAAAGGAGGTCATAGCACACCGCCGCGAACGAATCCGGGCAGATACGAATCGCGTGAATCGAAAACAAAGCGAAGAATCCACTATGGGCAACTCCGGCGCGTGGCCGAAGTAGAATTTCCTATCGGTTCTCAATCAGAATCAGGAGGAATGAAGATGAAGAAGATAGCGCTGATATTGATCGTTGCACTGGCAACGAGTACGACGGCTATGGCTTCTGACATAGCGATTTCAACACAGGCAGGCTGGTGGTCGCAAGGTGCGGCTGACCGCGAAATGCAAGTAATTGCGGACAACGTAACGGCTATACCGGTTGAATTGTTCGCGTCCACGGACCAGGATGCTCTGGCCGATTGGGTAGCGGCCCACACCGGGAACGGGACCTCGGACCTTCTCATCATCTGCGGACAGTTCCCGGACACGATCTATGCACCGGGCAATACGCAGGCGGATGACTCATTGGCCGAATTGTTCTTAGATGACGGCAATACTATTGTTAACACCGGCGACTGGATTTTTTACGTCGTCAATGGCGCCGGCACAAACGGTCCGGGTGGATTACAGACTATGATGGACATTCCCGGCGTTACGGTCGCGGGTGAGGACGATACAGCTGTTACTGTCACTGCCGACGGCCAGGAGTACACTCCATCGTTACAAAATCTCGCAACGGACCGCCCCTTCCATCTTGATACCCTTGCAGGCGATTGGGAGCCCGAACTGATTCTGGCTCAAAACGCTGCGGGAACCAGGGCCGACCCCGTTATCGTCAAGAATTCAGCCACCGGCGGCCGCATAGGCATCTTCTACCAGACAGCCGGTCAAGACAACGACCCGCGCGGCGACGTGATCAGTGAGTGGATCAACAACTGGTACATTCCCAACGTGGCCGCTTCCAACCCGCTGGCCCAGGGACCTGCCCCGAAGGACGGGGCCATGATCACGCAGACCGCGGCCACGCTCCAGTGGAAACCGGGTGATTTTGCCGTGGTCCACGACGTGTATTTCGGCGACAATCTCGAGGCCGTCGAGACGGCCACGCCAGACGATCCGAACGTATTTCTCGGCACGCTCTCGACCGAAATGGTGCGGGTGGGCATCGCCGGCGATCCCTACGGCGAGCCTCTCGTTCCCGGCCAAACCTACTACTGGCGCGTGGATGAGGTCAACGACGCCAATGCAGCCAGCCCGTGGAAAGGCGACGTCTGGAACTTCTGGGTCCAGCCGCTGGAGGCCTATAACCCCTCGCCTACAGACGGTATCCCGTATGTCCTGCTCGAACCGGATCTGAGCTGGGAACCCGGAATGAACGTCCTGTTCCACACCATCTTCTTCGGCGAAAGCTACGAGGAAGTCGACAACATGATGGTCGGCTGGATGAGGGCCGAGACAACGGTTGCTCCGGCCAACCCGCAGTTGTTTGGGCCGTTGCAGGCCGAGACCACCTATTACTGGCGCGTCGATGAGTTCGCCGTGACCGGGGTCACAACCAAGGGCGATATCTGGAGCTTCACGACGGTGCCTGAGGTGGCGGTCACCGATCCCGACCTCATGGGCTGGTGGACGCTCGATGAAGGTGTGGGCAACACCGCCGTGGACTGGTCGGGCCACGACAATCATGGCGCCCTGTTCGGAGGCGCAGAGTGGACTGACGGCTATTACGGTGGCGCTCTGCTGCTTGACGGCAACGACGACTACGTGGATTGCGGCGCCGATCCGAGTCTGAATCTTACGAGTTCGTTGACCGTCGCCGCATGGGTCAAATTGGATGGGTCCGTCAGTGACTCCAAAATCGGAAGCAACCAGGACGGCAGTACGGGTGGATACAAGCTGGGCGTGTATGGCAACCTCGCGGAGTTCGAGATTCGCACAGCCGGGAATCAAGCCTTCTTGAACCGTGATGTGGCGGGCGGAACGACTCTGCAACCGGATGTGTGGTATCACATTACGGGCGTCTACTCTCCGGGCGAGCACATCCGGACCTACATTAACGGCGAGTTGGACCGAGAGTTGGTTACTGCGGAAATCCTCGGCTCTTCAAGGGGAACGTTCAAGATCGGACGTGAGTCGTTTACCAGTTCATACTTCTGGCCCGGAACGATTGACGATCTCCGAGTATACGCCGTAGCCCTGACGGAAGCCGAGATTGCCGAGGTGATGCGAGGCAATCCGCTGCTGGCCGGCAACGCCAATCCCAGTCCCGGCGCGCTCGTGGACATCCGCGACGCGGCCATGCTGAACTGGGCGGCCGGCGATACGGCGGTCTCGCACGACGTGTACTTCGGCACGGACCGGGCGGCTGTCGTCGCAGCCGACAACAGCGCCGCCGAGTTCCAGGGCAACCAGCCCGGAACCAGCTTTTCGGTGGCCGGATTGGTTGAACTGGGTGGCGAGTACTTCTGGCGCATCGACGAGGTCGAGGCCGCCGGCACGGTGCAGACCGGCTACATCTGGCGGTTCACAATTCCGGATTACCTGGTCGTGGAAGACTTCGAGAGCTACACCAACGAGGTCGGCAATCGCGTCTTCCAAACCTGGATTGATGGCATCGGTTTCAGCGAGCCGGTCAACACTCCCGGCAACGGCACGGGCGCCCTGGTCGGGCACGACATCTGGACCCCCGGCACCACGTATACGCAGATCGTGGAAACCGCCAACGTCCACGGCGGCGGCCAGGCCATGCCGATCTACTATGACAACACGGCTTCTCCCTTCCGTTCCGAGACCGATCGCACGTTTGCGCCGGCCCAGAACTGGACCGTCGAAGGCGTCACGACGCTGGTGGTGCACTTCCGCGGCCAGGCCGACAACACGGGCGATTTGTACGTCAAGATCAACGGCGCCCGCGTCCCCTACGACGGCGACCCGGCCGATATCGCCGGCAGCAAGTGGATCACCTGGGAGATCAACCTTGCCGCGGCCGGTGTGCCCGCCACGAACGTCTCGATGATGACCATCGGCATCGAAGCAGGCCAGTCGGGTGTCCTGTATATCGATGACATCCTCCTGACCAAGCCGTAACAGTAGTACAGTTGCGTACATAGGCATCTCGGGGCTGCGGCCGGTGCGTCGCAGCCCCTTTTCCGCTCTTTCTGATTTCGTGTGTTTGTGCCGCACCAAGATTGAAAAATCTGGAGCGCGGCGATCTTTTTATACCGTTCGCCCTCGCACAGGGTCGTCTGTCCGCTTGACTGCTACTGCACCTTTCCGAACGGAACCCTGTGCGGCGGGTGGTGGAACATCTGTGTAAAGCGTCAATGAAGATATTGACCGGAGGGCAGATCATGTTCAGAAACCTCATGTATGTTGTGCTCGCTCTTGTGTGGGCGTTGGTCCCCACGGTGTCCGCTGACGACCTGGTCGGCTGGTGGAAACTGGACGAAGGCTCAGGCTCGATCATCTCCGATTCCAGTGGCGCCGGACTCGACGGTTCCTTCACCGGGGGCACGCCGGAATGGATAACAGGCCAATACGGCAACGCCATCCTCTTCAACGGCAGTACAGGCTATATCGATCTTGGATCCGATCCGACGATGGACGTCACAGGCGAGATCACCGTGGCCTGCTGGCTACGGGATGACGGTTTCACCACGGGCTGGCAAGCCATTTTCACGAAGGGGTTGGGCTGGCGTCTACAGAGAAACAACCAGGAACGCACGCTGGAGTGGACCTGCCCCGGCCTGACGCTGCCGACGCCCTATCTCTTCAGCAACGGCACCATAGACGACGGGGAATGGCATCACGTGGCCGGGATTTACGACGGGCTGCGCCAGGCTCTGTTCATCGACGGGGAGCTCGACGGCGAGATGGAGGCCTCCGGTCAAATGGACTCCACCTCTTACCGCGTCATGATCGGCTCGATCGACACGTTGACCGACCGCGTCTGGCACGGCCCAATCGACGACGTGCGCCTTTACCGCTACGGCATGACGCGCGACGAGATCCAGGCGGTCATGCGGAACGAACCATATCCTTTCGCCGGGCATCCCCAGCCTGCGGACGGTTCGATGATCACAGCGATTTCGACCACGCTGACGTGGCGACCGGGAGAGACCGCCGCCTCGCACAGGGTCTATTTCGGCGAAAGTTTCGACGACGTCAACGACGGCCTTGTGGAACCCATCGCGACGACAGCCGCCTCGCTGGACATCGGGGCCGCGCCGCCCTATGCAGCGGGCCTGACGCCCGGCCGGACCTACTACTGGCGCGTCGATGAGATCGACGACGCCCACCCCGACAGCCCCTGGAAAGGCAAAATCTGGAGCTTCCAGGTCCAACCCGCCGTGGCCTGGGATCCATCGCCCGCCGATGGGGACGAGTATGTCCTCACCGATCAGTCTCTCACCTGGGAGGACGGGATGGAAGCCCTGTTCCACACCCTGTACTTCGGCGAGAGCTTTGACGAGGTCAACGACCCGGTGACAGACGGCTGGATGATCGCCGATGCAGTCCATGATCCGGGAGTGCTTCAGACCGACAAGACCTATTACTGGCGCGTCGACGAGTTCAGCCCCACCGGCACGGTAAAGGGAAACGTCTGGAGTTTCACGACGCTGCCCGAGATAGCCGTGGCGGACGATCCGAACCTGATGCTCTGGTGGACGCTCGGTGAAGGCGTGGGAGCCACAGCCGTGGATTGGTCCGGGCACGGTCATCACGGCGCCCTGCACGGTAATGCGCAGTGGATCGACGGGGCTTTGACATTCGACGGCCGCGACGACTACGTGAGCGCCTTGCTGGATGTGCCCGAAACCGAGTACACCGTCGCGTTCTGGTTCAAAACGACTGATCCCGAGTGCGGGCTGTTTGCCGTGGTAGACGACGATTTGGGCGTTGGTGGCTATGACCGCATGCTCTACCTGACCGGCGGCGACCTCGGAGCCCGAATCTACACCAGCGAGATCATCACGACAGCGGGATTGAACCTGGCCGATGGCTGTTGGCATCACCTCCTGCACACGAACGGTGCGAGTGTCGGCGGGCAGAAACTGTACGTAGACGGCGTGCTGGAAGCCAGCGGCGTCAAGGACACCTCTGATTTCGACTGGCAGAAGCGTATCAATATCGGCTTCTCCAATGATGCGGCCCGGAACTACTTCGGGGGCGTTCTCGAAGAGGTGCGCATCTTCAACAAGACCTTGAGCGAGGAAGAGATTCAGCAGGTGATGCGGGGCGACCCCCTGCCGGCCTGGAATCCGCAGCCGTCGCGCGGGGCGACGGTGGATATTCGCGACGCGACAGCTCTTCGCTGGAGCGCCGGCGATACGGCGGTCTCGCATGACGTCTATTTCGGCACGGACCGCGCTGCCGTGGCGGCCGCAGACAGCGACGCCCCCGAGTTCCGGGGCAACCAGCCAAGCACCAGCGCCTCTCTGGCCGGACTGGTCGAGTTCGGCGGCGGCGACTACTTCTGGCGCATCGACGAGGTCGAAGCGGGCGGCACGGTGCAGACCGGCTGCGTCTGGCGGTTCATGATTCCGGATTACCTGATCGTGGACGATTTCGAGAGCTACAACAACGAGGTTGGCTCGCGCGCCTTCGAGAAGTGGATCGACGGTGTCGGCTTCACGCAGCCGGTGGACACTCCGGGCAACGCCACGGGCGCCCTGGTCGGGCACGACATCTGGACCCCCGGCACTCTGTATACAACGATCGTCGAGACCGCCGACGTCTATGGCGGCGGGCAGGCCATGCCGATCTATTACGACAACACGTTCACCCCCTTCCGCTCCGAGGTCGATCACACTTTTACGCCGGGCCAGAACTGGACCATCGAAGGTGTGACGACACTCGTCGTGCACTTCCGCGGCCAGGCCGACAACACGGGCGATCTGTACGTCAAGATCAACGGCGTCAAGGTCCCCTACGACGGCGACCCGGCCGACATCGCCAGTCGCACGTGGCTGGCATGGGAAATCGACCTTGCCTCGATCGGCGTGCCCGTGACGAACGTCTCGACAATGACCATCGGCATCGAAGGTGGTCAATCGGGCGTCCTGTTCGTCGACGACATCATCTTGACCCGACCCTAAACCGGGGCGATAGCATCGGCCCCCTTTGAGAGCCACAAGACAGTAACGCGAAAAAAGGGCTGTAGGCATCGCTTGCAGCCCTTTTTCGCATCCGGCCCGCTCGCAAAAACAGACAAAACGAGAACGAAAACCGCGACCGTAACGTCCGAAAATCCGATTGCATACGCCCACACAATCTGGTATAAATGAGTTAATGCGTAGGCCAAGCTTGTCGATACAACAAGACTGAGCTACCCGCTGGTTGGTACGCTGATTTAAGCCGCGTAGCAGGTCAGAGTCGGAGGCCCTGACGTGGGGTCATGCCTCGGACACAGGGTGAACGGGGGACTTGGGTGCATGTCTTCGCTGCATTCCGGAATTTGTCTATTCATTTCTAAACGACGAGGGGCTGGTTTTCTGCGGAAAGGAGGTCATAGCATGCCGTAGCAAAGGGTCCGCGCGGACGCGGATCCGGTGAATCGAAAACAGAGGGGAGGAATCACAATCGGCGGCTCCGGTGTGTGGCCGGAGCACAATTTCCGGTCGGTTTTCAGATACAATCAGGAGGACAAGACAATGAAGAAGGCAACGTTGGTATTCATCGTCGCACTGGCCTTGAGCGTACCGGCCATGGCGGCTGACATCGCGTTCTACGTTGGGCAGTGGAACGTCGACGGCTGGTATGATGCGACCCAGTTCGACGATGTCGAGACGATCATTTCCGAAACGGGACATCTGTTCCAGGACATCCAGCAGTTCGATGACACCCAGTTCGACGATTTCGGCGCCTGGGTGGATGATAATACGGACGACGGTGAACTCGATATCATATGGCTCAACGGCTGCACGCCGAGTGTCCTCTACCCCAATCCGAACGTAGAACCGGACGGTTCTCGCGCCGAAGAGTGGCTCGACAACGGCAACATGATTATCAATGTCGGCGACTGGTTTGCCTATTGCACGTATGAAGGCGGCTCACGGGGCGCTGACAACGCAGGAACTGGTGCGCAGAATATCCTTGACCTCTCCGCCCCGATCGCAGGCGCCGGGCAAGGACAGATGGAGGTGACACCGGAAGGCCAGGAGTATTTGCCGAGCCTCAACGCGGTCACGTCGGATCGACCCGTAGTCCTCAGTGCCGTTCAAGCCCCCTGGGAAGTGGCGGTGTCTTTCGCACAAAATGCGGCCGGCACACATGCCGATCCCGTTGTTCTCCACAACACCGAGACGGACGGTTACTTCGTGGCTGTAAACCAAGGTGGCAGCGGCAACTGGATCGACGACCGAGGTTTGACCTGTGCCGAGTTTATCGGCAACTGGGTGAACGAAATAATCGGGTTGGGCGTCCAACCGCGCGCCGCAAGCCCCAAACCGAAAAACGGGTCCATGATTTCGCAGACGACCGCCATGCTCGAGTGGCGCGCGGGAGCGTTTGCTTCCGTTCACGACGTCTATTTCGGGGATAGCTTCGAGGCCGTCGAGGCGGCCACACCGGACGATCCGAATGTATTCCTCGGCACCCTGTCGACCGAGAAGGTGCGGGTCGGCGTAGCCGGCGACGCGTACCCCGAACCTCTCGTTCCCGGAAACACCTACTACTGGCGCGTGGACGAGGTCAACGACACCGAGCCCAACAGTCCCTGGAAAGGCAATGTCTGGAGCTTCTCGATCCAGCCGGTGATCGCGTACAATCCCTCGCCCGCAGACGGCGTTCCCTATGTCCTGCTCGATCCGGATCTGACCTGGGAGCCCGGTATGGGCACCCTGTTTCACACGGTCTTCTTCGGCGAGAGCTACGAGCAAGTCGATACCATGGTGGTCGGCTGGATGGTCGCCGATGCGACCGTGGCCCCGGCCGGGCCGCAGTTATACGGGCCGTTGCAGCCCGAGACCACCTATTACTGGCGCGTCGATGAGTTCGCCATGACCGGGGTCACGAGCAAGGGTGATGTCTGGAGCTTCACCACCGTGCCCGAGATCGCCGTTAGCGACCCCGACCTTACCGGTTGGTGGACGCTCGACGAGGGCGTGGGCGCAACCGCACTGGACTGGTCTGGAAACGGCAATCACGGCACCTTCGTGGGAGAGCCCGTGTGGGTGGACGGCTATCATGGTGGCGCCCTGGAGTTCGGCGGCGGTGACTACGTCGACACGGGCAAAGGCGCTGCCGATCTCGAGATCGACGGCGGCAAGCCCAAGACCACCATGGCCTGGGCCCTAACCCACAGCTTCAACGATGGCGGTCTCTGGGATGTGGGCTCCAACAACGACGGACGCAACTGGTCCGTGAGGACCATGCCCACGACAGACACGTGGCGCGTCCAGCGCTACGGCTACCCGACGTACGATTTCGATGTCACGGTACCGTCCATTGGTGAGTGGACCCACTTTGCCCTGGTCTATGACGGAACCGCCGGCGGCAACGACAGTCGCCTCTACGCCAACGGCGAGGTCGTGGCCAACCAGACCATCGAGCTGAACACCAACCCCACGACCCGGACCTTCCAGATCGGCATCTGGAGCGGGACCTCGTTTGACGGCGTAATCGACGACGTCCGCGTCTACAAGAAGGCGCTGAGCGAGGCCGAGATCGCCGAGGCCATGCGAGGCAACCCGCTGTTGGCCGGCAGTCCCACCCCCGGTCCCGGTGCGACCGTAGACATCCGCGACGCGGCCATGCTGAGCTGGGCAGCCGGCGACACCGCGGCCTCGCATGATGTGTACTTCGGCACGGACCGCGCCGCCGTAGCGGCAGCCGACAACAGCGCCGCGGAGTTCCAGGGCAACCAGCCCGGGACGAGCGCCTCTCTGGCCGGTCTGGTCGAGTTTGGCGGCGGCGAGTACTTCTGGCGCATCGACGAGGTCGAAGCGGCCGGCACCGTGCAAACCGGTTACATCTGGCGGTTCATGATTCCGGATTACCTGATCGTGGACGACTTCGAGAGCTACACCAACGACGCTGATACGTTGCAGCGCGTCTTCCAGACCTGGATCGATGGCGTCGGTTTCAGCGAACCGGTCGACACTCCGGGCAACGGCACGGGCGCGCTGGTCGGGCATGACATCTGGACCCCCGGCACGACGTATACGCAGATCGTGGAGATTGGCAACGTCTTTGGCGGCAATCAAGCCATGCCGATCTATTACGACAACACGTTCACCCCCTTCCGTTCCGAGGCCGACCGCACGTTTGTGCCGGCCCAGAACTGGACCGTCGAGGGCGTCACGACGCTGGTGGTGCACTTCCGCGGCCAAGCCGACAACACGGGCGATCTATACGTCAAGATCAACGGCGTCAAGGTCCCCTACGACGGCGACCCGGCCGATATCGCCAGCAGCAAGTGGATCACCTGGGAGATCAACCTTGCTGCGGCCGGTGTACCCGCGACGAACGTCTCGACGATGACCATCGGCATCGAAGCAGGTCAGTCGGGTGTCCTGTATGTCGACGACATCCTCCTGATCAAACCGTAACAGTAGTACAACGTGTACGAACGGGATTTTCGAGGCTGCGGCCCGCGCGTCGCAGCCTCGTTCCCGGCTTTCGCGATGCCGCGCTCGTACGGCGCGAGAACGGCAGAACGTAAGTTGTATGCCTTTGCGTCGTTCGCCCCCGCGCAGACGTCGCCTGCCCCAATACCGCGTTTCTGGAAAAATGCGATACATCCCAGCGCCCTGGGGACAGAGCGCCCGGTCTCCCGAGAATCACCGCGCTTCCGAGTGGTTCGTCCTGACTCCGAATCGCCCTGTCGCACTTCGCCTGGCAATGCGCCAACGCAAACTCACTTCGTCTTCAGCGTGTCGAGGTAGGCGGAGCACCGACGGCGCAGATCGTCTCTGACGTCGCTGTAGTTCGGGTCATCGGCCAGGTTGCGTGTCTCCAGCGGGTCGACCTTGATATGGTACATCTCTTCGACTTCAGGGCTCACATTGACGTAGCGGATGTACTTCCATGCGTCCGTGCGTACGCCAATGCTGTCGGGAATCGGATTTTCCACATCGATCACGCCGACATGCTCCATAAAGAAATCGGCCCTGGCGGGCGCACCCCGACCGCTGAGCGCGGGATAGAGGCTCATGCCGTCCATGTCGCCAGGAATCGCGATGCCCGCCATATCCAGGATGGTCGGGGCGACATCGATATTCAAGGCAAGGCGATCGAGTGTCGTACCCGAAACGGCACGCGCGATACCGGGGCCCTGGACAATCAGCGGCACGCGAATCGATTCTTCATAGAGCAGCCACTTGCCGCCGAGACCGTGCTCACCCCATAGATAGCCGTTGTCCGAGAGATAAATGACCACGGTGTTCTCATCCAGGTCCAGATCTTCGAGGGTCTGCACGATCTTGCCCACCGATCGGTCCAGACTCTTTACACAACGCAGGAAGTTCTTCTCGAAATCGTTTTTCGTGGCTTCGTCTTTTCTCTCGTCAAAATAACACCACCTGTTCAAGGACTTCTCCATCATGTCGGATTTGACAGCCTGATAGGCCTGCGCCGTATCTGTCCGTCGCTTCGGAATCACGACGTCCTCGAAGAGATTCTTATCCCGCTCGTCCGGCTGGTACGGGTGGTGCGGGGACTTGTAACAAACGGTCAGGCAAAACGGTTTGTCGGCGGTGCAGGACTCAAGGAATTCCCTGGCCCTGGCCGCCAGCCATTCGGCATTGTGAATCTTGCCGCTGTCGGTTTCATGGAAATACCGGCCCTGGGTCGCCCAGGCATTGAACTGATCGAATATGTCTTCCGTGCCGTCGGTTCCCATGCCCCACTTGCCCAGGACCGCGGTCCTGTATCCGTGTCGATGGAGGACGGCCGGATAGGTTTGGCTCAAGACCTCCGGTGCCATCGAGGTCCTGAAGTGGTTCATGCCGTGGGTGCTGACGTACCTTCCGGTCATGATGCTCGCCCGAGACACCGCGCAAATGGGCGTGGTGACGAATGCGTTTCGGAAGTAAACGCCGTGCCGGGCCAACCGGTCCATGTTGGGGGTCTTCAGCTCCGGAATCAACGGACGATCCGCGCAGCTCAACTGGTCCCATCTCTGGTCATCGGCAATCAGCACGAGAAAGTTCGTTTTCTTGTCCGAAGGGTTCTGCGCCGTGGTTCGACACCCCTGGAGGCAGACGAATACGACCGACAGGGCCAGCACGCGCAGGTCGTGTCGCAAGAACAAACGGTGGACGAGTCTCAGTAACCTGTTCATGGTTCCCTTTCCGTGAAATCGAAAGGCAATACACTCATGTGTTTCATACAGAACGGTTCGGCATACCGATATGCCATCTCACACAAATGCTTCTTGCGTGCGCCATTTACTCACATCCAACGAGCTATTCGATCACGACTTCCTGCACGCCGGCGGTCCATTTGTCCTCAAGGGTGATTTCGACCTTGAGGGCGTCCGTAGAGACTGGCTCGAAGGAAACCTTGTTGAATCTGTCTCTGGCCGTGTCATATGAGCCCCGATTCCGAACCGGTTGGAACTTGCCCCGGGCATCGCGATAGAGGACCTTCCAGGACTCGGGTACCCGAGCATCGCCCTTGCCCGAATCGTCGTACCAGTAGACCTTCACGGTCGAAAGTTTGTGCTGGCGATCCCATTCAAAGAGCAACCACTCCGTTGTATCCTTGTGCGGCCGAAAATCCAGATGCAGCGCCGATGTGTCCGAGCTGTTTGCAGGCACCATCTGGTCTTTGATCGCCTCGAGTGAACCGCGTACGAATGAAGCGGTGGTCTTGCTCAGGTGCGCGAGGGTATCGGCCGGCTGCGGACGCGTCGCCTCGGGCAAGCGTGCCGGCCACACGGTCATCTGGCCGCGCCCCCGATGAGCCCAGGCGTAATAAGGGATCGCCGTGAAGGACGTCGCGCCTGCAGGAGCAATGCTCCCGTCGAGCATGCGCTTGGTCAGGTGGGCCTTGCCCCCGATGACGACCACCCCGTTTAGCAGGTCCGAACGATACTCGGCCTGCAACTTCGCCTCATCCGGAATCACGCGATTCAGGACTTGGCCGTCGTTATCGGGCCACTCCAGGCAGTAGACCAGGGGGCCCCGCTGCAGGGCGACCTTCCCCCGATCGGGTTGGACCTTCTTGTTGGCAATGATCCGCCGCACCGGCATCGGCAGATCGAGCTCGATCGTGTCGCCTTCCTGCCATCGACGTTCGATGCAGGCAAAGCCCTTTTCGCTTTCCGTAGACAGACGCCGGCCGTTCACCTTGAGGCTCACCGGCTCATCTGAGACCTGCTGAAAACTGTAAAGGTCGCTCGGCACCGGCTCATTCCTGGCCCATCCGGGAATGCGAACGCGTATCGCGAAGCGGCGGCTCTTCTCGGGAGTCACCGTGATACGCACGCGCCCGCTCCAGGGGTATTCCGTTTCCTGGACGAGCGTGACCGTGTTGTCGGCGGTTTCGATGGTGGCCCGGCCACCGATGAAGAGGTTCACGTAGATATCGTCACCCTTGTAAGCATAGGCGTACCCGGGAACCGAGGGGATGAACCGCGCCACGTTGGAAGGACAGCAGGCACAGCCGAACCAGGGGCTGCGCTCGTGCTGGCCGATGGATTCGAGTGCATTGGGATAGAAGAACCGGTCCCCCGTCATCGAAACCCCTGACAACGTCGCGTTGTATAGCGAGCGTTCCACGACGTCGATATACCTGGCATCGGCGTGCATGAGGAACATGCGGTGGTTCCAGAGGATGTTCGCGATCGACGCACACGTTTCGCAGTAAGCCGTCATGTTGGGCAGCTCGTACGGGGCCCCGAAGCTCTCATGAGGCACGCCGATTCCGCCGGTGATATACAGCTTCGTTCCGACCACATCGTCCCAGATCCTGCCGATCGCATGGACATACTCCATGTTTCCAGTCAGGGCTGCAACGTCCGCCATGCCCGTGTATAGATAAGCCGCTCTGACGGCATGCCCCACCCCGCCGGTCTGCTCCGTCACGGGCTTGTGATCCTGGAAATGGATGCCGTAGAGCGCTTTCTTGCCATCGGGGCCTCGGTTGCCCACCCGACCTCGCTGGTCGAGCAGGAATTTGGCCTCGTCGAGATACCGGCTGTCTCCCGTAGCGCGATACAATTTGCACAGCCCGATCTCGATCTCCTCATGTCCCGGCGGGTCGGTGCGTTTGCCCGGAGCGAACGTGTCGCAGATGAGATCCGCATTGGCGGTCGCCACGTCCAGAAACGACTCGTCCCCGGTCACCAGGTAGTGCGCCACGGCCGCTTCGTACATATGGCCGACGCAGTATTGCTCGTGCTTGTTCTGCAGGTCCGTCCACCGTTTCTCCGGCTGCCTGTCCGGTACCGAGTAGAACGTGAAGAGATATCCATCTTCCCACTGGGCGCCGGCGATAACCCTGATCAATTGATCGAGGTACAGTCGCATCATTCGCTCCGGATGAACCTGGAGGGAATACGCGGCAGCCTCCATGATCTTATAGAAATCGGAGTCATTGAAGTAGAAGCCTTCGTGCTTGCCTTCCCGAAGGCCGGCGGCCTTTTCAAAGTTCCCGATGCGGCCGGTCTCGACGCACTTCTCGAAGGCGTAGGGAATTGTAACCGTCCGATTCGTCTCCAGACGCGGAGCCCAAAAGCCGTCTTCGACGTGGACCCGGCGAAACGCAACCGGCTTGACATTGTAATCACGCTCGAGCTCGGCCTCCGAGGAAAATGCTGCGGTCGCACCAACGACCACCAAGACCACGGCAATCACTGCACACGCTCGTTTTCGATTTCTCACGCCAATCACCTTGTCTTTCTTCACCAACATTCCATGAAACCTGAATCGCCTGACAATCCCCAGACGAAACCGAAGCCGGCATCTCCCGGTCACTTACCCGGATGGTCCCAACTGGATTTGAGCTCATAAACATCCATCGAAAGAAGCCTGGTATCCCCCCCGGAGCTGAAAACTTCCAGGGACTGATCGGAGTCATCCGGTAAAAAGGTGGACATGAGATAGGCACGGCCTTCATCAAAGAAAGCCTCAACAATCGATCGGTCCACCAATATCTGCATCTTGACCCGGCCGTCGACAGCAGCCATGGTCCAGTTGTTGTTCTTGGTTATCTGTCCATGCAGCCGCGCTCGCCCCTTATCCACATCGTACGAGACGGTGCCCATTCCTCTGATGCGGAATCCGAACTCAGAAGCCGTGCCGATTTCAAACTCAGCCCTGATATCAAAGAGCCGGCCGCTTAGCCCACGGAGGAGATTGCTGCCGGAACCGATGGTTTCCCCTCGCCAACTGTGTTTTGTATCGTGGAGAAGTGCAATTTCCGGTATCGGCGCGGCCACTGCCCGCACGCCTTCCGGGAAGGTCCGCAGTTTTATCTCGACGGGGAAACTGAGCATCTGACTGTACGGCATTCCGGCAGGCATCTCGTTGTCAACGACCCAGACCAGCATGATCTTGCGACCGTCCGGCGTGTTGGCAAACGTCTGAGTGGCGTATTGGTTACCCCTCCAGAGGTTGTGGCTGCCACCTCCTTCATCAATGAACGTAGTCCCGTCGAACTCGCCAAACCTGTAGACCCCGTGGCCGCCATACAGTATCCATTTGTGATTGGCCGGATTTCCATCCACCGGCAACCGGTAATAATCCGGGCAGTCACCGACACCGCGTACACTGCCCGTGCGGGTCCAGTGTGTAAGGTCATCCGATACGTAAAAGGCGAGAATGCGACCTTCTTGGCGCGTCTCAGGCAAAGCCATAACCCACTTTCGAGTTGGCTCATGCCACCGAACCATGGGATCGCGATCGTCCTTGTTCTGGGGTATGACGGGGTTCCCCTCATACCATGTGAAGGTCCTGCCTCTGTCATTGCTGTAGGCGATGTATTGCCCGCAGCCGATAGCCGTCCAGATCAGGACCATCGGTTGCTCGTCGCCGGTCCGGAAGCCCGCGGTGTTGTTCTCATCCACCACCGCACTGCCGGAAAAGGCTGCACACCCCCCTTTGCCATATCCTTCAGTCGGTGTCAACGCGTAGGGCATATGTCGCCAGTGGATCAGATCGGTGCTTACGAGATGCCCCCAGTGCTTACGGCCATGGTTCCGCGTAAAGGGACTCCATTGATGAAATACATGATACTCGCCGTCGTAGTAGACCAGGCCGTCGGGATCGTTGATGTGGTTCCATTGGGCCGAGATGTGGAACTGGGGACGGTAGCGTTCGTCCATGCCGCACCGGGTATCGCTTTGTTCGAAATCATCCACCGCGATATGACCCCACGTGCCGGTGTGATGATCGTTCACAACGATGGTCCCGGAACGGCCTTGCAGATCCGCAACATTCCAGGTGAACCAGAACATATCATCCTGGTGATTGGCGATCGCAGTGCGGACGACCGTTCCATCAACAACCAATTGCACGTTAACATGGTCGGGCCAGTTGCCTCCGCTCACCTTGAGATTGATGTAATCCCGCCTGATGGTGAAAGCCGGCGAAGTCAACGTGCCGGTCGCAGCATCTCCTCCGTTATCAGACCTGGCGATGCCGTCCTGAGGACCGCTGCCAAAGGCGGCACCCGTCGTCGTCCAATCACCGTAGTCGGCGCCCTCAAAATCAGCGATTGTAAGGTTTTGCGCCTGGCAGGCAATCTGCACGGCAACGATCGCGAACAAGCATCTAATCATCGTTGTTCACTCTCTGTCAAATTGAAAGGCAGGAGACTCATGTATTTCATAAGGAACGGTCCGGCATGCCGTCTTACGCAGATCTTCCCCGCGCATCCCGTCAGTCACGACCGAACACGCAAGATCCTTTTGCGAAGTCCTGTTTTGACTATCTTCAATGTGCGCGTCCCAGGGTAATCTTCACGGGCTCTTGCGCCTCGAGTTCGATCCAGACGACCAGGTCGTCTCCGAGAGGGCCTCTGCGGATGCCCTGCCTGAAATCCTTTCCCGGTTGTCGGGTCTTGCCGTCGATCGTGAGCGTCGCCGACAGGCTCCCCCAGTTCTTGACGAGGATGGCCGGGTTCAACAGGGGTGCGTCTTTGGACGCATCCAGAACGAACGCGCAGGCAGCCGAGTCACTTGAACCGGTTCTTTCAACGAGATAAGCCCGTTCCGACGGATCGTAGCCCCCTGCCTTGTACGCGGCCGAGGTCATACGCATGGCCGGAGCGTGCAGCCACGACTTGGCCAGCGGCACTAATTCATCAGCCTCTTTGTCCGTCATGCCTTGCAGCATTATCCTGGTGCGTGTCTTCT
>Ga0272441_10008190_pt1 | contig 16661 bp, 17 predicted proteins | sample SSMProp6N_FD_193582 | JGI IMG/M metagenome (GOLD analysis project Ga0272441, IMG submission 193582) | Marine sediment archaeal communities from Little Sippewissett salt marsh, Falmouth, MA, United States - SSM-Prop-6N | ecosystem: Environmental > Aquatic > Marine > Wetlands > Sediment ...
TGAGTCGTGGCAAATCACAAACATCCACATCGTGTGCGACAATCAAAGGCACCCGGTTCCTTTTACAATAGCACTTCTCGCTACCATTAAGCATCAACACAATATCTTGTGGGTAAAATAATTGACATACAAATATAACTTCACTATATTTACCCCATCAAAAATCAATGTCTTATCAATTATCAATCAATTTCAATCAGGCAGAGTGCCGGACAAGGAATTGCTGGAAGCTCTGAATACGGCAGATATTTGTGTTAATCCTGGTGAATACAATGAAATGAATGCATGAACAAAATCATGGAGTACATGTCGCTTGGCAAACCCATTGTTCAATTTGATCTCAAGGAAGGCCGTTATTCCGCCAGAGAGGCCTCCTTATATGCGAATCCGAATGACTCAAAAGATCTGGCAGAAAATAATCATGCATCTATGCACTCATCCGAATTTGCGAAAAAAATGGGAAGCTACGGAAGAAACCGGGTAGAAAACGAGCTTTCCTGGGATTTCGAAAAAGAAAACCTTTACAAGGTTTATCGTGCGGTGTTCGGTCTGATAAACACCAGATAAATTGAAAGAACATATGAAAAGCAATTTCCTTGGAAAAATATCCTGGAGTAAAAATCCGACGCTCAAAGAAGAAAACAATGTACTGACACTGGATCATGTCTGTCTGTCCATTGAAAGAAACAGTCCCTATTCCTTTAGCCAAAAATCCTATACAAAAAACAAGGAAAACGGTCTTCTGGTTGCTATGTTAGGCCACTTGTCAAATGTGGATACCTTGAGAAAAAAACATGGAACTGATCTTATAGACGATGTTGATATTATTGCAGAATACTATCTTGAATATGGCAAAAAAAACAAAAAACACTTTATTACAGGTCTGGATGGAATTTTTCTCATTTTTATTTATGATCAAAAACTTGAAAAGATTTTTGTATTTCAATCTGTATTCGGATTTTCTCTTCCAATCTATTACCATTCCAATGACGATGAAATCACAATTGGTACCAATCTGAAACAACTTCTATTAAACACGGAAATCAAAAGAGAATTTGACCAGCAAGCAGTAAATGATTTTTTTGGCAGTTCTATGATCACTTACAAGAAAACACTAATCAAGGGAATTAAAAAACTGGTTACACATTCCTATATGGACATTGATATGAAAAAACACTCATTTTCCATAAACCCCTCTTCAAACAAGGTCAAAAGATTAAACAAGGACGTAGCAAAAGAATATTTGGTCGAGTCGATCATCAACAATACTGTAAATCTGGCTAATTCAATGAAAAGTCCAGTATATCATACAACACTGACAAGAGGCTGGGATTCAAATCTTATGTTTCACGGATTAAAAGATATCGATTACGAAAAAATCAATATCTATACAATTGATGGCGGAAATGAATACAGTGAAGTGCCTGAAGTTAAAAAAATTTTAAAAAACGAAAAGAACATTACCTTGTTCACCCAGGAAATCAACTGGAAAATTATGGATTTTTTACCTGACATGGTCTGGAAATACGAAGGCTATGTTTTCGAAAGGGGTATGTTTCTGCGGTACGAGCTGGCAAAACACCTGTTAAAAAACAAAGGGAATCATATTTTTATTGGTTCAGGAGCAGACCCGATTCTGGATTCAAATATGGGACCTGGTGGAAACCGCGCTATACAAAAATTTGGTTTCCCGAGCTTCAAATCCATAAAACAAACACTTAAAATGACCATCAGAAAAGGCCTTATTGGTGATTTATGGTTTACATACAAGAACAAGGATACCCCGATGATGCGGTATAAAAGAAAAACCTATCATCGCAAAAACAAACTCAGATATAATCTGGAAATAGACTACAACCTGAAAATGCATGACATTCTGTTCAATCAATTCGGAATTTTCGGTATCTATCCATTTTTGAACAAGGAAACAGTTTCAGCCTCAAATATATTAAGAAAATTTAATAAGGGGAAAGCCTTTTATAAAATCAGGCTACAAAAACTGTTTGGTGAAAAAAAGGCCGGTTTGATAAAAAAAACTGGTCAGGTTCTTGATGTAGACAGAATCTATTTCGAACAGAAACAACTTCTGATACCTATTCTCAACAGTAATTTTATGGAAAAAATAATAACAGATACTTCCTATGCAAAATCCATCCGGGAAAACCCTGACAACTATATCCCTCAGGTGATGCAAATTGCATATCTGTTCCTTTTTGATTATCTCTTTCTCCAAAATAAATATGATCACTTGTTTCAGAAAGAGAATTTTGATTTGAGTCTTTCCCAGTTACTTAAAGAATGGAATATGGTGTAAAAATTCCCGGCAAATGGTATTTTTCCTCACAGATGTAAAACCCGAATAGGAATTAAGGGTAGAGTAGAGAACTGGCTCTGTCTCCTTTCGGCTGGCTTATCTGTTTCAGTCCCTTTCGTCTGCCGGTGCCTAAATAGCCATACCATGGTTGACGTGCCAATCCTACCTCATCAAACCGTGCATGCGATTTTCCTGCACACGGCGGGGAATGGTCTCGCTGTTCAGTTCAAATCCGGATGAATTAACCTGATAGTTTATATAATCAGTCATATACCTCCTTCGAGCGGAGGTATATGACCTTCTCTTTGATCCCTAGGACGCGGGCTTCTTCTCTTTCTCTTCGGGCTCCAGCTTCTCCTTCATCCGGTTGACATCATATTCATGGAGTATAAAGGGATAGTCGTTTTCCGATGAAATTGAGGGGTACTGCTTGGATTCCGCATCCTCTTTTGCATAGATCGACAGGGTGTATTCCTTCTTCCCCGTCATCCTGTATATGTAGATGGGGTCTTTCAGGTCTTCCTTTGTCCTGTCCTCGATATACTCCTCACCGCTCATATCGGAGATGATATTGAGGAGCTCACCGATCTTTGTGCTGTCGGCCCCTTTGCCCTCCGCATCTTCCCAGGCCGTCTTTTCCGTGTCCGTTCCGTCGACGCGCGTCAGTGTGACCCATTCTTTGTCCTTGAAGACCTCTATCTTCGTTATTTCCTTCTTGTCGAAGGCCATGATGACCTTGTCTCTCAGCTCATCGGCATCCTTGTCGAATTTTGATTCGTAACTCCCCGTGGTCTGGTACACCCTGAAGTCACCGGGAATCATGGTGAAGGTATGCCGATAGGTGGACGCCTCCTTGCCGATTTCCATATGACGCACCAGCGTCTCTCCGGCCCATGCCTTCAGTGCTATCTTTGTATCGTCGGTAAGATCGTAGCGCTGGTACGTCTTCGATTCCGACACGAGAGCGGTATGGGTGACTGTCTGTATCAGTTCCACCATGTCCTTGATCTTCGGCTGATCGGCAGGATATTCCTTCGGCCCCACATACCATTTCCCGTCCTTCTTGGTGACGACGACCGTCTTGCCCGCCTTTGTTATTTCAATCTTTGAGATGGTATCACCTTCCACGTCCGGCATCGACGGCAGGGCATAGCGATTCCTGTCGGAACTGTGAAAGACCAGGTAGGCCACGAGTGCAACCACGATGACTGCCAGTATCAGGTATTCTTTCTTCATCTTCATAATAACATCCTCACCTATTTCTGAAACATCACCTGAATGCGCTTTTTCTTCGAGATTCTGCGCACCAGCACGATCACACCAAACAGTACGGCAAACAAGGGCAGCACTGCGATATTGAATGTCTTGACAAAGGTCTTCACCACCGGATCGGTTTCATAGAGGGGATTGAATCCCTGCTCTTTGCTTCTCATGGCCGCTGTATCGCCCCGGTCGTTGAGATAATCGATCACATTGAGGATAAACATGGCATTGGGACTCCTCCCCTCTTCGTCGAGCATGCTGTCTTTCAGCAGTTCAGACGATGCGACGATGAATATCTTTGCCGGTTTGCCCTGCTCCACGAAGGCGCTCTCACCCGTGATCTTCGTTGCGTCGATGGCCGGTGCCGGTGTTTCCTCTTTCGCTCCGCTCTCATCGGCCTTTTCCCCGGGCTTTTTCTCTTCCTGCTTCATGGACGGCATGGGTTTACCCTTGAAGTAACTGGTAAATGCACCTTCCAGGATGTAGGCAAGGGGCTTGCTCTCCATCGTTTCATCCGTTGCAGGCGGTTTGAGCATCATGGGATTCAGGTTGACGTTTTCTTTCATCTCCCATGATTCATCGGACGACGAGATCAGCCGGTGTGCCGTGATCCCCATCTCCCTGATCCGCTCTTCATGCAGCTCCAGCGGCGATATCTTTATCGTGATGAGCCCCTTGATGTCTTTCATGATGTCCAGGTCTTTGTTTATGGCATCCTGCCTGATGATGGGGGCATAGAATATTTCCTTTTCGCCGCCGCCATACTCTTTGGGCAGACGCTGTTTGTAGCAGCTCTTATCGAGGACATATGACTTCCCGATGGTGACACCGTAGTGTGCGAGGAGCCTCTCGAGCCCCGTGTCCAGCGGCACATAGACGGGCTGGCGCTGGTAGGGATTCTGCGGAGAGGGCATGATCTCATTGAAGGAATCGGCGAAGATCGCCAGATTCTTGCCGCGCATCAGGAACTGATCTATCTGGTACAGTTCATAGTCGGTAAATTTCTTCTTCGGGCTTGCAATGACGAGGGTATTGAAGCCGTCGGCAAGGGGGCCGTCTTTGAGATTGACATCTCTCATGGAGTAGTTCTGCCCCACCAGTGTGTTGAATATCTTGATCTCCTCCTGCGGCGGAGTCCCCGGTGCGGGCTGCGGATAGGCCGACCGCTTCAGTGTACCGTGGTCCGCCAGATAGCCCATATTTTCATTGATATCAATGAGAGACTCCAGGTTTGCCTCGATGATGTTTTCCAGCCGTGACGGCTTCACCAAGTCGTACTGCGTCCCGATGATGGGTATCTGCAATACATTGAGGAGCTGTATCTCCACCTGTTTCTCTCCATATTCCATGACGAGACCGATGATGCCCTCACCCGCCTCGATCTTCTTCTCGGGAACGGTCGGCCATTTGAGTCCCGAGAAATTGAATTTCTCCGAGACCTCTGCCAGGTTGTCTTCCTTCGTCGGATCGATGTATCGGAACTGGAGCCGGTCATAATTCTTCTTGTTCAGATTCTTGACGACCTCTTCGATCTTGCCGGGAAACTGGGGCAGTTCCTTCAACCCCATGAGCGGCGCCACCGCCTTCAGTGATGAAGAGAGATAGAGGTCTACCTTCACCTTGTCGGTGATTTTCAAGAGGGCGCTGATCTTGTTGTTCATCTTCTGGATGGCCGTCGTAATCTTGTACTCCAGGCCCTCCGTCGTCGTGATGGTGGGGATACTCTCTATGATGTCGCCATGGATGAGAACGAGTCCCATGTAGGCCTTCTTGAATTTTATCTCATCCTTTTCCACCATCTGGATCTGAACGGGATAGATGCCGTAGCCCTCTGCCAGTTCACGGTTTTTCTCCGTTCCCTTGATGGCACCGTCCTCTTCAGGGGTCACGTCATAAAAGCTGTAATTAAAGTACCGGTTTGCATCGACGGCATATTCTTCGAGGAGGTCGCGGAGATACCGTTCCGTGCTGTTATGCGGCGCCGGCATGTTTTTTGTGAAAAACACCTTTATCGTCAGCGGCTCCGAAAGCGTGGAAACGACCTCGCTGCTCACGTCTGATATGGAATAGATATTGTTTCTCGTCAGGTCTGCCCTGAAAAAGAGCGTCACTCCCACCACGTTGATCAATACGATAATAACAAAGTATATGAAGAACTTTATATATTTACCGGATGTCTTGTATATGCCCATGGTATTCTCCTTATCTTTTTTCCTGCATTACGATGTGTGTTGCGTAGAGACCGATGAAGACGACACTCAGGAAATATAACAAGTCTCGTGTGTCCAGAATGCCCTTGGCGATGTTTTGAAAGTGGTTGTCGGCGGAGAGGTATCCGATGACACTGAGGATCGTCTGGGGAAAGAAGAAGAGCATCTTGTTGATCATGGTCAACACAAAACATATGGACATGCCCATCATGAAGGCAATGATCTGGTTTCGTGTCAGCGACGACGCGAATATCCCGATGGCGCTGTAGGCCGCCGCCAGGAGAATGCCGCCGATGTACCCGCCTATGACGGGTCCCCAGTCGAGATCACCGATCAGTGAAACGGTGATGGGATAGGCCAGCGTCGGCACGAGCATGACACCGACGAAGGCAACGGCGGCCAGGAATTTTCCCGCGATGACATCGAAGTAGGTCACCGGCATGGTCAGAAGGATTTCATATGACCCGGCATGCAGTTCCTCCGAATAGAGGCGCATCGTAATAGCGGGAATGACGAAGGAAAAGACGATGGGAAGGAGGTTGAAAAAGTTTCTCAGATCCGCACGGTTGTAAATGAAAAATCCCGCAAAGAAGAACCATCCCGTCACCAGCAGAAAGAGGGCAATGACGATATAGGCAATAGGGGATAAGAAATATGCTCCGAATTCCTTTTTGAAAATATGTATGGCCTGTCGCATGTTAGTACTCCTTCGTCAGTTCTCGGAATATGGTTTCCAGTGTCCGTGTTTCCCGATGGAATTCAACAAGGACCCAGTCTGTCTGTTTGATGGTGCGATAGATCTCACCCCGGGGATCGGCATCCGATCGGACCGTCACCTTTACCGCCACGACACCTTCATCATCACTGTCAACCTTATCGATTTTAATAATCCCATCAATCCCCTTCAGTGCCTCTTCGACGTCTTTAAACTCGGCATCGAGGAGGGAAAGGGAAACGAATTGTTTTTCACCTGCAGACTGCTTGATCGCCGCGGTAGTGTCGTCGGCAACGATCTTCCCCCTGTCGATGATAATGATCCGGTCACAGGTGGCCTCGACCTCGCTCAGTATATGCGTGGAGAGCACCACTGTCTTTTCCTGCCCGATCTTCTTGATAATCTGCCGTATTTCCACAATCTGGTTCGGATCGAGGCCCGATGTCGGTTCATCCAGTATGAGTATCTCGGGATCGTTCATCATGGCATGGGCCAGTCCGACCCGCTGTTTCAACCCCTTCGACAGTTCGTCAACGACCTTGTGCATGATATCATTGAGGCCGCAGATGTCTGCCAGATGGCGAATCCTGTCGTTCCACTCCTCTTTTCCGATACCCCTGATCCGGGCAACATACTGGAGGTAATCATAGACGATCATATCATTATATATGGGGGCCGATTCGGGAAGATAGCCGATGAGTTTCTTGATATCCAGCATGTCTTCTTCAATGGAATAGTCCTTGACCCGAATGTCTCCCGCTGTCGGGGCTATGTATCCCGTCAGCATCCGGAGTGTCGTCGTCTTCCCTGCACCATTGGGACCCAGCAACCCCAGTATCTCCCCCCGGTGAATATCGAAGCTGATCTGATCAACGGCACAGAAATCATCATAGTACTTTGTCAGGCTTTCGACGTGTATCATATAGTTCTCTCCTCTTGTATCTCTGCCGGCATCTCGGCCGAAATGAGATATGTATCGTTCGCATACCCCGCCGCAGGCAGCGGTGAATACGCTCGTCGTTCGGTTCAAAATGCCCATAATAAATAGTATTGATTTCCCCATGTCAATACTTTTCTTATTTTATTTTCTAAATGGCACTTGTCAAGCCGACTTGGTATCGAATTTGTTACAAAATAATGCTATAGAGGGTCCATGAAGACACCCAAGGCAACATGCTGCAAGCGGTGCGGCACCTGCTGTCTTTCAGGCCTGTTTTTTTATATACGAGACGAAGACATCGAACGCTGGGAACGGGATGGCAGGAATGATATCTTGCACGTCATCGATAACCTGCAGGCCGTCTGGGCGGGTGATCACTTTGTTTCCGCCCGGGACGGCACCTTTCTTCATGGCTGCCCCTTCCTTGAATGGGAGGGAGACATATACCGGTGCTCCATTTACGATACGCGTCCCCGGGTATGCAGGGAGTATCAACCCGGATCGTCACGAATATGTCCACAGTACTACAGGAGACCATGATTCAGGAACACACAGAAAAGAGTGACCTCAAAAATATGACGCTCGAGGAGATAAAGGCCTTTATCTCCCGTCAGGGAAAAGAGAAATACCGTGCCCGGCAGATCATAAAGTGGCTCTATCAGCACGGTGCCACCTCCTTCGACGAGATGACCAATATCTCGAAACAGTGCAGAATCGAACTCAGCGAGACGGCCACCATCAGTACGCTGCCCATCGAAAGGATAGAAGAATCCGTCGATGGCACCAAGAAATTTCTCTTCAGACTGTCCGACGGCGAGCATATCGAGAGCGTCCTCCTTCGGGAAAAGAACCACTGGACCATCTGCATCTCCACACAGGCGGGATGCGCCATGGGATGCCAGTTCTGTCTCACCGGACGCTTCGGTCTCACCAGGAACCTCCTCCCCTCGGAAATCGTCGGCCAGATCGTGGCGCTCCGTTTCAATACCCCCGAGGGGAAGGACATCAAGAACATCGTCATGATGGGCATGGGCGAACCCCTGGCCAACTATGACAACGTATTGCAGACCATCAATATCATTACCACCGATGCATGCGCCGTATTTGCGACACGCCGCATTACCGTGTCCACCTGCGGCATCGCCCCCATGATCGAACGACTGGGGCAGGATACCTCCGTCAACCTTGCCGTATCACTGAACGCCCCCGACAATGAGACACGCAACCGTCTCATGCCGATCAACCGGACCTATCCCCTGGAGACCCTCATCGAGGCATGTCGCACCTTTCCCATGCCGCGGCGACGCCGGATCACCTTCGAATACATCCTCATCGCCGGCGTCAACGACTCCGACGAACATGCGGAACGCCTGGCGGCCCTCATGCGGGGCGTCAAGTGTAAATTCAATCTCATCGCCTTCAATGAATTTCCCGGGTCTGACTTCCGGACACCGTCGCAGGCACGGATAGACTCATTTCGTACTATACTGATAAAACATAACTTTACAGCCGTGACCCGTGCAAGCAAGGGACGTGACATCCTGGCGGCCTGCGGGCAACTGAAGGGAGCGGCGACGGTGTAACTGGAACGATTCCAGGGTAGTGATCGGTTTCATCAAAGATTTTCAGAACTGTTAGTGATGTGGTTCAATCTGCAAGATTGAACCACATCATAGTGTTTGCGGATTCCAGGTCCAGGGGTGAGCATGGAACATGTCATTATCATCGGCGGAGGGGGAACGGGTGCCGCGCTGGCCCACGATCTCTCACTGCGGGGATTCGAGGTCAGTCTCTTTGAAAAGGGGGGCCTCATCTCCGGCACGACGGGCAGGCATCACGGCCTCCTCCACAGTGGTGCAAGATATGCCGTCCACGATCCCGAGGCAGCCAGGGAGTGTGCGCGTGAAAATGCGATTCTCCGCACCATCGCTCCCGGTGTCATTGAACAGAACGGCGGCCTCTTCGTCGCCATCGATGACGCCGACCTTTCCTATGCCCGTGAATTCATCGATCACTGCCGCCGGTGCGACGTCCCTGTGAGGGAGATAGATCCCCGCCTCGCGCTGTCCATGGAACCGGCACTCACCCCCGGCATCAGGTGTGCCCTGGAGGTCTCCGACGCCACCGTCGACGCCTGGCGTCTCCCGCTCCAGTTTTTCGCCACGGCCCGCGCTGAGGGGGCCGTGATTCGCCAGTTCTCCGAGGTAACGGGCATCCTCCGCACCGGTGACTGCGTCACCGGCGTCATGGTCCATGATCACCGGCGACAGATCAATTATGATGTCACCGGCGACATGGTCGTCAATGCCGCCGGGGCCTGGGCGGGTCTGGTCAGCGGCTTGGCCGGCATCCCGCTTCCCATCCAACCGGCACCGGGCGCCATGGTATCCCTGAAGGGGCGCCTCACGAACCGGGTCATCAACAGGCTGCACAGTCCCGGTGAAGGGGACATCATCGTCCCCCAGCGCAATCTCACCATCCTGGGCACCTCTATATGGCACAGCGATGATCCCGACAGCTACGATGTACCGCCGGAAGACGTAGAGAGACTGATCGATGCCTGCGCGGTCATGGTCCCTGCGGTAGGCGATGCCGCCCTCCATGCCGCCTGGAGTGCCGTCCGTCCCCTCCTGGGAACGGGTGATGCCGCAGACCTCTGGCAGGCGAGCCGCGATTTCGAGTGCTACGATCATGCCGTCACGGACCACCTCGAAGGCATGGTATCGGTCATCGGCGGGAAGGCAACCACCATGCGGTCCATGGCCGAAGAGACGGCCGACCTCATATGCCGGAAAACGGGGAGGGACATCCCCTGCCGGACGGCCACGGAAACACTGCTCAGCTACAGACTGTTCTACCGGAGCGAATCATGAAGGGCAGACACATCATTTTCAGGATCTTGCGCTACAAGGAATCGGTCATCGATCCCCCGCAGTTCCAGGATTTCGAGCTGACCGTGACCGTCACCATGACGGTCCTGGAATGCCTGGAAAGGATCCGCCGGGAACAGGACCCCTCCCTGATGTACCGGAAATCCTGTCACCACGCCTCCTGCGGCACCTGCGCCTGCATCATCAACGGCACGGAGCGGCTGGCCTGTGTTACCACTGTCCTCGCCCTCGACACCCCCGTCGTCACGATGGAACCGCTGCGCGGTTTCCGCTGTATCGGTGATCTCGCCGTGGACATGACAGACTTCTATCGCCACATCTCGCCCGACTGGTCATACCTGACCCCGGTTGCCCCGGATGAGGGCAGCGGTGCACTGCGATTTGAGGACTGTATCGAATGCGGCACCTGTCTCTCCGCCTGTCCCGCCATGGAAAGGGAATGTCCCTTCATGGGACCGGCGGCGCTGGCGCTGATTCACCGGGAAATCAAGAAATCCCCCGACGGGAAGGAATCGCTTCTGTCACTGGCAGGCGGCCCCCGGGGTGAGAAGTGGTGTGAACGTGCCCTCCATTGCAGCAGGGTCTGTCCGTCGGGCGTCTACCCGGCACGGCACATTGCCCTCTTGCGGAAGATGCTGGGAAAATGATTGCATGATACTTCACCCCGTGCGCAGTGCGTCATAGACTGCCTGTCTCATGACCCCGACAGGCGCCTCCCTGCCGGTCCAGAGTTCGAACTGCAGGGCCCCCTGATAGACCAGCATGGCGACACCGTCTATGGTGTCACACCCGCAGAGGCGGGCTGTCTTCAGCAGCTGCGTCTCACAGGGATTGTAGACGATGTCCATGACCACCATGCCCGCTTCCAGCATATCTTTCGTCACGGGCATGTCATCGATCCGGGGATGCATGCCCACCGATGTCGTGTTGATCAGGACGGGGGCATCGATCCCCCTCACATCGGCGAGGGGCACAAACCGCGCCCCCAGTTCGCGCGCCAGCCCTTCTCCCCGTGGAAGGCCTCGATTGGCGATGATGGGGCGCCCTCCTGCCGATTGCACGCCATACCCGACGGCACGTGCGGCCCCTCCGGCCCCCAGGATCAGCACATCCCTGTCCCTGATGTCCGTCTTGTCCGCCAGGGCCGCTACGGCCCCCGGGGCATCGGTATTGTACCCCGTCAGGACCCCGTCACGATTGATCACGGTGTTCACCGCCCCGATCCGCCGTGCCTCTCCCTCCACATCGTCGAGACAGGCCATCACCGACTCCTTGAAGGGAATCGTCACGCTGACGCCCCCGATACCCAGCGCCCGGACACCATGCAGTGCCGCGGCTATGTTGGATACGGCAAATGCCAGATAGGCACCATTGTACCCCACGGCGGCGAAGGCACTGTTGTGCATGACGGGACTGAGGCTGTGACCCACGGGATTACCGACGATACCATAGAGGGATGTTGTGCCGTCCATTCCCGTCTCCCTATCGGTTTTCACTGACGAGCGCCACCGCGGCCCGCAGGCCCATGAGATAGCTCTCCGGACCCAATCCGACGATCTGTTCCTGTGCCACAGGCTCAATCACGGAAAGACGTCTGAACTCTTCCCTGGCGTGTATATTCGACATGTGGACCTCGATGATGGGAACCTCCAGTATCTCCAGTGCGTCCCGTATGGCATAGCTGTAATGGGTCCAGGCACCGGGGTTAATGACCACGGCATCGATATGCTCTTCATGAGCCCGATGGATCCGCTCGATCATCTCCCCTTCGTGGTTGGTCTGGAAAGACTCGACGCTGCATGCCAGCGATGCGGCGAGGTCCGCCAGCTGCGCGTCTATCTCTGCCAGCGTGTCTGTACCGTACCGGCTGGCATCACGTTTCCCCAGCATATTCAGATTGGCCCCGTGAAGGACCAGTATCCCCTTCATTGCATCCTCCCCTGTTTTCCATACCGTCACATCACTTACTCCCACCATCACACAATCAGTGATCTGTCACATCCTCTATATCTCACCATACTAAAATATGCGCCGGAAGGCGACTCTTTTCATGACGGCACCGCTTCGTAATCCCCGCATGGAACAGGGATTTCGGTCTTGACATAGCACCATGCCGGTGCTATCATTCTGACCCATTCCATCACCATAACCTCACACCATACACTGTTCAGGACGGTCATTGATGATACGGTTACTGTTCAAGCTTATCACAGTCATACATTCCGACAGGGATCCCCGACAGATATGTCTCGGTCTCGGCCTGGGGATGATCGCGGGACTGACACCCCTCCTGAGTCTCCATAATCTCGCCCTGCTCCTTATCATCCTCTTCTTCAGGGTCAATATCAGCGCGGCACTCCTGTCGTGGACACTGTTCAGTCTCATCGCCATCGTCTTCCATCCCCTCTTTCACCTCATCGGTCTCTTCATGCTCACAGAGATAGACCAGCTTGCAGGGCTCTGGACCGCCCTCTATAATGCACCCATTGTCCCCTACACCCGCTTCAACAACAGCATCGTCATGGGGAGCATCATCGTTTCGATCCTCGGGTTTTATCCCCTCTACCGCGTCTGTCTCTTTATGGTGATACGGTACAGGGAGACCTTCATGGAGCGTTTCAACCAGTGGAAGGTCGTCAGGATCATCAAGGCGTCGAGCCTCTACAGACTCTACGCCCGATACAGTGAGTTGAGGGGTTAGTACCATGAACATGATCCGATGGGGCGGCCTGATCACATTTATCATCATTACCGGGCTGATTGCCCTCTTCAACATCGTCTTTCTCGACACCATCATCGAACGGTCCATCGAGGACAAGGCAAGCACCGTCATCGGCGCCCGCGTCGATATCGGGAGCCTCGACGTCGGTATCTTCGATCTCAGTATTGCCATCCACGATATAGAGATCACCAATCCCGATGAACCGATGCGCAACATCATCGAGACGGGCGATATCTCCTTCGACCTGGCCGCGGCACCGCTGCTCAGGAAGAAGGTGGTCATTGAGAGACTGGCGGTACAGGACGTCGCCCTCAACACCCCCCGGCAGACCTCGGGGGCACTTCCCTACCTCCTGAAGGAGAAGAAACGGGAGGCACGGAGGATCCCGGTGAAAGGTGAGCGGGAAGAATGCGTGCTCCCCGACTTTTCCCTGCTCACGGATCTCCGGGAGAAGACACCGGAAGAACTTCTGGGCGGCACCGCTCTCAAGTCATCGGAATTCCTTGCCAGTCACAACAAGAAGGTCGCCGACGCAAAACGGGTCTGGGAAGAAAAGCTGGAAAAACTCCCGACGAAGGAATCCATCGAGGCAGACCTGAAGGCCCTGAAATCGATCATGGATAAGCGACCCGATGACATAACAAAGCTGCCCGCCTACCTCGACAGGGTGAACAGGATCAGGAAGCGGTTGACAGAGACCAGAGACCTCCTCGTCACTGCCCGGAGGGACTTCCAATCCGATATAAGCAATCTGAAAGGATCGCTCGCTCCCAGAGAGATAGAAAATCTCAAGACGAACGATCTGCGATCGGTCATGGCAGATCTCGACATCGAGAGCCCCTCGTCGGAGGGACTGGTATGCGTCATCCTCGGGAAAAAGATGACGCGCATGCTGTCGCGGGCACTGACATGGTACGGCAAGCTCAGTGACTTCATACCGGCAGGCAGTTCACCCGACACGAGGAAAGGGCAGGACAGGACGCCCCGGCTGGAGGGAATCGATGTCTCCTTTCCCACTACCGGCAGTTATCCCGATCTCCTTGTCGAACGTGCGGATTTTTCCGCCAGGCCCGCGCAGGACGCGGATCCCCGTGAACTCACCTTTTCCAGATTGTCCGGCACCATTGAGGGATTCACGACACAACCCGCCATCTATGGAAAACCAATCGGCATAGATGTCGCAGGGACCCTCGCCGCCGGTGCGGCGCGTGATATCTCGCTGCAGGGGACTATCGACCGGCGGACCGAAGCGGTGGACGATTCCTTTTCACTGACCGTGAACGATTTCAAGGTCAGGCCCGATGGTGCCACTGCCCTCGATACGTCATCCCTCCGCCTTGCCGCCGCATCGATAGATGCCCAGTCCGATGTGAGGATCACGGGAGATGCAGTAGACGGCCGTGTGTCGCTCACCGTTTCAAATCCCGTCTTCGATGTGGGACCCGACGCGGCCATACTGAAGCATGTCTTTGAAGGAATCGGGACCTTCGATGTCGCGCTGTCCCTGGGCGGCACCCTCGACAATGTATCCCTGTCGGTTTCATCATCGCTGGCGGATATGTTGCGGCAGAAACTGCGAAAGATCATGCAGAACCAGCTCGGTGATATCGAATCGAAACTGAAAGACATCATCGCCTCCCGGATACACGATACCATCATCCAGTCCATCGACGATACCGATTCACTGGAAACGGTCATCCTGAACCGCCTCACGGAACGAATGACCCTCATCGACAGGACACCGCAGGCGCGGGACACGTCGGATACACCGAAACAGCCCATTGATCTTCTCAAGAAGGGTCTTCCCCTTCCCTTTTGATACCACCCCACCGGAAAGGAATACAATGCCTGTCAGCACAGTCTCCAGTAAAGAGGTCTTCAGGGGCCGCGGGTTCCGAGTAAAGCACGAAGCGGTGACCCTCGGCAACGGTGTCGAGACGGCATACGACATCCTGGTCTTCCCCGGCGCTTCCGCCATCGTCCCCCTCCTGGACAGAGAGACGGTCCTGCTTCTCAGGCAGTACCGGCACGCCGTGGGCAGAAACATCTGGGAGATACCCGCCGGTACCTTCAACGCCGGCGAGACGCCCCTCGACTGCGCGCAGCGGGAATTGCCGGAAGAGACGGGGTACGCCGCCGCTCAGTGGCATCCACTGGGTGAGATACTCCCCATTCCCGGACACTCCGACAAGCGGGTCCACCTCTTTCTCGCCACCGACCTGCACCGGATCGGTCAGAACCTCGACGCAGACGAAATCGTCGACGTCACCCCCGTGACCTTCGACGATTCCATGGCCATGATAGTCTCGGGCAAGATCATGGATGCCAAGTCCATCTGCGCCCTCTTCAAGGCACGACAGGTAATTCAGGGAAGATAATTCGGGAATTCGAGATAATTCGGGGGGGGGGATAATTCGGGGGACACAATACTAAATTATTGACCATGTCTTTCAACAATCACCGTGATTGCCTCTGGCGCTTGTAGCACGAATGGCAGTTCCGGGACATGCGCCCCACATACCACAGCACGCCAATCACAGGCATGAATCATTCTTTAAAGATGAACGATGATTTATTGTTCTGGTTCAATCTACAAGATTGAACCAGCGGTGAATTCCCATAAAATGTCAATGTGTCAAGCCTGACCCCCTGTCTATAATTTTTGTCATCCGTCTCTTGACATCGTCATTATGTGATTATTATTTTATGATCAAAACAATGGGCCCGTTGAAGTATAACATAACAACAATGCTTATAGTAGGAGGTGCATTATGACACTTGTTAAATGGGATCCATGGCGTGAAATAGAAGATATGTTCGACCGCTACACGCGGGCCATCGGCAGACCGCGCAGCGATCAACAGCAGGTTGGTACCGATTCCGACTGGTCACCCCGCGTCGATATCGAGGAGACAGAGAAGGAATTTCTCATCTCTGCCGAAATCCCCGGAATCAGTAAGGATGACGTACACGTGGACATCACCGAGGGAGTTATCACCATCAAAGGTGAACGGAAGTATGAAAAAGAGGAAAAAGGCAAGAAGTTCCATCGCATCGAACGGAGCTACGGGAGCTTCGGCAGGAGCTTTACGCTCCCCGACAATGTCGATGAGAACAAGATCAAGGCATCCTTCAAGGATGGGATGCTGAACCTTACCATTCCAAAGACACCTAAGACCGAACCCAAGGCAATAGAGATAAAGGTCGATTAGCCGAGGAATCACCCATGAACATCGCCCGACTGATATGCCCATACTAGTCGGGCAACGTCATGGACACCCGTTGCATGCCTTGAGATCTGACAGCACCGGCATGATCATACCGTGACACCCCCTTTCAGCAATCACAGGACGACAAGATCCACTTACGGCACCACAGTGCAGGGTAGCTTAACGCTGCTCTCTACTTCCGAAAATCGATACAATCACTCGCGGGGTAATTCGGGGTAATTCGGGGGGGGGTAATTCGGGGGACACAATACTAAATCACTATTAATCCACCGGCTCTGCCGGTGAGAATTGAAAAGGCTCTGCCGATTAAGGCGTATATTTGATAAACGGTCCTCCAATGAGGAAAGCCCCGAAGGGCACAAGGAGGACCGTAATG